>Ga0134125_10005807_pt1 | contig 13991 bp, 7 predicted proteins | sample KB31751_FD_96464 | JGI IMG/M metagenome (GOLD analysis project Ga0134125, IMG submission 96464) | Terrestrial soil microbial communities with excess Nitrogen fertilizer from Kellogg Biological Station, Michigan, USA - KB3-175-1 | ecosystem: Environmental > Terrestrial > Soil > Unclassified ... | reverse complement strand
GAAGACCCAGACCGATCAATTCGCCAAGGTGAACGGGTGCACCATCGAGACCTTGCCGACGGCAGACGCCGGGAAGCATGTGTGCACCCCGTACAAGGGCTGCAAGGACGGTTTCCCGGTGACCTGGTGCTCCTACGACGGCGGCCACGGCTTCCAGGACACCGACACGGGATCATCCACTTCCTGGGTGCCGGCGACGGTTTGGGCCTTCCTGATGCCCCTGCTCTTCTAGACCGGCGGAGGAACCGATCGACGCGACGGCGTCGCGGTCATGACCCACACGCGCAACACCCCGCGCAGCCGATCGATCGACGCGGGGGACAGGCCGAGCGCCTGGATTGACGAGAACGACGGGGTCTCGTCGACCTGACTGCGGACCTGGACGTTGAAACCCGCGCGGGCCAGGAAGGTCGCGAGGTCGTGGTCGTCCTCGAACGCCGAGGCGTCCATCTGACGTTGGGTCACGCCGGTCATGGCTTCACGCAAGCGGGTCCGCTCGGGTGGCAGGTCTCTGGCGTCCGGCTTGAACGTGAAGTCAGGCGTGATCCAGCAGCCCCCCGCAAACTCGCCGAGCAGCCGGCGCACGTTCGTCGCGAGCTGCTCGGTTTGCTCCTTCGACAGGTACATGATCAGGCCTTCGCACAAGACCGCCAGCGGCTGACTTGGATCCAGGCCGACGGCGCTGGCACGGACCTGGTCGAAGTCCAAGGCGTCGGCCGTGGTCACGACGTGCTGCGCAGTTCGCGGGATGCCGTGATGGTCCCGAACGTCGTCGAGCAGGCTGAGCTTCGCCGCGACGACGTTCGGCAGATCGGTCTCCACGTATCGGATCGTGCCGCCGCGGGTGAGGTCCAGCCCGCGCAGCGAGTACCCGCTGGCCAGCTCGAGGACCTGGGACGTGCCGGACTGGAGGATTAGCTGCGTGAGGCTCTTGTACCGGGCCTCGAACATCGGGGCGTAGAAGGTGAGCTTCTCTCTGTTCAACCCGTATTCCGTCAGGATTTGGTCGAAGGCGGCGTCGGCCCCGATCCGTTTGGCCACCTCCTGAGCGAACGGAATGTCCGAGAACTGACGGTAGTAGGCGGCGATCTTGGCGGTCACGCTGATGAGAGAGGAGTCAGCGGGCATGGCGTGAGGATAGCCCCTCAAGTTCGGCGGCGAGCGTGCCGAATTCCGACCTCCGTGCGGGGGGCACGACATGCCCCCTCGCGCCCGACATAGGAACGCCTCTTCCGCCCTGCTCATCGTGGTGCTTGGCGGGGTCGCGCTGCTGATCTTCCGGCGCAGCCCCCCCGCGGTGCAGACGGCGGCGTCGTCCCCGGTCCCCGCGCAGGCCCCCCTCCCCCCGAAGGTCCTGGTCCCGCACGTGCCCCTGGCCGCACCTGCTCCGTCGGCGGGTTCGCGGTACACGCCCGGTGCGCAGCGCTCGTACGTGATGGACCTGCACGTCCAGGCGGCGCTCGCCGGCGCAGCACCCAGCGGCGGGGCGCCAGCGGCGGAAGCCATGAACCTGTCGGTCCAGGGGCGGTGGGCGGAGACCTTCGTTGGTGGTCAGGCCGGCGTCGCCCGGTATCACGTGACCATCACACACGCCAAGGTCCTGTCGAATGGCCGGCCTGCGGATGCGCTGCGCGCCGAGATCGAGGCGCCCTTCTTTCTCGAGCGCGACCACGACGGGGCGGTCACCGGCTTCTACTTCGAGCGAACGACGCCGGAGCTCGCGCGCAGCATCGTGAAGACCGCGACGGCCATGCGCCAGGTGGTCTTGCGGCCCGGGCAGGCGTGGGCGACGACCGAACAGGACCCCACGGGCGAGTACGAGGCTCAGTACACACGAGGGCCGGGGCCGCTCACTCTTGGAAAGAAGCGCACCCGCTACACCCGCCTGTCGACCGCCCGGGGTCTACGGCCGACCGCTGACGTGGGCAGCGCCGAAGTCAGCGACGACACGACAATTGTCCTCACCGCCGAGGACGAGCTCGACCGGCTCGACACGCGCGTGCAGACCAACGTGCGTCCCGGAGACGGCCTGCCCACCGCGGCGGGCAAGCTGCAGGGTGCCTTCGTGCTTCACGACCGAGGCACCGACGCGTCCAAGGTCGGCGAGTTCGAGCGCCGGCGCGACGCCCTGGACCGGGTCGAGATGATCACGAAGCCGGACGTGTCGGTCACGGCCGAAGCCTGGCGTGAATCCGACAGGCAGGTGGTCGGGAAGAGGACGCTGACGGACATGGTGGCCTCCCTGTCGAAGGTGCCGGTCGAAGACAAGCGGGCGCGCGCGGAGGCCATGGCGACGCTTCGCGCCGACTTTCGCCTCCGGCCCGAGGACACGTCCCGCGCAGCCGCGCTGGTGACGTCGGCTCCAGTGGAGGATGGAAAGGCCATCACGGCGGCGCTGGGAGGCGTCGGAAGCCCGGAGGCGCAGCGCGCGCTGGTGGCCATCGTCGACAACGCGGGTGTCCCGCTGCCGGTGCGGCTCAATGCCTCCACGGCCATCTTGCTGCTGGAGCAGCCTGACCCCGCGCTGGTGACAGAGCTTCGACGACAGATGACCGACCCGAACGAACACATCCGGGGCGCCTCGGCGCTCGCGCTGGGCAGTGTGATTCAGCGCATCGCGACCGAACACCCGGCCGAGGGTGACGCGGCCGTCGTCGCGCTGGTCGCCAGCTTGCAGACTGCGCCCACCGCGAGGGAGCGCGTGATCGCGCTGCGTGCCCTGGGCAACAGCGGCGACGCGCGGGTCACGCCTCTGGCGTCGCAGGCCTATTCCGATCAAGCCGCCGACGTTCGCATCGCGGCCGTTCACGCCGTCCGCTTCGTTCCCGGCGCCGAGGCCGACGCTCTCATCACCCGGGCCATGCTGACCGACCCGGACGCACGCGTGCGCGTCCAGGCCATCGACACGGTCGCGGCCCATCGCTTCGTTCCCACGTACTTCCAGGCCTTCGACGCCATCCTCAGCGGCGACAACTTCCCGCTGGTGCGCCGGGCCGTGGCCCGGTCGCTCGGCACGTCCAGCGGCTTGCACCAGGCGGCAGCCCTGCTGCACCGGGCCGCGACAGACCCGTCGGCGGACGTCCGCGCGGTCGCGATGGCGGCGCTGCAGAGCGCCACAGCGGGCTCGCCATGAACGCCAGGAACTGTTTCTGGGTCGCCGTCGTCGCGATCCTCGCAACGGGCCCTGCCCTCCCGGGGTGCGGGAGTGACGTCGCGGGCCGGCCCGAAAGACCGGACGCCGACTTCGGGCCGCCCCCCGCTGACCTCGCGCCGCCGCCCCCGTCCAACGAGGCGTCGCCGTCAACCAACGTCTCGATGTACCCGGTGGCGCCGCTGGACGCGCCGACCTGCGCGAACGCGACCCGCGCCATCTTCGCGTTCCACAACACACAGCGCGGCGTGCACCTTCAGACGGACGACTTCAACGAAGGCGAATCGAAAGGGTACGACTACGACTTCCCGATGAATCTGTTCATCGAGAACATCCCGGGCACGCTCCCGGTTTATCGGTGTCACCGCACCGGGCAGGATTCGACGCATTACCTGAGCACCGACGTGGCGTGCGAGGGCGGAGTTTCCGAGGACCCGCCCATCCTGGGCTACCTCTATTCGCCCGCGTCGCCCCAGCCTCCCAACACCACCCCTTGGTACCGATGGTCGACCGGGGCCCCCACCCCGACGGATCACGCCATCCAGTTCACCGCGACGCCGTCCAAGGGCTGGACTCTGGACCTCCTGATGGGCTACGGCCCGAGCGCGGCGTGCAAGAACCTGGCGGCGACCTGCCAGATGTACCCCTCCTACTACACCGGGTACTCGGTGAATCCCACGGCCGACCCGGACACGAACAAGTACCTGGCGTACAGCGACCACGCGCCCAACCCGCCGTGGTTCGGCTCCTACGGGCGCGCCACCCAGTCCGGCTCTTCCAGCGACGCGATCTTGCCGGGGGACTGGGGGACGAACAACAACGTGGACTGGGCGCAGAACATGCGGAAGGCCGAGTGCGGCTACACGGATTGGATGACGGGGCTGTCGTCCGATCCGAACCATGAGGGCGCGGCGCATGCGTTTCGATGCGCCATGTCCGACTACGCGCTGGGCGCCAGGAACTTCAACAAGAACTGCAAGACCTTCAAGACCGAGAACATGGCGGCCTCGGGGGCTCAGGCCTTCCGAAACAATCAGAAAGACTGGGATCCCGGGTACACGAAGTATTCCTGCGCGGCTGGCTCCTACCTGGCCGGTGTCTCCTCGAATCACGACGACTGGTCTCACCTGGAGAACCTGCTCTGTTGCGCGGAGCCGGACCTGGCCGCCGACGATTGCACGACGGTGGTCTTCGGGAAGGCGTCGACCGAAGAACACACCAGCGTGACCACCAACGACGACGACTTCATCATCCCCTACGACTGGGATCCCCCCTGGGACGGAGATACTTTCCAGAAGGCAGAGTGCGGGGCGGGCCGCCGCATGATGGGGGCCAGCAAGGACAAGAACAACAACCTGCACGCGATCCTCTGCTGTCACAGTCCAGCGCCGCCGGCTGCCCGGGCGAATGTGAGCTGCTGCAGCCCGCAGACACTCCAGAAGGCGCTGGCGAACTGCAACGCGGACAACCAGACCTACGACAGCGACTGCGAGAACATCGTCGCGCCCTGCTGCAATTCCGACCCGAACAGCGATGGCTACGGAGGCGCCATGTGCGCCAGCGACGCGCCCTCGACAAGCGCCGACGCGTCGACGCCCGACGGCGATCCCAACGCGACAGTGGCTGGCTCGACCGGCAATGACGAGTCGACGTGTGGAGCCTCCGGCACCCCGACGGCGTGGTCGTTCGCGTACACCAAGAAAGGCGGTGGCGGGAACAAGACCTTCGGCGGCAACTACACCGGCGACATCGCGCTGGCGGCCGGTCCCATCTATGCCACCGGCGACGCAACGGTCGAAGCGGATGCGTCGCTGTTCGGGAACAAGCTGGTGCTCGCCAAGGCCGAGCTGCACGGCAACATCACCGACAACGATCCGTTGACGGCGAACATCACGGTGCTGGGGAAGGACGTGTATAGCTATCCGAAGGAGCCCTCCGACGCCCCCAACCCGTTCGGCTCCGCGTCGTACACGTATACGGTCACCTTCTTCCAGAACACCGAGGTCATCGTCCTCTTCGCGCTTCCGCTCACCATCAAGGGCGCGATCGCGGGAGACGTCGGCGTGACGGGGACGGTGCAGAACGGGAACGACACGCTTTCCTTTCAGGCCACGCCGTCGATCGGGGCGACGGCGACCTGCAGCGTCGCGCTGGGTGGCGGCAAGGGCGCGTTCTCGCTGACCGCCGGGATCGAAGGATCGCTCAATCTGTTCCAGGCGAGCCTCGAAAACAGAGCCAACGTGACTCCGTTCACGAACCATGTCGCGTACTCCATCGGCTCCGAGTTCACCATCAGCGCCCTCGACGGATCGATCGACGCGTTCTTGAAGGCCAGGCTCAAGCCTCTCTTCAAGAAAACCTTCAAGCAGACCCTCGCGAAATGGGGAGGCGTGTCAGACACCATCCCGCTGTTCAGCTACAAGGGCTGCATGACCTACTGATGCGGCACCTTTTACACATCTCCCTCGGTTCTGCTGGGGTTGCGGCGCTGCTCGTCGCACTCGGAGGCGCCGGCTGTGGCGGCGAAGAGGCGACGCCGCTCAAGGTCGGCGTCCTCTTGCCTGTGACGGGAGAGGCGGCGCTGGGATACGACGAAGCGCTCTCCTTTGCGCGCGACGAGATCAACCACGCGGGCGGCGTGCGCGGGCGGCGGATCGAGCTCGTCTTCCAGGACACCGGCACCATCCCCCCAGGCGCGCTGGACGCGCCTCGTCGCGTGTGGGAGATGGCCAAGACGTTCCTGGCCGATCCCGAGATCGACGTCGTGATCGGCACGGACAGCGACGACACGACCTTTGGAATCACGCCCAGCTTCATCAAGGCCGGGAAGGTCTTGATCACGCCCGTCGCCGCGGGGACGCACCTGTCGCGCGCCTTCCCGGACAGCGGCTTCTTGCGGCGGACGATCCCCAGCGACGCCGCGCGGGCCGAGTTGATGCTGCTGGCGGCCCAGCGCGCGGGCGCGAACACCGTGTCGGTGCTCGCGACCTCGTCCTTGCGCACGGCCAGCTTCTTCGACTGGCTTCCGTACCATGCCGAGCAGCTCGGGCTGGAGGTGAACATGTCGCTGCGGACCAGCCCCGGCGATCCGGATTGCCAGAACGCCGTCGAGCAGGTGGCTTCGTACGGAGCGCCGGACGTCCTGTTCCTGATCCCCGACACCACCGCGCAAGCCGACTGCATGATTCGCCAGGCACGCGACCTCATGCCGACGGCGCAGCTGTTCATGAATGATCCGTCGTTCTTCCCCGGGCTGTTTGAGTCGCTGGGACCGCTGGCCGACGGCATCGTCGGCGTCTCCTCCGAGGCGCCCCAGGAGGCCCCCGCTGGGCCGCCGTTCGAGCAGACGTACGAGACCCGGTTGGGGCACCCGGCGCCGCCGTTTGCCGCCAACGTGTTCGATGCGCTCGCGCTGGCCGCGTATGGACTCCAGCGCGCGAACGGCGGCACCGGCGCTCGGCTCGTGGCGGCATTCGACGACGTGGTCAAGGCGCGGGGCGAGGTCACCGGATGGGACCGGGACGGGATGGCGCGCGCCTTCGGGCTCATCGCATCCGGCCACGACCTTCCCGACGTGACCGGCGCCACCGGCAAGCTGTCCTTTTCAGAGAGGCGTCCGCTGGAGCTGACCTCGGCGACCTTCGGCCACTGGCATGTCGAGGGGAGCGTTCAAACCTGGGACGGCGCCCTCTCGCTCGACGCCGAGAACAGCCCGTTCGAGCAGGCGCCCGCAGCCGCGCTGCAAAGCCTGGTCGAGGAGGAACCGACGGGGTACGTGCCAGCCGAGCACAACGGGGCATGGGCCTTCATCGCCGCGTTCTCTGGAAGCATCGACAACTATCGACACCAGGCCGACGCGCTGGACATGTACCAGGTGCTCAAGGCGCGAGGTTTCGACGACGATCACATCATCCTGGTGCTGGCCGACGACATCGCGAATGCCAGCGCGAACCCTGATCCCGGGTCGGTGACCAGTGAGCTCGGGGGACCCAACCTCAGAACGGCCGACGTCGAGGTCGACTACCACCCGGCGGACCTCACGCCCAGCGACATCCTGGCCATCCTCGAGGGGACGAAGACCAGTCAGACGCCCAAGGTGGTCGAATCGACCGCCAATGACGACGTCTTCGTCTACTGGGTCGGTCATGGCGGCGACACGGGCGTGTTGCTGGGTGATTCGGCGCATCAGGGAGAAGCGGTGGCTGGCCCGTTCATCACGCCGTGGGCTTTCGCCGCGGCCATCGACAACAAGTTCCAGGCCGGCGGGTACAGGCAGCTGGTGGCGGTGCTCGACTCCTGTCACGCGGGGGCCATGGGGCAAGGGCTCGTGACGCCGGGCGCCCTGCTGATCACGGGCAGCACCCCCAGCGAAGACTCGTACGCGACCAACTACGACCCGTCGACCAGCATCTGGCACGCCGACGGATTCTCCGCGACCATCGCGAAGCACATCGCGGAGGCGCCCGACCTGTCGATCATCGACCTCTACGGGCAGACCTATCTCGATGTCGAGGGATCGCATCCCCGCCTGTACAACGGGGGACGCTTCGGCCAGGCGTCCACGGTCACGATCGGTTCCATCCTGACGCCGTAAACGTTCGAGGGTGTACAATCGCCGGAGATGTCGCGGCCCGTGCCGCCGCTCGACCGCTCTGGTGCGTGAGCCAGTGACGCTGAAAACCCTCCCCCTGCTCGGCTTGTGTGTGCTCTTCGGCTGTGGCAGCAGCCACAACCAGGAGAGCACCGGCCTCGGCGGATCCGGGGGCGGTGCCGGGGGTAACCCGGCAGGAGGCCACCCTGCCGGTGGCGCGGCGGGGACGCGTGCGTCGGCCACCGGCGGGTCGGATGCGTCGACCGACAGCGGTTTGGGCTCGCCACCCACCGCCGCCGACCTGCAGGGCGCGTGGTACGCGCTCAACGTGCCCCGGGCCGACGGCGGGTCCGGAGCCATCGCCCATCAACGCATTCGGTTCGCCGGCAGCCAGTACTTTCTGGTGTGGAACGGCCCGGGGACGTACTGCGCAGAGGTGGGAACCTTCCAGCTGCAAGGGAGCAGCATCGCCTTCGACGTCTCGTCCGTCGAAGGATTCGGGCCCTGCGTTCAAGGTCCGCCCCGAACAGAGACCGTGCGCCGGAGTGGCGCCGGAATCGCCTTACAGGGCCAGCGGGGAGACATCGCCTACCTGCCCATCCGCGGCGTTCCGAAGGTGTTCGCGACCGTGGAGACCCACAACGGCGCCTTCTCGTCCGACGCGACGCTGACCGGCACCGACGCCATCGCGAAAGCCGACGCGTTTTGCGATCAGTCCATCGCCAAGCCCGACTCCGGTCATTACCACGCGATGCTGTGGGACGACGTCAACCGCCAGCGGAGCGGCGCGACGAACGCGACGTTGCTCGCCGACACCACGTACTTTCAAGCGGACGGCGTGCGCAACGTGTTCACCACGGATTCGCGCGGCTCAGGCACCGCGAACCAGCCCGTGCTGGCCGATGACCCCCAGGACTTCCTCTATTTCTGGGTCGGAAACGGCTGCGCAGGATGGACCTCGGCCGACGCGTCGGCGACGGCTCCGGCCGCCAACGCCGCGCAACCGACCCTGGGCGGCGTCAGCGGCGCCTGCAACGAGTTGCAATTCGGCGTGCTCTGCGCCGGCACCGGCACCCCCATCAACGGGGCACTGGATGGACTCGACGGCGGCACGATGGGCGACGGCGGAAACGACCAGCCGTCGGTCCTGCAAGGGGGGTGGCGGCGCGCCGCGGAGCCCTCCGACGCCGGCGCGGCGGCCGCCGACCATGAACGGCTACGCTTCGACGGAGATCGCTACGATCTGGTCTCGGTCGGCGCGTATGGTTACTGCGCGGAGGTGGGAACGTTCCGGGCCGCGTCCGGGTCGATCCGGTTCGCGCCCGAGCGGGAGGTGGGTTGGGGCCCGTGCCTCATCGGCGACATCCGAACGGCCACCTTGGCCGTCTCCGGTTCGGAGCTGACGCTGGCCTTCGGGGGCAGCAGCACGCGTTACACGGCGGCCCCGGCCGTCCCCAAGTTCTTCATCCCGACCGAGCTTCACGACGGGGACTTCGCGGATGATTCGACGCTGTCCGGCGGCAACGCGGTGGCGAAGGCCGACGCGCTCTGCAACGGTTCGGTGGCGCGGCCGGATCAACAGGCCTACAAGGCGGTCCTCATCGACGGCGTCAATCGAACGACCACGCTGGACTGGGTTCTGAAACCGGCGACCACGTACTATCAAGCGGATGGTGCGCTGCCTGTGCTCACGACGAACGCCCAGGGCCTCTACGACACCAGCACGCCTTTCACGAACGGGTACCTCCCTGGATACGGCGGCTTCCAAGTCCCGTGGACCGGGTTCAACTTCGATCTGACGCCGGCGACGGACAATTGCCAGCGCTGGTCGTCACTGGCATCGAACCTTGCCGGAAGGTTGGGCGCGCTCTACGGGAGCTTCGGTTCCAGCGTCACGGCGGCATGCGCGAACCGCGAGACGTTGATCTGCGCCAGCCAGTGAACCACGGCTGAGAGGAGACCTGGATGATCTGGCTCTGGATTGCGATCGCCGTGCTCCAGGCGCCCGCGACCGCCGCGGACGTGTGCGGCAACGGCAAGATTGGCCCGCGCGGGTACCAGCAGGTCTGCGCGTCTTGTATCCCCGGGCGCGCGTGCCCCTGTGGTTGGCAGCCTCAGATGGAGGAGTGCGACCAAGGCGATCTGGGTGGCATGAGCTGCCAGACGCTCGGGTTCGTGGCGGGGACGTTGCGATGCACGAGCGACTGCACGCTCGACAAGTCGGACTGCCAGACGGCGGCGCGCGTTCACGTGACAACCTCCTCGACCGCGGGGGCTCTTCGCGGCCGGGACTTCGCCCTGGCCAGAAACGGCGACGTGCTGGGCATCGCCGCGACCGAGACGGGGAGCGTTCGATTCCGCATGATCGACGCGCTTACGCTGCAAGGGCGCTCGGGCGAGTCCATCTGGGCGCCGCCGCCCAACTACCCGAAGGACGCGATCGGCCTGGACCGCGTCAACCGGGCCTGGATGGACCCGCTCTGGTCACCGGTGCTGGCGCCGGCTGGGGCGACCTTCCTGCTGGCCGTCGAGCAGTCCGCCTACGATGCCTACCTGGTCCGGACGTTCCGGCCCGCGGCGGGCACGGGCGCGCTCGGAGCGCCGGTGGCGACTTTCCCCGGGCGCCGGCCGCGATTCCTGGTCCCGGGCAAGGGCGCGGCGCTGCTGGGGTTCGAATGGAAGGGGCTGGCGGTGGTGCGCCTCGACGACCAGGGGGCGCCCATCGGTCAGCCCGTCACGCTTCCCGTGTTGCCCCGCCAGCTCGGACAGCGCGCGGCCGCCCTCTGGACGGGCGATGGGTGGACGATCGCGGCGAGCCCCGAGCACTGGAACGAACGGGACGCGCGCATCAGCATCGCCCGCGTCTCCGCGAACGGCGCGGTGGGCGCGCACCAAGAGCTCGAGGCGCGCGGGGTGGTGGGCGCGATCAGCGCATCGCGCGACGGCGCCATCATCTACTTCTCGGACGACCGAGGGGTCGCCTTCATGTCGGTGCCGCGCGCGGGCACACCCGGCAAGCCCGTCCGCCTGGCGCTCCCCAGGCCCGCCGCGCCGCTGGCGGTCGAAGAGAAGGGCGACGTGACGGTTCTCTGGGTCGATGCGGGCCGGGACGTCGAGCGGGTCGTGATCCGCCGGTCAGCCCCACCGGAGGTTGCCCCGATGTTCGCGGTGCCCGGGAAGGCTGCGCGTGCCGCTGTCAGCCAGGGGGGCGTCTTTCACGTCGTGTTTGGCGCGGAGATGGGCGATCCGGCGCCCGTGCTGTCCGTGGCCAAGTAGAACCAGCGGACCAACGCGCCTGACGGCGGGCCGCCGCAAATCCCTTGAACAAACGGCGGACTGGCGACAGTTCATTGCAGCATGTCCCATTCGCGTGCCATCCTGAGCTTCGCGGTTCTCTCGTGTCTGCAGCTGCTGGCGCCGCGCGCCGCGTCAGCGACGACCGGCCAGTTCAGGGGGGTGAACTGGGCCGATTCACGAGACAACTTTCAGTCGGGTGTCCTCTACATTTCTGGTCTCTCGTCGGCCGACACGTACGACTCGGCGCTGGCGACGGGCACCAGCGTGATGACGCAGTTCGTGTCGAAGCTGGGCGCGAACGCCGTTCGCATGCCCATCAACGAGGCGACCGTCTCCACCTACTGGAACACGTACACGGGGGCGATCGACGCCGTTCTGTCCAAAGGCACCGTCGTGCTGTGCTACTGGGACAGCGCGAAGACGAACAAGCCGCCCGACATGAACGCTTTCTGGAACATGTGGAAGACCGTGGTGGACAAGTACGGCGCCAACCCGAACGCGTACTTCGAGGTCTTCAACGAGCCGAACATGTACACGGCCACCGATCTGATCTCGCTGTACAGCAGCTGGCTCTCCCACTTTTCGTCGGTGCCCAAGAGCCGCGTCATTCTGGACGGGACGGGCGACGCCCAGAACGTTCCCGACATCGGCTCCGCCAGCGCTCTGGACGGCTGCCTGCTGGCCGTGCACGACTACAGCTTCTTCGGGTCAGACACCTGGACCAGCGAGTCGCAGTGGGTCAGCCAGTTCAAGGGAGAGGTCGGCTCCTACGCCGACCGGACCGTCTGCACCGAGTGGGGCGGTCCGATGAGCCCGGGCAGCAAGAACGGGGTGAGCTACGGGTCCCTCGACTACAGCAAGTCGCCCACGAACTACTTCGAGGCTTACATCCGCGGCATGAGCAGCCAGTTGCACGCCTGGGGCATGGGCAGCTTCTATTGGGTCGGGCTGAAAGACAGCGACTGGTACAGCATGACGACGCGAAGCGGAACCGGATCGAGCCTGGTTCTGTCCGTTCCCAATCAGTCGGGCCTCACGCAACTTCAGAACGCCTGGACGGCGGCGCCGACCTCCACCGGCGGCGCCGGGGCGCCGGGGACGGCCGGTCACGGTGGCAACGGGGGCGGCAGCGGCGGCAGCGGCGGGCGTGGGGGGTCCGGGGCCGGCGGCACGGGCGGCCAGGTGGGCGGTACCGGAGGAAGCTCGGGGACCGGTAACAACGGCGGCCACCCGGGCGGCGGGGCCGGTGGAAGTGCCGGTGCCGTATCCACCGGCGGAACTGGGACGCCGGGCACGGGTGGAGCAGTCGTCGGCGGCCGGGGCGGGACCGGCGGGACCTCGACATCTTCGGGTGGGGCGCCCGCTGCGACGGGTGGAAGCACGGGAGCGGCCGGAGCGGGCGCCCCTCCCGGCGATACACCCGGCGACAGCTCCGGTGGGTGCTCTTGCACGATCGGGCTCTCGAGCAGACACGAACAGCTCGCGTTCGTGCTGAGCATCGGCGCGGTGCTCGCCGCGGGCACACGCCGGCGGCGGCGGTCCTCGCGGGCCTGACCCCGCCCATAGCAGGGAGCGCGGTCAGATCACCGCGAACACGCCGGGCAGCAGCCGCGGCGGCAGCGTTCGCCTGGCCTGCACGCGGACGGCGACCTTCCCCCCGTCGCGCGCGATGCGTTTCAGCTCGGTGGTCAGAATGCGCAGGCGGTCGTAGCAAGCACGATCGAAGGCGGTATTGGCCGGCGCGGCGGGCACGGGCAGCGGTTCGTCCGGGTCGGCCGCGCTGACCTGACCCGACTGGATCCGCAGGCGGCGGGTCCGCGCGGCGCCCGGCTCCCGGTAGACCACCTCTGCGTCGTCCAGCAGCTTGAGCCAGCGGGTGCGGCGGTAGGCCCGATAGGCTTGTGCCGCGGCGCGCTCGAGGTGGCGCGCGACGCGGGCCGGATCCCAGGTGTGGTCGCCTTCTTCGTCATCTCGCGGGGGATCCTTCTGCGCCGCCACCACCGCCACCAGGTGTCGGGCCAGTCGCAGCGCCCGCGTGCGCGGAGGGTCCTCGGGCAGACCCGCGGCGGCCGCGTGGCGCGCCATCAGCTCGGACCAGCCGGCCATGAACACCGCCTCGTCGGGCGTCCACAGCGCCGAGACCCCGACCGCGTGCGCGCGCACCGACAGCTCCGGTGGCGCTCCGGCCAGCAACGCGCTCAGCGCGCCCAGCGCCCGCAGGGCGTATTCCGACGGGAGCGGCCCGATCGCGTGCTCGGCGCTGGGCACCGCCAGCGCCGCGTCGAACGCCGCGTTGCTATACCAGACCCGGGCGTCGCCCGGCGTGAGCTGAACGTTGTAGGGCGGGTTGAGAGCCTTGATGGTTTCGTTCTCCAGCAGCGCCGCCTCCAGCGCGCTGGCGGTCTCGGTCACGGCGATGTCGCTCACCTGCGTCAGCATCTCGGGCGCCAGCAGCTTGCCGGACCGGGCGATGAAGTGGCTGGTGACGCGCTTCTTCAAGCTGGTCGCCTTGCCCACGTACAGCAGGTCGCCGTTGCAACGCAGGAATCGGTACACGCCGGACTGGTCGGGCAGTGAACGAAAATGGCGGTCGTCGATGGGGTACGTCGGCTTCTTGGGGCGCGCGCGGGTGGGACCACGCTGGCAAAGCCAGGCTTGTAAAGCCTCCCAGGTCTCGATGCCGAGCGCCGCCAGATCGCTGCACAGCCGCTGCCACACGAAGGCCGTCGCCTCCACGTGGCCCAGCGCGCGCCGCTGCAGCGCCACGCTGTGGCCCAGGTAGCCGGCCAGCGCGCGCAGGGACAGACGCGGCAGCCCGGCATACACGCGGTTGGCGATGGCGTGCAGGCAGACGGCTTCCAGCGGGAACGCCACGTCCGGTTCGAAGCGCGCCGACCATTCGCGCAGGAACGGCAGCTCGAAGCGCGCGTAGTGGATGGCGGTGGGAATGGG
>Ga0134125_10005806_pt1 | contig 13995 bp, 13 predicted proteins | sample KB31751_FD_96464 | JGI IMG/M metagenome (GOLD analysis project Ga0134125, IMG submission 96464) | Terrestrial soil microbial communities with excess Nitrogen fertilizer from Kellogg Biological Station, Michigan, USA - KB3-175-1 | ecosystem: Environmental > Terrestrial > Soil > Unclassified ... | reverse complement strand
TTCGACGCGCACAAGCTGGCCGCTCTGCCACTGGTCGCGGACGCCCGCGCCGGGCTCGAACAGCTTGCTGCGGCGCTGACCGGGTACCGGGTGGATGCGGTCCATGCCGACCTGGCCGCCCGGCGCAACCGCGAGTGGGACGCCGAGGTGGAGCGGCTGACGGCAGCGGATGCCGGCCCGCCCACCCAGGCGCAGGTGATCGGTGCGGTCAACGCCGGACGGGCCGACGCGGTGGTGGTGTGCGCGGCCGGGAGCCTGCCCGGCGACCTGCACAAGCTCTGGCGCGCCCGTGACCCCGACGGCTACCACCTCGAGTACGGCTACTCGTGCATGGGATACGAGGTGGCCGGCGGCCTGGGCGTGAAGCTGGCCGCGCCCGACCGCGAGGTGATCGTGATGGTCGGCGACGGCTCGTGGCTGATGATGTCATCCGAGATCGCAACGTCGGTCCAGGAGGGCGCGCGGATCACCGTCGTTCTCATAGACAACAAGGGGTTCGGGTCGATCGGAGGGCTGTCGCGCTCGCTCGGCTCGGATGGGTTCGGCACCGGGTACACGGTCTCGGTCGACCTCGTCCAGAATGCGGCCAGCCTGGGCGCGATCGCGACCCGGGCCGAAACACTGGACGAGCTGACCGCTGCGCTCGATGCCGCCCGCAGCGCCGACCGCACCAGCGTGATCGTGATCGCCTGCGATCCGGCACGGGGGGTCGGCTCCTACGAGTCATGGTGGGACGTACCGGTGGCGGAGGTCTCGGAGATGCCGGCGGTGCAGGAGGCGCGCGCGGACTACGAGCGGTCGCGCGGGAGGCAGCGGCCGTTCCTGGGCGGTTCGTCGTGAGCGACGGCGTGCGGATCGGCGTGGTCGGGGCGGGGATGATCTCGCAGGTCGAACACCTGCCCAACCTCGTGTCGCTGGGCGACCGGTTCCAGCTGGTGGGTGTGGCCGACCCGTCGGCGCATGTGCGCCTGGCGGTGGCCGAGCGTCACGGGATCATCGCCGTGGAGACGTTGCCCGACCTGCTCGAGCTGGGGCTGGATGCGCTGCTCGTGGCCACGCCTGACCCGCTGCACGCCGGCACGGTGGTGGCCGGGTTGGACGCGGGCCTGCACGTGTTCTGCGAGAAGCCGCTCTGCTTCACCGAGCGCGAGGCGGCCGAGATCATTGAGCGCCGCGACCGGGATGGGCTAGTCGTCCAGGTCGGCTACATGAAGCGTTTCGACCCGAACTACGAAGCCGCGTTGGATCTGCTGCCGGAGGGCGGGGAAGGGCTCCGCTACATCTCGGTCGAGGTCAGTGACCCCGACTCGTGGCCGTTCGTCGCACACCGGCCGCTGCTGCGCGCCGACGACGTGCCCGCGGCGCTGGTCGAGGACGCCCGCGTCCTTCAGCGCGCGCAGGTGGCCGAGGCGCTGGGCGTGACGGTGGACGGCGCGCACCTGCGCGGCTACGCCGACCCGCTGATGTCAGGCGTCATCCACACCATCAACGCCGTCCACGGCATGCTGGAGCGGATGGGCATCGGGGTCGACGACGTGGTCGGCGGCCACATCTGGTCGGGCGGCGAATCTGCAGCCGGCACGGTGTCGCTGCTGGACGGCGCCGCGGCCTGGCACTTCGCCCAGGTGCTTGTGCCGGGCATCGCGTGGTACCGCGAGCGCTACGTGCTCCACTTCGAGCAGACCGTGATCGAGATGCAGTTCCCGGCGCCCTACCTGAACCACCAGCAGACCGACCTGTGGGTGCGGCGCTCGCAGGGGCTGCGGCTGGACACCACGCACGTGCAGGCAGGCTACGGTGAGGCGTTCGTGCGAGAGCTGGAGGGGTTTCACTCCGCCGTCACCGGGGCCGAACCGGTGCGGAACACGGTCGAACAGGCGATGCGCGACGCGCGGTTGCTGTCGGCCGTGGCCCGCCGCGCGATCGAGGCGGACGCATGAGCGACCACCTTCGCTCGCCCCAGCGGGCTCGTGCGCTCGACCAGCTCAGCTCGGCCCGCGGGGTTATCGCTGGCGCGGCGATCGACCACCGCGACTCGCTGCAGGCGGTGCTCGCGAAGCGCGGGCTGGAGCTCGATCATGCCGGCATCACGCGGCTGAAGGTGCGGGTGGCATCGGCGCTGGCGCCGGCCGCGACGATGGTGCTGCTCGACGCCGAATACGCGGCCGCGCAGGCCCTGGCGGCCGGTGCTGTGCCGGGCAGCACCGGCCTGGCGGTGCCGCTGGAGGGAATGGGATACGGCGACGTTGCCACGCTGGAGGTGACCACCTTCCTGGAGGGCTGGTCGCCGGAGAAGGGGCGTCGGCTGGGGGCATCGGGAGCGAAGCTGCTGCTGCCCTACCGCGTGGATGTCGCCGACCAGGCTGAACGGCAGGAGCGGGTCGTCGCCGAGGCGGTGAAGCGCTGCCGGGCGGCCGGCCTGGCGTTGATCCTGGAGCCAATCGTCTACAAGCGCGTGGGTGAGGGGCGGGCCGGCGGCGGCCGCTTCGCAGAGCTCGTGGTCGAGGGGGCCCGCCGCCTGGCCACGCTCGAGCCCGACGTCCTGAAGCTCCAGTATCCCGGGTCGGCCGAGGCGTGCGCGGACGTCGACGACGCCTGCGGATCCCTGATCCCGTGGGTGCTGCTGGGCGGCGGCGCCGACGCGGCCGTGCTCGAGGGGCAGATCGAAGACGCCTGCCGGGCCGGCGCCAGCGGCTTCATCGTCGGGCGCACCTTGTTCGACGCGGCGTTGGTGGAGGACGAGGCCGAGTCCGACCGGGCGCTCCGCGAACAGTGCCGGCCGCTGCTGGAGCGGCTGGTCGGGATCGCCGAGCGGCTGGCGCAGCCCTGGCGGGCGCGGCTCGGGGCGCTACCGACTCCGGCCGACGGCTGGTACCGGTGAGCTCACCCGGCTCCGTTCGGGGCCACCAGCACCTTCATCGCCGCGCCGGTCTGGGCCAGCGTCAGCGCGTCCTCGACCTGCTCCAACCCGACCTCGTGCGTGATCGCCCGCGCGAACGGCAGCCGCTGCTGGTGGCGCGCCAGCATGGCCAGGCTGGGGCCGTACTGCTCGAGCGTCTCTCCGCCGATGCCCAGCACCGACACGCCCTTGGTGCAGATGTGGCGGTTGGGGTTGATCTCGACCGGTCCCACGTCGACGAACGCGCCCGACTCGATCACGGTACCGCCGGCACGCACCAGCTCCAGCGAGTCGAGGAACGTGACGGACGTTCCGGAGCAGTCGACCACGACGTCTGCGCCGAGGCCACCGGTCAGGTCGCGCACCGCGCTCACCCGCTCGTCCAGGGTCGTGGCGGCGCCGTTCAGGCACAGCTCGGCGCCGAAGGCGCGCGCGTGCTCGAGCCGCTCGTCCATCAGGTCGACCGCCACCAGGCGGCCGGCACCCAGCATCTCGGCCTTGGCGAGGTGCATCAGGCCGAGCGGGCCGAGGCCGACCACGGCGACCGTGTCGCCAAGCCGGAAGCCACCGCCCAGCGCCTGCATCGAGCGGGCCGCGTCCAGGCCGTGGGTGACTGCCAGCACCTCGGTCAGCGCCGCCAGCGGGGAGGGCAGCTCGTCGGGCACGCGAAACAGGCGCGTGCCCGGCAGCAAGTACATGAACTCGGCCCATCCTCCGAACAGGTGCGGGGGCTCGGCGCAGGTGAGCGAGTTGCCGTAGTCGTCGAGATCGGTGCAAAGGTAGTAGGGGTAGCCCTCGCCCAGGCAGAATCGGCAGCGCCCGCAGGTCAGGTTCGGTGCGGGCACCACCCTGTCCCCGGCTGCCAGCGGCAGGCCCAGCGCGTCGATGGGCGGCGGCCCGTCGCCGATCGCCTCGATCACGCCCACGTTCTCGTGGCCGCAGATGATCGGGTACGGGACGGGACGCTCGTGGTCGGTGCCGGCGTACTGCAGGCTCTCACCTCGCCAGGTGTGCTTGTCGGTACCGCAGATGCCGCTGTAGAGCATGCGCAGCACGGTCGCCCCGGGCCCGGGGTCGGGCTCCGGGAATCGCTCGACCGTGATGCAGCCGGGGCCGTGCATGACCGCTGCGCGGACGTCGCTCATGAGGGTGCACGATACCGGTGAGCGAGACGGCGATGATCGCTGTGGTCGGCGCAGGGCGGATGGGCAGCGTGCATCTGCGGGCGCTGGGCGAGTCGCGTTTGGCCCGGCTGGCGGCGGTGGTCGAGCCGGTGGCGGAGCCGCGCGAGCGTGCTTCGGAGCGCTACCGTGTGCCCGCGTTCGCCACGCTCGACGAGCTGGTCACGAGCGGCCTGGCGGAGGGAGTCGTGATCACGGCGCCGACCGATCTGCACCTGGCCCTGGTCGAAGACTGTGTGGAGGCCGGCCTGCCGGTGTTCTGCGAGAAGCCGCTCGGTCTCAGCGCGGATCAGGCTCGGATGGCCGCGGCAGCGGCGACCGCGGCGGGTCTGCCGCTGCAGGTCGGCTACTACCGCCGATTTCTGCCGGAACTGGTCGCGTTGCGGCAGCGGATCGCAGCAGGGCGGCTGGGCGAGCTGTCGCTGGTCGTCCTCAACCAGTGGGACGAGCACCCGCCCTCGGCCGAGTTCGAGCGGCGCAGCGGCGGCATCGTTGTCGACATGGGCGTGCACGAGATCGACCAGCTGCGCTGGCTGACCGGGCAGGAGGCCGAGCATGTGACGGCGCTGACACCCGCTCCCGGCGACCAGTCGAGCGCGGTGATCTCGCTGTGTCTGTCCGGCGGCACGCTTGCGGTGATCACGCTGGGGCGGCGGTTCCCGCACCCCGACTCGTGTTGGATGGAGGTGGTGGGAACGGGCGGGTACGAGCGGCTGCCGTTCGTCTGGGCCGAGCAGGGCGAGCAGGTGGTGCTGGCCGGGATCGCCGCTGAGCTTGATGCGTTCGCGGCGGCGGTGCGCGGGGCGCCGATGGTCGGCCCCGGCGGCGTCGATGCGGTGGCGGCGCTGGCGGTGGCGGAACGGATCGACCGATGCCTGAGGTGACCGGGCGGGGATTGCGGGCCGGTGCCGATGCGCTGGTGCGGAACGAGCGGGGCGAGGTGCTGCTGGTGCGACGGGCCGACGACGGGCGCTGGGCGATGCCGGGCGGCTGGATCGATCCGGGTGAGACGCCGGAGCAGGCCGTGGTGCGCGAGGTCGCGGAGGAGACGGGGCTGCAGGTCTCGGTGCCGCGGCTGCTGCACACCGAGCGGCGGCCGGCGAGCGTCCACTACACCTTCGGATGCAACCTCGACGGCGGCGATCTCCGGACGTCGGATGAATCGCTCGAGCTGGCCTTCGTCTGGCCGGACGAGATCGATCGGTGGCACACGGATCATCGAGAGCGGCTGGCGGCGGCGCTGGCCGAGCTCGCCTGACGGCGACCCCGCGAGGTGGCAAACACCGCCTCCGCCTCCGTGGGGTTCCGGCACGCATCCGACACAGGTACGTCGAAACCTTGTGACAGCGATTTGTGGAGAACAGGGCCTCGGCCCGATTATTGGAGTCAAACACCGACCGCGCCCTGCGGGCATACCGGCAGGCCGGCGTGTTGCACGGCCGTGATCCGCTGGACGGGCTGTCAGTGACCTGAGATCCGGGTCACATCGACCCGGATCGGCACCGAGTAGTCGGCCGCGAACGCCGCCGGCGTCCAGCCGTTCCTGCTGATCCGCCCACCGTACTTCGCGATGTAGGCGTCGACCGCGTCCGCCGGCGGGTCATCGCTGAGACGTGCCCCGCCCGACGCCACCACCACGTCGCCGCCGGCGCCGTCTCCGTCCAGGTGGACTGACACGCGCGGGCCGGCCGCGATGTTGCGGAGCTTGGCGGTGTTCGGCCGGCTGTAGATCAGGAGGCTGCCGGCGCCGTCCCACAGAAACCAGATCGGCACCGGCACCGGTGCGCCGGCCGGGTTGACCGTCACCAGCCAGCCGATCAGCTCCTCGCGCAGGCGCTGGTCGGCGCGGGCGCCGAACTCCGTGGCCAGGTCGAGCAGCTGCGGTTCAGCCGACGTTCGTCGCCGCCCCGTCCGGCGCTGACAGGCCCGCCCGCGCACCCTCCTCGAGCAGCCGCTGCAGGGAGACCGCCCCGGCCACGGCGGTGGGCGTCGCGACCGAGAGCGTCGCGTAGATCACCGCCCACCGCAGCCGATCGGAGGGCGAGACGCCCAGCTGATCGGCCCAGATGTAGGCGGCCACCAGCAGGTCGCCGGCGCCGGTGGCGTCCACCACCGGCACGGCATCGAACGGCGCCGTTCCAGCCTCCACGCGCTCGCCTTCCAGCGACGCCACCGCGCCCCTGGCTCCCAGCGTCACGACCACCGTCGGGACGATGTCGCCGAGCATCCCGATGGCGGCGTCGAGGTCGTCAGCACCCGACAGCGCCAGCGCCTCGACCTCGCTCACGAACAGCGCCCGCGCCGCCGACAGCTTGGCCGGCGGCCGTCCGGCGAACGCGCGCGCGTCGTCATCGCCGCAGGTGACGTAGGCGGCCGCCCCGTCGGGTACCACGTACAGCAGGTCGAGGTTGACCGCCACCGCGCGGGGCGTCAAGGCGGCGACGTCGGCCGCGCTCGAGCGCACACCCGGATCGACGGTCACCATCGCGCGGTCGTCGCCGATCGGCAGCACGACGGTGGTGGGCGTGCGCGGCGCCTTTCGCGAGACGATCTCGATTCCGTCGCCGCGGAGCACCTCGATCACCAGGTCGCCGGCCACGTCGTCGCCCAGCGGCGACGCCAGCGCCGTCGCCAGGCCGAGCCGGGCGCCGCCGACCGCGGTGATCGCTCCGCCCCCGGGCGATCGCAGCAGGTCACTGCCGAAGCGTTCCTCGCCCAGCGCGGGCAGTGCCTCCAGTCCCGTGAACGTGAGGTCGAGGAACGCCGGAGTGGCAATCGCAAGGTCGAATCCCATGGGCGGCGAGGATAGCGCACCGATCGGTACCCGGGTGCCCTACTGGCAGGCCTCGCGCGCACCTGTGCGCACGCCCTCGACCTCCGGCGCAAGCTGGGTCGTCCGGTACCGCCAGCGATCGCCGCGATTGGCCAGCAGAGCGTGCTCGAGCGGGTCGCCGTGCTGGTCGAGGACGGTCTCGTGGACGACCAGCAGCGGGGCGCCGGTGGGTACGTCCAGCAGCCGGGCGGTGCGGGCGTCGGCCGTGACCGCGCGCAGCGTGCAATCGCGGTCGCCCGGGGCCAGGCCGCACCCCTGCGCCAGCGCCGCATACAACGACGCGGTCTCAAACTCGACGTCCTGCAGCGCGTGGGCCAGCCGCCCGGGCAGGCATGACCGGTCGAGCGAGAGCGCCACCCCGTCCACCATCCGCACCCGCTCGAGCTCGAAGACGTCGCCGCCAGGCGGCAGCCTCAGGGCCAACGCCTCGGCCGCCGACGCGGCCCGCAGCCGCTGGTGCAGCACGCGCGACGCCAGCGTCACCCCCGACTCGTGCGCCCACTCGGTGAGGCTGCGAGGGCCGTGTGCGAGCTCGACCACCGGCGCCGCTGCGACGTACCAGCCGTGGCGCCCGGCAGCGGTCAGCAGGCCCTTCGCCTCAAGGTCGAGCAGTGCCCGGCGCAGTGTGTTTCGGGAGACGCTCAGCCGCGCGCACAGTTCTCGCTCAGGCGCCAGGCGCTGACCTGCCGACAACCGTCCGCCGGCCATCTCGGCGCGCAGCGAGCGCGCGACGCGCCTGAACAGCGGCTCGCTGCCGCGGGCGTCGTTGGGGGGGCCGGTGAGTGCGCTTGACACTGGTGGTACCTCTTTGGTACTACTGGCGGTCGTGAAGCTTACCCTAGTCGGAGCCGGCGGATTTCGCACGCCGGCGATCTATCGTGCGCTGGTCACCGAGGCCGGCACGATCCGCTTCGACGAGGACGTGCTGTTCGACCCCGACACGGAGCGGCTGCGGCAGATCGGCGCCGTGCTGGAGGGGATCGACGCCGAGCTCGGCGACCGCGTCGCCTACCGCAGCTCGGGCGATCTGCGCGACGCGCTGGAGGGCGCCGACGTCGTCTACTGCGCCATCCGCGTGGGCGGCCTCGAGGGCCGGCTGCTGGACGAGCGGATCGCCGTGGGGGCCGGCGCGATCGGCCAGGAGACGACCGGCGCCGGCGGCATCGCGTTTGCCCTGCGTACGGTGCCGGCCGCCACCGCCATCGCCGAGCAGGTCGCCAGGCACGCGCCGGAGGCCCTGTTCATCAACTTCACCAACCCCGCCGGCCTGGTCACCGAGGCGCTTCAGCGGGTGCTCGGAGATCGCGTGGTCGGCATCTGCGACGCTCCTCCCGACATGTGCCGGCGGGTCGCCACCGCGCTTCGCATGGCGGTCGACCAGCTGTGGTTCGACTACTTCGGCATCAACCACCTGGGCTGGTTGCGCGCAGTCCGTCACCGCGAGCACGACCTGATGCCCGGGCTGCTGGCCGACGACGATCGGCTGGCTGGGTTCGAGGAGGGCCGCCTGTTCGGCGGCAAGTGGCTGCGGGCCGTCGGGATGCTGCCGAACGAGTACCTCTACTACTACTACTTCGAGCACGAGGCGCTCGCATCGATGCAGGCCGGCAACCTGCGCGCCTCGGTGCTGCTCTCCCAGCAGAGCATCTTCTACGAAGGCAACGGTGCCGCTCTGGCGCGCTGGAAGGCCGCGAACTCGGCCCGCGAGGCCTCCTACATGGCCGAGGCCTGGTCGTCGCGGGGAATCGAGATGGCGGAGGTGAGCGCCGCGCGGGAGCCCGGTGGCTACGGCGGCGTCGCCCTGCAGATCGTGGATGCCATGGTCAACGCGCGGCCGCGGGTGATGATCCTGAACACGGCCAACCGCTCCAGCATGCCGTTCCTGGACGAACAGGCGGTGGTGGAGGTGCCGTGCCTGGTTGGGCCGGGCGGCGTCGTTCCGGTCGCGGTCGGCGACGTCCCGATGGAAGCCAAGGGCCTGATCCTGCAGGTGCGCGCCTCCGAGCGGGCCGCGATCGATGCCGCCCTCAGCGGCTCGCGCCGCGAGGCCCTGCGATCGCTGGCGCTGCATCCCCTCGTGCCCTCGGTCGAGGTGGCCGAGCGGATCCTGGACGGCTACCTGGCCGAGCACCCGGCGCTGGCAGGGCGGTTCACATGAGCGTCGACGTGGTCTGCGCGGGAGCGCCGTTCCTGGACATCACCTTCAGCGGCATGGGTGCGATGCCGGCTCTGGGCGAGGAGCGCATGGCCGAGCGTGTCCAGTTCACACCGGGCGGGCTTGCCAACGTGGCGCTCGGTCTCACCAGGCTGGATCTGGAGGCGGTCGTGATGTCGCCGGTGGGAGACGACCTGTGTGGCCGCATCCTCTCCGGTCTCCTGGCGGAGCAGGGCATCGGCTGGGTCGGCCCGCGCGCCGATGCGACGGCCGTCTCGGCGATCCTGCCCCTGGACGGCGACCGCGCCTTCGTCACCGTCGCGCCCGACCTGCCGCGCGACGGCGAGGCGATTGCCGCGCTGGAGCCGCGGGCGGTCGTGATCGACCTGCCCGAGGTAGCCGAGGCGCCGGCCGACTGCGCCGTCTACGCGGTGGTGGGTGACTTCGACGCGCGTGCCCTGGCCGGTCGGCTGCCGGCGGCGCTGGCCTCGGCCAGGACGCTCGTGGCGAACCACTCCGAGGCATCGTTCCTGACCGACATCGACGACCCCGAGCGAGCCGCCGAAGCGCTGACCCGGCACTGCCCGACGGTGGTCGTCACGTTGGCGGGCGAGGGCGCCGTCTGCGCCGGCGCGCACGGCCTGCTGCGCGAGCCGGCGCCGTCGGTGACGGCCGTGGACACGAACGGCGCCGGCGACCTGTTCACGGCCGCCTGGGTCTGGGCCGATCTGGCCGGGATGCCGGTCGCCGAGCGCCTGCGGCTGGCCGTCAGCTACGCCGCGATGTCTGTGCGCGTACCGACCACGCTGGCCGGCGCCCTCACGATCGACGAGTTCCGCGACATCGCCGGGCCCTTTGATGCAAGCATCCCACCGAACGGAGCGAGATGATAACCCCTATGCGTCCACGCCTGTCTGTGTCGCTCGCCTGTCTGACGGCGGTGCTGGCCGTGTCCGCATGCGGCACCCCGGGCGCCGGCGGCGGGTCCGTGTCGCAGCCCAGCGGCGCCGTGTCCACCGGCTTCGACACCTCCAAGCCGGTGACGCTGACGATGTGGGACACGGAGAACGCTGCCGGACCGTCGAAGGCCGAGGACGAGCTGATCCAGCAGTTTGAGCAGAAGTACCCGAACGTGACCGTCAAGCGCGTCGTCAAGAACTTCGACGACTACATGGCCACGATCAAGCTGGCAGCCTCGTCCAGCGACGCCCCGGATGTGTTCCAGGGTAACGAGGGCGCGGTCGACCGGGCGCTGGTGAAGGCGCACCTGATCGTGCCGCTGGACGGCTACGCCAAGGCCTACGGCTGGGACACCCGGTTCGGCAGCTCGGCCGCCCTGAACCCGCTGCGGTGGTCGTCGGACGGCAACCAGTGGGGCGTCGGTCAGCTGTGGGGCATCGCGCAGAAGGCCGAGGTGGTGGGAGCCTTCTACAACAAGACGACCCTGAAGCGGCTGGGCCTGCAGGTGCCGACCACGTTCGACCAGTTCCAGCAGAGCCTGGCCGTGGCCAAATCCAAGGGCGTGCCGCCGATCATGGTCGGCAACCTCGACCGCTGGCCGATGGGGCACGTGTTCATGGTGCTGCAGGCGCGGTTCGACCAGGCCGCGTCCATCTCGAACTGGACGTACGGCCACGCCGGCGCCACGTTCGACACCGCAGGCACCCGCAAGGCGGCCACGGTGCTGCAGCAGTGGAGCGACAAGGGCTACTTCGAGGACGGCTTCAACGGCGTCAGCCAGGAGAACGCCGCCGCCCGCTACGGCAAGGGCGAGGGGCTCTACTTCATCACCGGCCCCTGGGAGAACCAGACGTTCGCGGGGCCGCTCGGCGACGGCGTCGGCTTCTTCCCGCTGCCGTCCCTGGATGGGACGCCGGGAGCACCCACCACCGGCTCGCTGTCGCTGCCGTTCCACATCAGCTCGCACTCCCAGAACCCGGCGGTGGCGGCGGCGTTCATCAACTTCATCACCGACCGTAACGCCGCCAAGGTCGTGATCCGCAACGGCGATCTGCCGGCCGCAAACCCGGGGGCGGCGGCGGTCGATCCCAACTCGTCGCTGGCCGCAATCTCGGCCGCCTGGAGCGAGAAGGCCAAGGCGGGCACGCTCACGCCCTACCTGGACTGGGCCACGCCCACGATGGGCGACACCCTGTTCGGCGGGCTGCAGCAGTTGAGCGAGAACCGCGAGACGCCGGCCGACTTCGCGGCGGCCGTCCAGCAGGACTGGGTGAAGACACATTCGTGAGCCCGCCCCTGGCGAGCCGCGGCTGATCGGCTACCTGTACGTGCTGCCGGCGCTGGTGGTGTTCGGCGTGTTCGTCGTCGCGCCCATGATCGACGGCGCCTGGATCTCGCTGTTCGCCTGGGACGGCGTCACGGTCGGCCACTGGGTGGGCCTGTCCAACTACCGCGAGGCGCTGGTCGACCCGCTGGTGCGGGAGGCGTTCGGCCACTCGCTGGTGCTGGTGGGGTTCTACGCGGTGCTGCCGATCACGATCGGGCTGTGCCTGACGGCGTTGATGACGCACGCCCGGGTGCGGGGCGGCGCCGCCGTTCGCACCATCATCTTCCTGCCCCAGGTGCTGGCGGCGGTGGTGGTCGGCGTTGCCTGGAAGTGGCTGTACGACCCGTCGGGGCCGATCAACTCACTGCTCGGCGCGGTCGGGCTGAGCAGCCTCGAGCACTCGTGGCTGGGCGACTTCTCGACGGCGCTTCCGGCCGTCGGCGTGATCGGCACCTGGGTCACCACCGGCCTCTGCCTGGTGCTGTTCGTGGCCGGCGTGCAGCGGATCCCGCTGTCGCGCTACGAGGCGGCGCGGGTCGACGGCGCCGGCCCGGTGCGCGAGTTCTTCGCGGTCACGCTGCCGGGCCTGCGCAACGAGCTGGCGGTGGCGATGTCGCTGAGCGTGATCACCGCGCTGCGCGCATTCGACATCATCTTCGTCACCACCAAGGGCGGGCCCGGCAACGCCACGACGGTGCCCTCGCTGCTGATCTACCAGCGGGCGTTCATCACCGGCGAGGTGGGATCTGCGGCCGCGATCGGGGCGATCATGGGTGCGATCATCCTGCTGCTGTCGGTCGTGATCACGCGCGTTGTGGAGGAGCGGCGGTGAACACCGGCAGCATCGAGCGGACCGCGACCCACGTGATGCTGGCCCTGTTCGCGGTGCTGGCGCTGGCCCCGCTGGTGGTCGTGGTGCTGGCGGCGATGCACCCCTCCGGGACGCTCCTGTCCGGCGCCGGGCTGCCCGACTCGTTCAGCCTGGCCACCTTCCGTACGGCCTGGGACGAGGGCGGCTTCAGCCGGCTGATGACGTCGAGCGCGATCGTGGCGGTGACGGTGGTGGCCCTGACGACGGTGCTCTCGATCCCGGCCGGGTATGCGTTCGGGACGATGCGCTTCCCGTTCGCCGACCTGCTGTTCTACGTGATCCTGACCGGCATCGTGGTGCCGTTCGAGTCGCTGATCGTGCCGCTCTACTACAGCTTCCGGAACGTCGGCCTGACCGACTCATACTGGGGCCTGATCCTGCCCCAGACCGGCCTCTCGATCTCGTTCGGGGTGTTCTGGATGCGCGCCTTCTTCCGCTCGCTCCCGCCGGAGCTGTCGGATGCCGCGCGCGTGGACGGCGCCACCTCCTGGCGGATCCTGTGGCGGGTGCTGGTGCCGATCGGGCGCCCCGCCATCGTCACCATGGTGCTGCTGGTGTTCATGTGGACGTGGAACGAGTTCCTGCTGGCGCTGGTGATGATCTCCGACCAGACGCACCGCACCGCACCGCTGGGACTGTCCGCATTCCAGAGCCGCTACGGCGTGGATATCCCCGGCGTGTCGGCTGCCGCCGTGTTCGTGGCAGCGCCGGTTGTGATCCTGTACGTGCTGACGCAGCGGCAGTTCCTGCGCGGCATGCTGGCCGGATCGATCAAGGGCTGACGTGCCGGGCATCGCCTTCGACCAGGTCGTGAAGAGGTTCGGTGAGGTGACGGCCGTGCGCGAGCTGACCCTCGACGTCGCCGACGGCGAGTTCGTCGTGCTGGTCGGCCCGTCCGGATGCGGCAAGACGACGGCACTGCGGATGCTGGCCGGGCTGGAGGCGGTCAGCTCGGGCCGGATCCTGATCGGCGACCGCGAGGTGCAGCAGCTGCCGCCCCGCCAGCGTGACGTGGCGATGGTGTTCCAGGACTACGCGCTGTACCCCCAGATGAGCGTCTACCGCAACCTCGCGTTCGGCCTGCAGACCCGCAAGGTGCCACGCGAGCAGGTGCGGCGACTGGTGACCGAGGCGGCGGAGCGGCTGGGCCTGTCCGAACTGCTCGACCGCAAGCCACGGCAGCTGTCCGGCGGCCAGCGCCAGCGGGTGGCGCTGGGCCGGGCGCTGGTGCGAAAGCCACAGGCGTTCCTGATGGACGAGCCGCTCTCCAACCTCGACGCCAAGCTGCGGGTGGACATGCGGGCCGAGATCAAGGCGCTGCAGCGCGAGACCGGGGTGACCACGGTGTTCGTCACCCACGACCAGGTCGAGGCGATGACGATGGGAGACCGGATCGCCGTGATGCGCGACGGCCTGCTCGAGCAGGAGGGGCGGCCCGACGTGGTCTACAACCGGCCGGCCAACATGTTCGTGGCCGGCTTCATCGGCAGCCCGGCGATGACGTTCGGGCGCGTGGGGGTGGAGCGCGAGGGCGAAGCGCTTCGGCTGACCCACCCGGCGCTGCGCCTGGAGTGCGCGCCGGTCGCCGGCGTGGGGGACGAGGCGATCGTCGGCATCCGCCCCGAGCACACGCGCCCGTGGCAGGTCGGCGCCGGCCTGGCCGGGCCGTTCCAGGGCACGATCGAGTCGGTCGAGGCGCTGGGCCGCGAGACGTTCCTGGGCGTGCGCGTGGCGGACGACCTGCGGCTGGTGGTGCGCGCCGACGGGGC
>Ga0134125_10005805_pt1 | contig 13999 bp, 7 predicted proteins | sample KB31751_FD_96464 | JGI IMG/M metagenome (GOLD analysis project Ga0134125, IMG submission 96464) | Terrestrial soil microbial communities with excess Nitrogen fertilizer from Kellogg Biological Station, Michigan, USA - KB3-175-1 | ecosystem: Environmental > Terrestrial > Soil > Unclassified ... | reverse complement strand
GTGCGATCGCCGCGGGACTGTTCCGGCGGCGCAGCGGGTTTCTCGGCTTCGTCTCGCTCGTGTTGGTTGCGAGCACGGTGGCGGTGTCGTTCATTCCGCCGGACCGCACACTCGTAGGCGCAGACGCCGGGGTCTCGATCGAGAAGAGCGCACGCTACGCGCAACCTGCCGGCAGCTTCAGCGTCTACTCGCCCCACGACTCAGCGCCCGCGGGTTCGAGCACGATCGACCTCTGGCAGGGCGCCGGCGACGTGTACATCCAGGTGCCCGACGGGACAGCGGTGCGCGTCGTCGCCGACCTCGGTTCGCGCAACCTCGAGCGTTCCCGCTATGTGAAGGCCACGAAGGCCAAGGCAAGCGACCCCGACAGCTGGGACTACGTGGATGTGCGCACGTCGCCCACGAGGACGGCGGCAGGCCGCTACGCCTACGACTTCACCGTCGGCTCAGGCTCACCGACCGCAACCGTACGGATCTGGCAGGGCGAGGGTCGAGTTCGCGTCGAACAACAGCAGCCGGAAGAGACAGGAGTGACCCAGTGAGCGCAGAGAACACGACGCCGCCGGAGCCCGAGGGCACGGCGGAGACGACCGAGGCACCGACAGTGCGGCTGGAGGAGCAGGAATCGCAGGGCCAGCCCGCCGCGCAGCTGGCGACCGAACCGCGCATACCCCGCCCGCGCATCCGCTGGGGTGCGATCGTGTGGGGGCTGATCGTCGCTACGGTCGCGGTGGCCACCCTGGCGATCACGCGAACAGCGGAGAGCCGGGAGGATTTCGCCCTCTGGCTGACCCAGCTCGGCCCGGCAGGACTGTGGCTGGTCGCGGTGCTCGCCGCTGGCGGCATTCTCCTGCTGCTGGGGCTGCTCGCCGCCATCCGTCGCGCTCAGGGGCCGCGCGAGCACGTTCAGCGCTGACGCTCAACCCGGCGCGGGGTCAGTTTCGCTGCGAACTCTGCCGCACGATCAGCTCCGGCTGAATGACGATGCTGCGCACGGGGAGCGCTTCCGCCGACTCGGCCTGGTCTCGCACCAGGTCGACGGCGCTGCGTCCGAAGACCTCGCGGGGCCTGCGCACGGTGGAGAGCGGTACGGCGGCGGATGACGCGAAGTCGATGTCGTCGTATCCCACGACCGCAATGTCCTGCGGGATGCGGAGGTCTGAGCCGGAGGAGATCGCCTGCATGATTCCGATGGCGAGCGAGTCGTTCGCAGCGAAGATGCCGTCTGGCCATTCCGCCCGCGGTCTGCCGAGAAACTGCTCCCCGGCGGCGAGGCCCGCTCGAACTGAACGCTCGACCGTCGGAATCACCTCGAGCCGCACACCGGGATGAGCTGCCGCTGCCGCTTGAGCACCGCGCAGGCGCTCGGCGATCTGGTGGATCTGCACCTCGCCGCCGATGAACGCTATCGAGCGGCAGCCCTGCTCGATGAGATGGCTGACCGCCCGTTCCGCGCCGAGGTAGTCGTCCACCGAGGTGGATGAGAACCGATCCGTGTTGCCATAGGCGTCGACCAGAACGGTGGGGATGCGGCGCGTGAACAGCAGGTCGAGTTCGCGCTCTCGGGTCATGCCCGAAGCGAGGATGACACCGTAGACCCGCTGCTGCGCGAACATCTCGATGTACTGACCCTCGCGCTCGGGGTTGCCATTGCTGCTCACGATGAAGAGAAAGAGACCATTCTGTGCGGCCCGGCGCTCCATGGCATCCGCGACGTCGCCGAAGAACGGGTTATTGAGTTCGAGGGCGACGAACGCGAGGGTCCTGCTTTCTCCCGCTCGAAGCTGTCGCGCTGCCTCGTTGCGCAAGTAGCCGAGGTCATTGATCGCCTTGCCGATGCGCTTCTTCGTCTCGGGTGCAACGCGCTGGGGCGTGTTCAGGTACTTGGAGACGGTGCCGATCGACACGTCGGCGCGCCGTGCCACATCCCGAATGCTGACCACCGCAACGCTCCCGTGAGTTGTGCGACGTGCGTGTGCTGGCAGTCGCTCTCTGACGATCATATCGATTACGCGCCGCCACACTTGGGAACAGAGGGCAAACTGGGGATCAGAATGTGGCCGAAGCTGTGATACGTTTCATCGCACCATGGCGCACGGTAAGCGGAGGCGCTCAACGAAGAGAGCAGCGACACAATGAATCGACCGGGCGCCCCTGCCTCACTCGGTCAGACCGTCACGCACACCGGTCGCCACCTCGATGCCCCCTACGGCCTGACGGCGGACGGTCGTCGGGCGGAGCGAGCAGCCGACGAGAGCTGCGTTCCGACAGTGCGATCGACACTGCCGCTGCTCGCTTGGAAGGTCACTCCAGCGTTCGGCTCGGCAGGCACATCCGGCTTCGAGGTGGAGGTGCACGACTCCTCCCAGAAGCTGGTGTGGAGTTCGGGCGCCGTGGTCTCACCCGCGGCCGAGGCAACCATTGACCGCGAGTTGCTGCCGCACTCCGTGTACGGCTGGCGAGTGCGCGTCGCGAATGGTGACGGGGACTGGTCGCCGTGGGCGGACTCGACCCTGGAGACGGGTCCGTTCGAATTCGCGGACTGGGGAGCGCGCTGGCTGTCGGTAGCCCACCTCTCCCAGGTCACGACGCCCTTTCGCGTCTCACGCCCCGTGGCCAGAGCACGGCTCTACCTCACCGGCCAGGGCCTCGTGCGCGCCTGGATCAACGAGACGGCCATCAATGCCGACCGCATGGATCCGACCAGAACCGACTTCGTGCGAGCCCTGTACAGGACGTACGACGTGACGGAGGCGTTGACCGCGGGAGACAACACCATCGCCTTCGCCGTCGGCCTCGGCGAGTGGGCGCGCACGTCCGAAGACCCGAGGCTGCTCGCCGAGCTGATGATCTGGCACGACGACGGATCACTCAGCCGCGTCTCGCCGGGCGAGAACTCCGCGGTCGCCGCCTCCGAAGTCGTGCTCGACGAGCCGTTCTATCTCGAGCGCCATGATGCGATGAAGGCAGCGCTCGCAGTCTCGCCATCCGGTCCCGTCGCGCTGAAGCCAGCGCCCGCACCCGCGACTCCCGCGACTCCCCCGACGGAGATCTCGGCGGATCCGACACCGCCGTTGCGCCACGTGACCTCGTTCGTCCCCGACGAGATCGGGCGGTCCCACGGCTCCCGGCTGTTCGACGTCGGAGTGAACATCGCCGGACGATCGAGACTCGTTCTGGATGGCGGCGTGCCGAAGGGAACGATCATTCGTGTGCTGCACGGTGAGCACATCGACAGCGAGGGCCACATCGACACGACGAACCTCACCATGCCCTACGACCACGGGCGCGAACGACAACTGGTCGAATACGTGTCGCGGGGAGCCGTGGGCGAGGCACACGAAGCGTGGTTCGCATACTTCGGCTTCCGGTACGTCGAGGTTCGCGGGCTCCCCGACGACGCGCTCGTCACGGTCACTGCCCACTCGATGCACACCGATCTGGCCGCGGCCGGATCGGTGCTGACCGACAGCCCGACCATCGATCGCCTGCTGGCGACGGCGAGGCGGACGCTGCTGAACAACGTCCACGGGGTGCCGGAAGACTGCCCCACACGCGAGCAGGCGGCCTGGACCGGGGATACCGCGTCGGTGGCCGAGTACGAGCTGGCCGCCTTCGACAGCGCAACCTTCATCGACAAGTGGATCGCGGATCTCGAGTCGAGCCAGCAGCCCGACGGACAGTTGCCCGCGGTGGCTCCCGACCTTCATCCCGCCCGGATGCTGTCTGACCCGGTATGGGGATCCGCCCTGCATCGGATGCTGCTCGGCCACCTGCTGCACTACGGCGACACCAGACTCACTCGGCGAGCGTTGCCCACGCTCAGGAGATGGGCAGACTTCCAACTCGGCTGTGCCGACGACGATGGCATCATCTCTCGCTCCCCGATCAGCTACGGTCACGACTGGCTGGCGCTCGAGCAGACCCCACCGCCGATCCACCACACCGGGGCCGTCATCGATTGCCTGCTCGCGCTCGCCGATCTCGAAGCGGCGATGGGCGATCCGGATGCGGCCGCCACGCGTCGCGCGTCGGCCGACGCTCTGCGCGCCAGCGCCCGTCACGCGTTCTTCGACCCGGACACCGCGACATTCGGCAACGGTTCGCAAGGCTCGTACGCCGTTGCCATCGAGGCGGGCATCCTGACCGGCGACGAAGCGACTGCCGCAGGCGAGCGCCTCGTCGAGTTGATCCGCTCTCGCGGAAACCGCGTGTCGAGTGGCTTCGCGACGACTCGCAGCGTGGTCAGGGCGCTCACCACTCTGGGGCTCTCTCAAGTGGTCTTCGACGTTCTCGAGCAGCCGCTCGAACCCGGTGTCGGCGCAATGCTGACCTCTGGCCCCGGCACGTTCTGGGAGTGCTGGTGGATCGACCCGACCAACACGGGTACGGGATCGCTCAACCACGTGGGCCTCGGTGGGCCGTTCGCCGCCTGGGTCTGGGAGGGCCTCGCCGGCCTTCGGCCGACAGCACCGGGATACGCACGGTTCCGCCTCGCGCCTCAGTTCGTCGACGGTGTGAACCACCTCGAGCTTCGCACCGAGACCGTGCGCGGCGACGTGGCGATCGCCTACTCACGCGAGGAATCGAGCGTGCGGGTCGACGTGACAGTGCCGCCGGGAAGCGAGTGCACGCTGGTGCTGCCGGGCCAGGAGGACATGCTCCTCCCACCGGGCGCGCACGCGTTCGACATCGACGCGCGAGAACCGAGGTCGTGGATGCCGCCTCCGGAGGCAACGCCGTGGTCTCCGCCGTCGATTGCAGCGGTGCCCGTCGACGTGGTCGGCTCGCGTACCCTCCTCATCGACTCGGAGGTACTTCCCGGCCGCGCCGATCCCTCACTCGAAACGCTGCCGATGCTCCTCTGCATGCCCGTTCCGCACGAACAGTTGGACCACGCCGTGCTCAAGGTGGTCGGCACCAGCGAGCGTCCCGGTGAGGGCGCCCCCACGGTGCTGATCGTTCCCCGCCGACCCGTGCCCGTCGACGACGTGATGTTCTTCTACGCACTCATCGACCAGTGCATCGAGGGGCCTGAACGGGTCGCCAGGCCCTTCCTTCGGCTGCACCTGAGCAACGGACAGACCCGAGAGAGTTCGGCAATCGCGTGGCCCGCGGGATGGAATCGGGTCGCGGTCGACACCTCCACCCTGGAACGCGGCATGTCCGTCATGACGATCGAGGCCGGTCTCGAGTATGTGAACGAATCCGGAATGGACTCTCTCGCCGTGTACCCGCGCGGACGAGGCATGCAGACCGCCTTCCACCTCGGCGAGGTTGGCTTCAGCGGGAGTGCGCGCAGATGGTGAAACTGAGAGAAAATGTATCGATTCATTCATACTTTCGCTTGACAGGGCCGATAAACATGCGCCACCATGGTGAAACGTTTTATTCCTGCTCGAACTCGATGGTGAGGTGAGGTGCGATGGTAATGCTCGACCAGACCTCCGCCGTGACTCTCGCGGCCACCGAGGCCGAGGAATCGGCTCGCCCTCCGCGCAGGCGCGTCGTGCGGTGGTGGATCTATCTGGCGCTTCTGCCACTGGCCGCCATCGTCGGGCTCTTCTCGTACTATCCGGCTCTCTCGGCGATCTTCTGGTCGTTCTTTCACTGGAATCCCGCTTCGCAATCGATACCCGTCGGACTCGGCAACTACGCCACCATGGCGGGCGACCAGATCTGGTGGACGTCGTTCAGGAACCTGGGCTACATCTTCGTGTTCTCGGTCGTTTCGTGGGCGATCCCACTCCTCGCCGCCGAACTGCTGATCTCCCTCAGAAGCGCACGCTGGCAGTTCGTCATGCGTACGCTCCTCATCATCCCGATGGCATTCCCGGCCGTGGTCACCGCCCTGGTCTGGGGCTTCTTCTATAGCCCGAACGACGGTGTCATCAACCAGACACTCAAGGCTCTGGGACTCCAGGCGCTTGCACAGAACTGGACGGGGCAGGGCAGTACCGCGCTGCTCTCGCTACTCTTCGTCGGCTTCCCTTTCATTGCGGGCCTGCCATTCCTGATCTTCTATTCGAGCCTGCAGAACATTCCCACCGAGGTGCTCGAGGCGGCTCAGCTCGATGGTGTCGGCCGCTTCGCGCGGTTCTGGCAGATCGACCTTCCGCTCATGGCCAGCCAGGTTCGCATTCTCGTGTTCCTCGTGATCGTGGGGACTCTCCAGTACGGCCTCGTCGCGCAGGTCCTTACCGCGGGCGGTCCGAACAACGCGACCATGGTCCCCATCCTCAGGATGATCGACGTGGCCTTCCAGGGCGGCGACTGGGGTTACTCGGCCGCGCTGTCGACAACCCTGTTCTTCATCACGCTGGCCTTCGGTGCCGTGGTAGTACTCGTGCGAAAGGCCGACGACGGCACCGCAGACGGAGGTGCGATGTGAGCACGACCAGAACACGCGAATCGCGGCAGCTCAGCTTGAAAGCGGTGCTGATCATCCTGGCGGTCGTCTCTCTCGCCCCGTACCTGTTCATGCTCGTCACGTCGCTCAAGACCAACCAGCAGTTCGCCGACAGCTTCTGGCAGATCTCCCTGCCACTGCACTTCGAGAATTACGCGACCGCGTGGAATCAGATCGCGCCATACCTGGTCAACACCGTCATCGTGGCGACGCTGTCCATAGTGCTCATCCTCGCCATCGCCTCGGTCTCGGGATTTGTGCTGGCGCGGTATCGGTTCGCGGGCAAGCACTTCATCTACGGGGCGGTGCTCGTGCTCATGATGGTGCCGAGCCTCGCCAAGCTCATTCCGCTCTTCATCCTGATGAAGGACCTGGGCCTGCTCAATACCTACGTCGTCCTGGTCATTCCCTACACCGCGGGCGGGCTCGTTCTCGGAACGATCCTGATCCGAAACTTCGTCGAAGGCATACCGCAGTCACTCTTCGATGCTGCGCGAATCGATGGTGCGAGTGGCGCGCGGATGTACCGATCGCTCATGCTTCCGCTCTCGCTGCCCGTGCTCGGCACGATCGCACTGCTCATCATCTCCGAGGTCTGGAACGACTACTTCTGGCCACTGCTCGCCATTTCCAACAACGACCTTCGCACGGTGTCGGTCGGCCTTCAGTTCTTTCAAGGCCAGAACTTCACTGACTACGGGCCACTCATGGCCGGCTATCTCCTTGCCAGCCTGCCGCTCGTTGTACTCTTCACCTTCCTGTCGAAATACTTCCTCGCCGGAGTCCAGGGGGGTCTGCCCGGCGCACACTAGAGCCTCGCTCGAAGTCGAGCAACGGATGGCCCCTTCTGGGCCGTGAATGAAACGATATACCGCAGTTCCTGAATCGCACCAAGAAATGAGGAAGCATGCTAATACCAACGAAGCTGTTGCGAGCGAAGCGAATTCGGCTGGCAGCGGCCGCGACGATCGCCGTGCTGGGCGTCACCGGCGCACTCGCGGGCTGCTCGTCAACGCCGAGCAAGACGGACCACGTGACCATCACCCTCTCCGGCCCGAACCAGTTCACGAGCGACACGAAGACCTTCGGTGCCGCCTGGGACAAGCTGGTCGCCCACTTCGAGAAGGACAACCCGAACATCACGCTGAAGACCAACGTGCTGCCGCTCGCCTCGTGGTCGCAGACCTCCGCCGCGCAGCTGACTGCCGGCACGGCGCCGGAACTGATCTTCAACCAGACCACTCACACGCCAGACCAGGTCGTGTCGCTCGATAGCGCTCTCAAGAAGAAGAACCCGTTCTCCTCCACCGGAAAATCCTGGATGGACGACTTCATCCCGCAGTACTTCAAGGATTCCGACAAGCTGATGAACGCGGCTGGCCACTACGAAGCGATCCCCTTCAACCTCGTTTCGGTCGGCATCTACTACAACAAGAGCATCCTCGCGAAGGCGAAGGTGGATGTCTCGGATCTCAAGACGTTCGATGGCTTCACCAAGGCGTGCACCGCAATCAAGGACGCAGGCTTTGCACCACTCGCGACCGACAGCGGCAACCTCCCCGTCGGCTGGGCAGTCGTCGCGCTCAACTCGATGCTGCTGAACTCCGAGGCGAACACGATCAATCAGTTCGCCGCAGACGGCAGCGCGGGCAAGGCCGCGGTGGTGACCAAGAAGAGCATCGCGCATGGATACCTCACGGGCGAACTTGATCTCACGACTGATCAGGGCTCCGCGGAGGTGCTGAAGCTACTGAAGAAGTTCTACGACGACTGCGCGACTCCGAACTGGTCGGGCATCAAGTCGCAGGGAGCCTTCACCGGTGGAACCGACTTCCCCGGCGGTAAGGCTGCGATGGCGTGGGGCACGAACTTCGCCACCACCGGTCTCACGGACGCGGGCTTCAAGTACGGCACTGTGCCGTTCCCGACCCTGTCGAAGAGCGACTCGCGCCTCGCATCCGGCAAGCCTGCGCAGTTCGGCGTGACGGCCGGTGGAACCGCCTACATGATCCCCGCGTACATCAAGGGTGCCCAGCGGGCCGCCGCCATCACGTTCCTGCAGTACGTGTCGAGCCCCAAGGTGCAGTCGTGGCTCGACGAGACCGGCGGCATCCCTGCCGTGACCGGCCTGACGGCCCCTCCCGGGCTTGAAGCGATGAACACGGGTGCCTGGGCCACCGTTCCGCCTCTCGGCCAGAGCTCGTTCTTCCAAGTGCCTGCAGCGATCGCCGCGAATAACAAGTACGAGGGCTACCTCCTCGGCTCCGTTTCGCTGCACGACGCTCTGGCGACGCTGAACACACAGGGCATTGCCTGGTCCAAGGAGCAGGCCGTACAAGGCAAGTGGACCGAGGACTGGGCCACGAAGTAGGACGTTCGGGATAGCGTTCTGCAATCCGGGGCGGGTCATCGACAACGACGACCCGCCCCTTTGCAACACCAGCTTCAATGAGGAAGAGGATTGCTATGAAGAGAAGGATGCTCGGCGCACTGACCGCGGCCACGCTTGCCGCCGTGGCGCTGACGGGAATCAGCTCGCCCGCGTGGGCGACGAACACGACGTTCTATGTGAACAATCAGGTCGGCTCCAACTGCAGCGACGCGGGACCAGCATCGCTCGCACAGCCCTGGTGCACCTTCGGTCCCATCAATTCACACGGCGCATTCGGCCCCGGGGACAGGATCCTCCTCGCGAAAGGTGCCACCTGGAACGAACAGATGAGCCTTTCGGGCACCGGCACCTCCACGAACGGGATCTCGGTCTCCGCATACGGCAGCGGCGCCAACCCGAAGATCAGTCGAAACGGTTCGGTGGACGACCGAGGCATCAAGCTCGTCAACGGCGACTACTGGAGCTTCAGTCAGCTCGAGATCGCCCACGCCGCGTCCGGCATCCTCGCCTTTTACGACACCACCGGGCACCACGGCCTGAGCTTCACCGATATCTACGTGCACGACATCAACGGCCTCATCTACTACAAGGCCAACAACACCGGCGGGCAGGTGCCGAGCGCCATCGCCGACAACGTCCGCAATTCCTCAGGCATCCAGATCACCGGTAAGCACACGACGTTCTCGTCCTCCGATTACTTCATCAGCGGTGTGCGGATGGACACGATCAGCGGCGAGCACAATCTCAACACCGTCGGCATCGACATGCTGGGACCGGGTGAGCAGGTCACGTCCAACGTGGGCAGCAGCGGTGGCGCCGGAGCCAACATGGTGCAAGACGTCGTGATCAATCACCTGGCCAGCCATGACGACGATTGGCAGTGCGATGAGGCGCTGCGACTCTTCACCGTCAAGCACGCCGTCATCATGAACTCGGAGCTGAACAATGAGGCACCGTGCTGGAACGCCGGAGGCACGACGACCGTGATCCTCGGACATCTGGAAGACGTGTCGATCGTGAACTCGATGTTCACGAATGTCATGCACACCGGTTCGAACGACGAAAACGCGCTCGACTTCGAGATCTTCAACAACAACGTCAGGGCTCGCAACTCGCTCTTCGCGAACACCGCCGGTTCAGCCATGTCGTTCCTGCGACTCGGAGGCCGCCCGGGAGACTACTCGACGAACAACGAGTCGTCGTCCAATGTGATGATCAACAACGGAGTCGCCCAAGGCTTCGGCCCCGTGCTCGTGCTCAACATGGTCGGCACCGCCTCTCCCATCACGGGCACGATCAAAGACAACATCAACGTCAACACCAACTTCCTCTACGACCAAGGCAGTGGCTTCGCCGGCTTCTCGACGACAAACAACCAGACGCTGTCGAACGGCTCGGGAAAGGTCTCCTTCTCCGCAGCCGATTTCAGCGGCACGCAGGGCCGGAATGGATGGTCGTACCAGTCCTTTGACGGCTCGGCATACTCTGACCTCGTCTACAACCAGTCGAGCGAGAAGTGGACACCGTCCGGCCAGTCCGTACCGGAGATCACCCAGTTCGACCAGCATCCCGGCACCTCGAGCTCGAACTGGGTCGCACGGGCATGGACGGCGCCGACCGCCGGCACCGTGAGCGTGCGGGGTCGCATCCTCAAGTCGGACAACACGGGGCTCGGAAACGGAATCCTCGCGCGGATCACGAAGAATGGCAGCCAGATCTGGCCCGCGAGCGGCACTCAGGTGATCGAGGCGGGGGACGAATACACCGGGGTTGCCCAGGTGCTCGACGGCGTGGTGGTGAACGCCGGGGACGTCATCCGTTTCGAGACGAACGAGAACGGGCAATCGTCCTACGACAAAGCGAGCTGGACGCCGAGCATCACGTACACATCCACCTCGAGCGAGGCATACAACTGGGGCTTCAACGGCGGACACGAAGCCGGCTGGCACGTCTACGGCGCGACCTCCAGCACCGCTCCGGGCGCGGACCTCGGCGCGCTCAACCTCACGTCGACAAGCACCGATCCCAGGATCGAGTCATCGAATCAACTGCACCTCAGCGCCGCTGCAGCGTCCACAGTGACGGTGCGAATGAGCAATGACACGAGCAGCACCGCGGGGAAGATCTACTTCGCCACGGCCGCCTCGCCGGGGGCGAGCGAGTCGAAGTCCGTGCCGTTCGCGGTGACGCCACACAGTGGATACACGACCTACTCCGTCGACATGTCCTCCAATCCACTCTGGACGGGTGAGGTGAACTGGCTGCGGGTCGATCCGATCGACACCGTTGGTGCGACCAACATCGACGCTGTCGTGGTGTCGGGCAGTGGTGCGCTCTACGTCAACAGGCTGCTCGACGGAGGCTTCGAAGATCCGTCGGCAAACTTCTACACCTACCGTCCCGCCGGTGTGTGGCAGTATCTCGGCGCAACCGGGGTGCAGCGCAACCACAGCGCATTCAGCGGGGCGCAGGGAGCGGCCGAAGGGCAGCAGACGGCGTTCATCCAGGGAACGGATGCGGTGAAGCAGACGCTGAATCTCTCGGCTGGATCCCACACCGTGACGTTCTCGCTCGCTCAGCGCACCAACAACGGCGGGGCCCAGGCGCTCGACTTTTACGTCGACGGCACCAAGATCAACAGCTCGGCGTTCACTCCGGCCTCCGGCGGCGCGTTCCAGAGCTTCACCTCACCAAGCTTCACGACGACCGCCGGATCACACACAATCGAGTTCAGGGGGAGGAACCTTGGAGACAACACGGCGTTCATCGACAAGGTCGTGATCGAATGAGCGGTCGAGGCGGGGCATTCCAGGCCCCCTCGGCAACGTGAAGCGAATCGAGAGGCACGGTCAGTGACGGCGCGATGGATCTGGAGGAGCGAGGGCGATCCCTCGCCGACGAACGCGTTCACGTGGTTCCGCGCCGTTGTCACTCTCGACGAGTTGCCTCGGGATGCGTCACTCCGTTTCGCGGCGGACAGCACGGCCCAGCTCTGGCTGAACGGTCATCCGCTGCGACGCAAGGTCACCCGCTTCCATGAGCCCCAGGTGCGGGCGGAGGTCGTTGACCCGGCTCCGTGGCTTCGACTCGGGCCGAACATCCTGACAGTGCTGCACCACAACTGGGGCGACATCACGACGTTCCAGCGAACGCAGAACGTGCATGCCGGAGTCTTTCTCGACGGCGCCTGGGTGGCCACTGGCGAGAGTTGGGTATGGAGGGCGGCTGCAGAATTCGAGAGCCATGATCAGCAGTTCCTGGGCGTCGCGGAGGCCGCGCCACGGGTTCGTTTTCCCGTGAGATGGAACGCGAGGGTGGCACGCGATCTGCGAGGCGATGTCGACCCGGGCGTGGAGAGAAGCTGGTCCGCCGCCGCTGTGGTGGACGAAGGACCGTGGCCCGCCATGCCCGAGGACGTCGAGACGCCGGCGCAACGGGAGAGCGAGCAGCGGCCGCTTTCGATCGTCGCCGCGGGATCGTCGATCCGGCCGGGCACCGCCTCGGCAAGGACGTCGGTGCTGACCGCTTCCCGCGTCCTTCCTGATCGCGCGCTCGGCGAGGACGCGCGCAAGTTGATCGACGGCCAGTGCATGACAATCGGTGGCCGCGCCGGCGAGACCCGCTATCTCACCGTCGATTTCGGACGACCCGTGCACGGCTTCCCCTATCTCGAGGTCTCGGCCGACATCGAATCGCACATCGATATCGGCTACGGGGAACTCGCGATCTCCCCCTACGACGGCCGCGTCCTGATCGGCGAGGATGGCTGGATCGACGTCGACGCTGTCGTCGCCACGGGCTATAGCGACCGCCTCCTCGCCGCGACGGAGCGCAGACGGTACGAGCTGCCCGACGAACGCACCGCGCGATGGTTGACGGTGCACGTAACCTTTCCCGCTTCGGGGTCCATCACCATCCACGATCTGGGCATCGTGAAGTCGCAATACCCGATCGAGCCGCGCGGGTCGTTCCGTTCGGGCGACGAGCGGCTCGATCAGATCGTCAGACTGGCGCTGATCCACGCCGAGGTCACGATGTCGGATGCCTACGTCGACACCCCCGGCAGGGAAGACGGGCAGTGGATCGAGGATGCCCGGCCGCGAGCACAGCTCTCTGAACGGTGGTTCGGCGATACGCGACTGAGGCGACTGGCGATCAGGACCCTAGCCGAGGGGCAGGGTTCAGACGGGCAACTGCATCCCTTCTTCCCCAGCAACTTTCCCGCATATCCCGCGCCGTGGGACTGGTCGGTGCAGTGGATTGCGATGCTCTACGACGACTTCGTCTGGCATCACGACCTCGACTTCGTGGCGCGGCACTGGTCGACGGTCGAGCGCCTCTGGACCAGGCTCCTCGAGGATGTCGGCGACGACGGCATCTGGCGGTCGAGTTCGGTACTGGGCGACATCCGCAATTCGGCGCAGCCGCCCGCGGGCGCGTCGAGCGGCCTCATCACCCCGTGGATCATCGAGCGGCTGCGCTGGAGTTCGCGCATGGCCGAGGCGGTGCAGGATGCGGCACACGCGCAGTCTTGGAGCGCGATCGCCGACCGCATGGCCGAGAGCTTTCGGCGGTTTCACGTGGTGCGCTCCCACGAGGGGGTGAGTGCCATCGTCGCCGACGTCTTCGACCCCTCGAGCGGTCGGCACCACGGCTACGGTCAGGCGGGCCAGGCGGCACCGCTGCTCGACGGGTCGATCGACGGTGAGGACGCGCGACAGCTCATCGACTTCGCCTTCCCTGCTCAGGTGGCCTCGCCGCCGAGCGGCGTAGCCCGCTGGAACAATCCGAGCGCCGTGTACCGCGTCCTGACCGCCCTGAGTGCCCATGGCTTCGAGGATCGAGCCCTCGCGCACCTGCTCGAGCGGTACGCACCCTACCTGCCCGGACATCCGCGCAACCCCGTTGCCGTGACCCTGCAGGGGCCGTATGGTGGACCGCTGCCGGAATACTGGGTGTCTCGCGCCGACCGCGAGCTCGCACCCGGCGAGCCCAATACCGCCCAACCGGTCGACGCGACGGGCTCCCACGGTTGGGGCGCGGTGCCGCTGCTCTGGTTGCACGAGAGCCTGCTCGGCGTCACCTTCACCGGAATGGGCAGCGACGCGGTCAGGATCGCGCCGGTCTCGGCGGGGCTCCCCTACGTCCAGGGTTCGACCGTGACCCCGCTCGGCACCGTCACGGTCTTCTTCGATCCC
>Ga0134125_10005804_pt1 | contig 14000 bp, 30 predicted proteins | sample KB31751_FD_96464 | JGI IMG/M metagenome (GOLD analysis project Ga0134125, IMG submission 96464) | Terrestrial soil microbial communities with excess Nitrogen fertilizer from Kellogg Biological Station, Michigan, USA - KB3-175-1 | ecosystem: Environmental > Terrestrial > Soil > Unclassified ... | reverse complement strand
TTCGCCTTGCTAACCACTTTTCGTTCGCCTTGCTAAGGGAATGGTTAGCGGCGCTAACCATTCCCTGGTCCATACCGGAATCCGTATGCACGTACGAAAAGGGGACCGGCCCGTGGGCCGGTCCCCTCCCCCCTCCGTCCCGCTCGGAGAGGCCTAGCTGCCCGGGGCGGGTGGCGGGGCGGGGGCCAGGGCCTGGACCGAGGCGACCGCCGTACCGAGCTGGGCCACGGCCGCGTCTAGGCCGCTGGTGTCGACGCCCTGGCCCTGGAGCCCGGTGATCTCGGCCTGTATCGCGGTGACGGCCGCGCCGAGCTCGGTCACGGCCTGGGTGATGAGCTGTACCTGCGTGTTGATGTCTGCCTGTCCCATGAGGATCTGCCCCACTTTCTGCTCTATGCGCTGGACCGATGCCAGGATCTGCCCGAGCGCGGTCCGCCTGTACATGCGTCTCAGCTTCCCACCCGGCGCCCTATGCGTGGCGGGTGTCCCAGTAGCGCTGGTCGATGACCATGGACAGGTCGGCGTGGAATCCGGTGAGGGCGGCGGGGAAGGCCTGGACCAGGACGGGCCGGACGGTGGACGGGAGGTGGCCGAGCTCCTCGGGGAACACGGTCCCGTCCAGGGTGGCCAGCCACAGCTCGAACGGCACGTTCCCCGCGGCTTCCAGGACGGCCGGGAGGGTCGACCGGTTGCAATAGATGCCGCCGGGGTCCCCGGTGCGCTGGCGGCGCTCATGGAGCCAGCGGGGCACCATGCCGGGGGCGGCGTCTCCCCTCTCCACGTCGAGCCAGTGGGCGTCGCCGGGCTCGGAGCCGTTCACGTCGATCCAGACGAAGCCGCGGCCGAAGTGCACGGGCCGCTGGGCGAAGGACCCGTTGATGTACTTGGCCACGATCGCGGCGGACACGAACGGCAGCGGGCCGGTCGAGTCGTACTGGATGCCGAAAACCTGTGTCATTAATCCTCCTGTAGGGCGCGCTCGGTGATTACCTTGGCCACGGCCTGGGTGATCAGGCCGTTGAGGTAGGCATCATCGCGGAGCGCGGCCGCGACGACATGCCGGGTACGCTCCCGGATCTTGTCCGTCAGTCCCGGGTTCTCGGCCACCACCTCGGCGGCGATCGTCCGGGCCATGGCGGAAATCTCGGTCTCCACCCGCTGCATGAGCGGGCTCTTGCCCCGGTAGCCGTCCGCCTTGACCAGGAACTCGGTCAGCTGGGCAGAGGCATCCTGATCATTCATCGTCGTCTCCTGGCGGGTTGAACCCGGTGCTGATGTGGCCGGGGTGGTCCCCGCAGCGCGCGCAGGCCGCCCAGGGGGCGCCACACGGGCCGCAGGGCCGGTTCTCGGTCATCGCCTGGCAGTGGGCGCACCACTGGCGCAGGATCAGGCTCAGGGCGGGCACGGGGCCTCCCGGGGGCGGTGGTGGCGGCCGGCCGGGGCGCCGGTGGCCAGGGCGAGGCCGTGGTTGGCGGTCCAGGCGCGTTCTCCCCCGCTGCGGGCGCTGGCCGCGGAGATGAGCTCGGCGAACCACACCTTGCGGGCGGACCGGCCGTCCTTGACCCAGCGGGCGGACAGCGGGACGGCGCCGACCAGGCGGGCGGCGCCGTACAGCTCGGCGCGCTCGGCCGGGGTGAGGTAGCCGTCGATCTTGCACTGGACCAGCAGCACCTCGCCGCGCTTGAGGGCGATCAGGTCGGCGCAGCCCTTGGAGCCGGGTGAGCGCATGACCAGGTACCCGTCGGCTTCGAGGGCGGCGGCCGCGTCGTACTCGAGGCGGCGGCCGCGCTGGTAGTTGGAGTTAGGCATCGTTGCGGTCCTGGTATTCCTGCAGCCACTCCTGCAGCGAGGCGATCTCCTCGGCCAGCTCGGAGTTTCGCTCGGCCAGGCGGCCGACCTCGGCGACCAGGCTGGCGCGGGACTCGATGAGGTATTCGATGGTCTCGGTGACGGCGACGGGGCGCTGTTTCTCGGCGCGGAGCTGGGCGGCGATCTCGTCGAGCTGGGCGCGGACGACCGGGCTGACCTGGACGGTGGTGGGCTTGGTGTTCACGGGGCGGGGTCCTTGGTGAGGTCGAGTACCTCGATGACTTCCCAGGCGTGGCCCAGGGCGGCGTCGAGCTGGGCGATCAGGGCGGGGTCGGCGCGGCGGACGGCGAGGAACGCGCGGGCGAACCCGCGCCTGTACATCCAGGACCCGATCCGGGCGGGGTCGAATCCGCGGCGCTCGGCCGGACGGCGCCGCGCGTCGGCGGCGCCGTCCGTTATGCCCGCGGCGAACATCGGGCTGTTGCGCTCGGTCATGCCCGTCCCCGGGCGGCCTTCTCCGCGGCCAGGTCGTCGGCGAGCTCGCCGACGAGGCTGCGGAGGTGGATGAGCTCGGCGCGGTCCCGGCTGATGATGCCGAGCAGGTCGCTGAGCAGTGCCTGGGAGTGGCCGAAGTAGGCGGCGAGCGGGTTGGTCGCGGCGGGGCTGTCCGGGGTGCCGTCGCGGTCGGCGAAGTAGGCGGCCAGCTCGTCGCGGCCGTGCATGGCGGCGAACTGGGCGGCCTTGTCGATGGAGGCCTGGTCGAGGGAGGCGAGGAACTGATCGGTGGTGGCCATCAGATCCCCCGGTCCCGGTCGGCGCGGCGGTCGGCCTTCTCGAGCTTGCGCTGGGCGGCGGTCTCGGACTTCTCCAGGTCGGCGTAAATGGCCCAGAGGTCGTCGTCGTCGTCATCGATGGAGGGGTACGGGGTGGTTCCTGGCGTGTTCGTCATGGCTTCAGCCTACCCCCTCAGCTACAGGATTTCTACAGTTTCCTGATATATTCCTGGTCATGAAGCTGACACCTGCCCGCCGCCGCCGTGACCGGGCCGCGGCCGCCGCGGTCCTGGCCGTCCTGTTCGCCTTCCTGTATGCCGTGATCGCGTTCGCCTCGTGGCTCGGTCTCACGCTGTGGCTGGCCGCCCGGTGACTCCCCCCGCGCGCGTTACGGTCTCCCAGTGTGGTTACGGACCTTCACCGGGTTACCTGGTCCGGTGAAGGTGGGAAACCAGGGGTTTACGGTCCGTGGGGGTCGGTGGTTTTCCGACCCCCACGGGTCGGGGGGTACGGGGGTCGGAGCCCCCCGCTACTGGGGGATTCAAGGGGGGCTGTGCCCCCCTTAAGGGCATGGTGCGCACCGGCCGGACGTTTTCCCAGGTCCATTCGTTGCATACCAAAATATAACGAGTGGCGTATTCGCCTATGCGAATGCCCTCGCCATACGTAGAATGGCCTCTGCAGAAGGTTGACCGGCACTTTAGCCGGCGAAGGGCCCCCAGCGCAATCCCCGGGAACCCCCCCCCGGAATGCGCACTCCCCGGGGGCCCTTCTTTTTTGCTCTGGCCCCTCTCGTTAATACCCAGGTCCATATCAAATGTCCGATTGTGAACGCCGTTAACAAAGTCGATTTATTAGAGTTCCCTGAGAATCCTGTGAGTTTCCTGAGAGTTCCGCGCGGCGTGTCGCGCCCCCTCCTACGCTGGGACAGCTGGTGAAAGGACCATCCGGCACGAGAGCATCAGGCCCCGTAGGAGCCGCACAGCGCCCCGAGCGCAGCGGTGACCGCAAGGGGCCTGATGCGCGTCCGGGCCCTAGTCGTCGATGCGGTGGCCGGGCAGCGACTGCCGGTCGGTGCCGACCCAGCGGGCCGCGCCCGGCCGGGCCTGGCCGCGGGGGAACAGCCGGACCACCACCGGCCGTGCCAGCCGCTGGTTCGCCGACGCGCGCCGGTCCTCGTCGCTCCCCCACGTGAGCTTCAGCGACCACACCTGGGGGACCTTGTTGTTGATCGGCACCCGCCAGATCAGGTAGTAGGCGGCGCGGGTGAACGCCCGCTCGTGCGCCGTCCGGCCGCCCCGGTCCCGGGCCCGGAACTCCGGCCGGGGCGACGCGATCCACGCCTGCACCCCCTGCCGCGACGCCGACGCGCGGGCGGCGCGCAGCATCAGGTCCCGCACGACGCCGTCGTACTTCACCGACAGCGGGTCACGCTCCGGCATGTCACCCGTCCGCCGTCCAGCTCAGCATGGACTGCAGGCTCGGCGGCATATGGGACCGCGCGCAGTCCCTGCAGATGTGAAGCCTGGCAGGCTTGTTATAGACATTCGACACCTTGACAGCGGAGATCCCGTTAAGCGGGAACTCGCGTTCGCACCAGTCACAGACGTACCTGATCATCGCGCGACCATGGCGGCGTGGCCGCGGCGGCGGCGGATCTTCTGCGGCCGCAGCGGCGTGTCAACCCAGGAGATGTACGCCTGCTCGGTCGGCGCGTGGCGCAGCACGAACTCATGGTCCTGGCGGTCGAGGCCGTCGAGGACGGGTATCCAGTCGCGGCGGTGGCCGAGCAGTTCGGCGAACCGCTCGGCGTCGGACCGGTCCTTCGGCTTGAACACCGCCGTCCAGCTGGTCTCCGAGTGCATGTCCCGCAGCGCGCCCTGCGGCCTTTGTTTCATCGCCACCACGGTCAGCCCCAGCGACCGGCCCTCCCGCCAGTACTGCTGGACCACGGCCCGCAGCTCGCCGCTCAAAGACTCGATGTAGCCGACCTCATCGAACGCGATCAGGGAATTGGCCTTCGGCTGCCACATCCGGTCGAGCAGGCCCCGGACCCGGGCCTCGTGCCAGGCCCGCCGCTCGGTCCCGGTCTTGTTCGTCCGCGGCCAGTACACCACGTTGGTGTCCCGGATCTCATCGGCACGGGACGCGACCGGCCAGCCCAGCTTGCGGAAGATATCGTCATCGGCCTTGGTCACGACCAGGACCGCGCCGGTGCGGATGTGCTCGCGGCCCGCGGCGACCCGGGCGGCTTCCTGGTGCCGGTAGTGGTCCTGCAGCATCGTCAGCATCAGGTGCGTCTTCCCGCTGCCCGAGGGCCCGACGATCTCCAGGTGCTCGGCGTGGCCGCGGGCCGGGTCCGCGCCCGACCATGCCGCGGTGAAGTCCGGGCCGAGCTCGGACCACGGCACCCGCTCCGGCGCGGTGAAATTCGGGTCCGCCCGCCAGTCCGCGGCCGGGGCCGCGGCCGCGGTGCCCCGGCTGGCCTCCGGCTCTATGTCCTCACGCTGGACGGACATAGCGATTCCGCCGTCTTCCGAACGCATAGCGGACCAGCTTGTTACACCGCCCGCACCTGCGGGCGTTCCCGCAGGTCAGAGCCTCAAGGATATATATCTCCCGGTTTTTATGCCGGAACAGCCGGCAGATCATGCCGCATACCGCGCTTCGGCGGCGGCCGCCTGGTCCTCATCCTCGGCGTCGATGGTGTGGTAGACGTGGTGGGCCATGGCGCAGGTCACGACCGGCCACAGCGACGCCATCAGGTCCAGGGCCAGCATGAAGTTCCCGCCGGTGCCGGTGAACCACGCGACCAGGTCCGCGGACTGGCACACGATCGAGGTCAGCGAGGCCGAGATCTCCGGCCGCTGCGCGACGAACACCCCGCCGCACAGCGGGTCACGGGCCTGCCACACCCGCCCCGGCACTTCAAGAAACAGGCTTATCTTCGCGTCGATATCCGCACGTACGGCGCCGGTGATCTTCGGTGGCCTGCCCTTGGACTGCTTGCCGCCGGACTTGTTATGCCAGTTTCGGGTGGCGTGCAGCGGCGGTTCATCGGGGGCGGGCGGCGGCAGGCCCGCGGCCGGGGAGATCGGGTGCTCGGCCGCGGGCCCGGGTGCCCCTCCCGGCCGGAGGTCACCGGACGCCGGCGAACCGCCAGGAACATCAGCGTCAACATCGATTATGCCAGCGTCCTCCGCGAACGCCCCCGGGCCGGGCAGCGGGGACATCGCGGACCCGCTGTAGCCGCCCTCGCCGCGGCTGGCATGGCCGCGCTTCCACTGCCGCCCCGGCGCGGCGAGCTCGCCGCACCCGCACCGGCATGCCTCGCGTTCTGGCTGGTCCATACGCCGTATGCTACGACCATGCCAGGTAACTCCCGCAGCATCTGCCCCCATGGTTACAGCCGCGAGGCGGATCACTGCGAGGGCCCGTTCATCACCGTGACGATCATCAGGAGAGGCGGCGGCAATGGCGGACGGTAACCCGCTCGAGGGACTGCTGAGCAAAGACGAGCTGGAACTGATCAAGCGCCGCCGCGCGGAAGAGCAGAAGAACCGGGACCAGCGGGTCAAGATCCGCTCCGGTGACAATGAGGCCGAGCTGCCGTTCGGCGAGGCGCAGTCCTGGCTGCGCGAGAAATTCGGTATCGGCGTCAAGGATGATGGCGAGATCGAGACCAAGGACGACAAGGAAACCGAGGGCGAGGGCGAGGCCGCCGACGAGGGCGGGACACGCCGGTTCGGCCGCCGGGTCGGCTGATGCGGTTCGTGCTGCGAGGCGGGACCGAGTTCGAGACCGTCACCCCGCCGGAGATGAACGCGCTGCTGGATGCCCGGGAGCGGCAGCGGGCCCGCGGGATCAAGTGGATGGAGTTCGCGGTCCCGCTGAACTCCTCCCCGGCCAACGTGCTGACCGTGGGGCCCCCGGAGGGCTTCACCTGGTCTGTCCGGGTGGTCTCCTCCACGCTGGGCTCAGCGGGCACCCTGACCGCGTACAAGGCCTCCCAGGCCGGGCAGACCTCCCGGCTGGCCGGGTACGGCGGCACCAGCCAGGTCCCCCAGGTCCTGCAGTTCCCCAGTGACACGCTGATCCTGCAGCACGGCACCGCCCTGTACCTGGTCGCGTCGACCACGCTGACGAACTACTACATCGGCGCGTGGGAGGCCATCGCCGAGCAGCAGTGGAAGCTGATGGACTGATGGCGCAGCAGCTGGTCCGCGGCGGCGCGCCGCTGGACATTCCCACCACGGCCGAGATCGGCGACGCCGTCGACGGCCGCCTGGCCGCGTTCTACGCGCGGCAGCGGGACATCGAGGACGCCCGCGAGCGGGAACGGGCCCGCGCGGTCAAGTGGATGCGGCTCCCGAACATCCTGCGCGGCACCGTGGCGTCCAATGCCATCTCGTTCACCATCGGGAACGGGTTCAACCTGGGCCCGGACCAGGGCTACGCCTGGTCGGTCCGGCGCCTGGCCGTCACCGGCCTGGCCTCCGGCGCGACCCCCGACGTGGTCAACCTGTTCCTGCACTCCGGCACCAACCAGCCGCTGCTGTGGCAGTTCACCGGCAACGCGCCCTGCGCCACGTTCGGCAAGCTCACCCTGACCATCACCCCCGGCGACCGCCTCGAGCTAGTCAACTCCGGGAACCTGGCCGCCACCGGGTTCATCCAGCTGTCCGGGGAGCTCATAGAGGTGCCGATGGAGATGCTGTGGAAACTGACCTGACCGCCGCCCCCGCCGCGGCCGCGGCCGGGGAGCCGGCCGAGCGCGGCCGGTACGCCATATACCAGAGCGACGACGGCGCCCTGGTGATACCCCGCGCGACAGGTTTGTGCGAATCCTGCAGCAATTGCGCGTGCGGGACGCAGCAGGAACCGCTGCGGGTGCCGGGCCCGCTGGTGAAGATGGCCCGCGCCGCGGCCGAGCGCGGCGGCGCCGGCCCGGCCGCCATGCTGAAGATGCTGAAAGCGGGGGCCGGCCGGTGAGTACCCAGTTCGACCTCGAGGTGCTGTCGGTCCTGGCCGCCAAGGTCGACCGGCGGCTGAAGTGGGCCGCGTTCCTGCTCGCTGCCATGGCCGGCATCCTGCTCATCGACCTGCAGCTGAAACGGTCCGTCGCGGGCATGGCGGTCGACGCCGGGGAACAGCTGTCCCTGGCCCGCACGCTGCACGACGCGGCCGGGCGGCTGGCCGCCGGCCTGAAGGGGGATGACAGTGGAGGATTCGCCCCTGACCCGGTTCCTGGCGGCGGCGGTGACGCTGGCCGGCCTGGGCCTGATGGTGTGGATGGAGTTCCCCCCGTGGCACCGGCAGCTGCTGGCGGCCGCCGCCCGCGCGCACGTCCGCGCGGCGGCGGGCCAGGCGGCCCGGCTGTCCGGGATGCGGGCGATGGGCCGCGAGCTGAAGGGAATCCCGGAGAATGAAGCCGGCTACCGGATCACGTTCCGCCTGTCCGGCCTGCGGGACCGGCTGTGACCGGACCGCAGCCAGGCGTGGTCACCATGGCCGACCTGTGGCGCGAGCTCACCGGGATGCGCACTGACGTGACCCGGGCACTGGAGCGGCTGGCCGTCCTGGACGTGCGCAACGCCACCGCCGACAGCGTCCACCTCGACCACGAGGCCCGGCTGCGGATGCTCGAGCGGTTCAAGTACACCCTGCTGGGCGCCGCCACCCTGGCCGGGAGCACGGCCGGCATCCTGGCCGGGGTCCTGTCATCGAAAGGACACTGACATGCCGCCTGCCAAGCCCAAGGCCCCGCCGCCCCAGACACTGTCAGCCACCACCTGGTACTGGACCTGCGGGTGCGTCACCTGGACCGCGTCTGGAGTGAAGCCGTACAGCCACCCGTGCGGCCACGCAGACGCGTTCGTGGCCGCCGCATCGGCCGCCGATATCGACCTGATCGCGGTGACCTGATGCCGATCGGGATGCAGCCGTCCGGGATCGGCCGGACCGTCAACCGGGTGGAGAAACTGATCATCAACCTGGACACGGCCATGCCGCTGTCGTGCGCCTGGGATGACTGCGTCAAGCGGGCCCGCACCCCGTACCAGGTCCGGGTGTGCGAGCACAACGGCCGCTGCGGATCGGAGGCGGCCCGGCACGGCCGCCACTCGTCCTACGCGTTCTGCTCCGAGCGGTGCCGGACCTACTGGCTGGCCAACTCCGGCAGCCAGGCCCACCGCACCGCCGCGGAGAACCGCGGCCGGATCTACGGCCAGCTCCCCGCCGGCATGAAAGGAATCCTGTGAGCGGGCAGCCGGGCCTTCTGTGGCATGGCCCGCACCCGGAGATGCCCACCGGGTACGCCACCCAGACCGCCATGCTGCTGCCCCGCTTCAAGCTGCTCGGCTACCGCGTGGCGGTGTCGGCGACCGCGGGCCAGCCGAACCACCCCGGGTTCTGGCACGGCATCCCGGTCTACCCGTGCACAACCTACGCTGACGTAGGCGAGGACGTGGTCGGCCCGCACTACAAGCACTTCCGCGCCGACCTGGTTATTACGTTCCTGTGCACCTGGCTGCTGTCCTACCCGCAGACGTGGCGGGACCTGCGGACCGTGCACCTGACCCCGGTCGACTGCGACCCCATGTCGATGGCGGACTACCAGGTGATCGCCGACACCGGCGGCACCCCGGCCGCGATTTCCCGGTTCGGGGAGAAGATGATGCGGGCGGGCGTGGAGGGGCGGGCCGCGCTGGACCCGCTGTACCTGCCGCACGGCATCGACACGAAGACGTTCGCCCCGGCGCCGGACCGCGACGCCATCCGCGAGACGATGGGCTTCGCCGGGAAATTCATGGTCGGCCTCAACTTCATGAACAACGACCGGCAGCGCAAGAATATCGAGCCGGCATTGCGCGGGTTCGCCGAGTTCCGCCGGGACCACCCCGACGCGTTCCTGGCCGTGCACGCGCTCAACGCCCTGCCCGAGGGATTCCACCTGCAGCGGCTCGGCCGGCATCTCGGCATCTGGGACGCCATGTCGATGAGCCCGCAGTATGAGCTGGTCACCGGGATGATCAAGCCCGCCGACCTGGCCCCGTGGTACCAGGCGATGGACGTGGTCCTGGACATCGGGAACGAGGGGTTCGGGCTGACCGGCCTCGAGGCCCAGGCGTGCGGCACCCCGGTCATCCGCGGCGACTGGTCCACCGGTCCCGAGCTCGTAGGGCCCGGCTGGCTGGTCACCGAATCGGAGCCGTACTGGAACGAGAAGCACCAGGCCACCTGGCGCCGCGCCCGCGTCGGCGGCGTCCGCCAGGCCCTCGAGGACGCCTACGCCGGGGCGGCGGACCGCCGGGAGGCCTCCCGGGAGTTCGCCGAGACCTACGACATCGACACGGTTGTCGACCAGTACTGGCGGCCGGTGCTGAAGGACCTGGCCGGTGGCTGACCTGGCCGTGCTGGTCCCGTCCCGCGGCCGCCCGCACAACGTGGCCCGGCTGTCCGAGGCCTGCGCCCGGACGTGCGAGGCGGACACCATGCTGCATTTCGGGTTCGATGAGGATGACCCGCGGCTTGACCAGAACCTGAAGGCGAACGGCCGGCACTTCGTGACCGTCCGCCCGCGGATGGGCCTGGCCGCCTGGACCAACGCCCTGGCCCGCGAGTACACCGAGACCCTGCCGGAGTTCCGGCCGCGCGCCCTGGCGTCCATCGGCGATGACATGGTGCCGGTCACGCCCGGGTGGGACCGGCTGCTGCTCGAGGCGCTGCCCGCCGCCGGCGGGTTCGCCTACCCCGACGATGAGCGCCGCGACGACATACCGGAGGCCGTGGTGATCTCCACCGCGATCGTGGAGGCCCTGGGATGGATGGCCCTTCCCCAGTGCCAGCACTGGTTCATCGACAACGCCTGGGCCGACCTGGGCCGCGCCGCGGGATGCCTGCGGTACTGCCCGGACATAACCGTGAAGCACATGCATCCGAACGTGCACGGCGGTGACCCGCCGGACGCCACCTACCACGACGCAGCCGGGAGCTACGATGCCGACCTCGCCGCCTACCAGCGCTGGCGCCTGCACCGCATGCGCGGCGACGCTGCCCTTGTTCGCGGAGTACGAGAGGCGGCTGGGCGTCCCGTCTGACATCCGGGACCACATGCCGGAGCTGTTCCGCGAGACGCTGTCCCGGGCGGTCACCCGGGGCGCCCGGGTCGTCGACCTGGGCGTGCGGACCGGGAACTCCGCGGCCGCGTTCCTGGCCGCGGCCCAGGTCGCGCGCAACGGCAAGGTGTGGTCATTCGACCTGGACGTCCCGGACGTGCCGGAGCTGTTCTGGCGGTCCCGGGCGTGGTCGTTCCACCAGCTGGACGCACTGTCACAGGAAGCGCTGGACGCCGGCCCGGCGATGGCCGACGTGCTGTTCGTCGACCTGGACCCGCACAGCTATGAGCAGACCCTGGCCGTGCTGCGGCTGTGGGTGCCCATGGTGCGGCCGGGTGGCGTGGTGCTGTGCCACGACACCGAATGGCCCGAAATCAACGGCGTCGCGCCGGGGTCGGCCGAGTCGGAAGTGGGCCGGGCCCTGGACGATTTCTGTGCCGAGATGGGCGGACTGGCCTGGGAGAACCGGCACGGGAACAACGGGCTGGGCGTGCTGCGGCTGCCGTGCGGCCATGCTTGACCGGCCCGGTATCGCGCCGCTGGCGATGCGGCAGCTGGCCGCGTGGGAGGCCCTGGCCGCCCGCTGGCCGCTGGAACTGGACAGCACCGCGCACCCGTGGGTGTGGCGGTGCGCGCGGTGCCCGTCCGGCAAGGGCGTGCTGCTGGCCACCGACTCCCAGGGCGCCCGGTACGCCTGGACGGCGCAGCAGCGCACCCAGATGATCACGCTGCACCTGCGGAACCACCACGCCTATCTCGATCCCGGACGGTGCGTGACCTAGCCCCGGCCTGCATATATGCTCTGACCGAAAGCCTTCGCCAGGTGGGTAACGACTTCTGGCGGAGGCTTTTCCCATCTGGCGCGGGCCTGCCCTTATATGCGGAGGCGCCGCCGTGCTGGACCTGCAGGTATCTCTTCACGTGTTCCTGTCCGTCCTGATCCTGGGCACCCTGTGGCGGGTGATCCAGTACCACCTGATGGCTTCCTCCAATACCGGCCTGCAGCACGTCGGCAAGGCCATGAGCACCCAGTACCAGGAGGAGCACATGCCGGCAGCGGCTGCGGCAGGACAGGGCCAGGCGCCCGCGGGCGGCGGCGGCGGGGGCGGCGGGGGAAACCCGTTCCAGCTCGCTACCAACCTGTACTGCGAGAAGAACAACGTGGGGAACCTGGCCTCGACCACGGTCACCACCTCCCAGACCTCCGGCGGCGGGCAGATCAACGCGGGCCAGTACCTGCGCGGCATCCGCCTGATCGTCCGCGCGCAGGCCTCCGCGTCGGTCACCACGCAGAACGCCGCCACCAACGACTGGCCCTGGAACGTGCTGACCCAGGTCGACATGGTCAACGTCGACGGAAGCGAAATCTTGTACGTCATGGGCGGGTACGCCCACTACCTGTGCCAGAAGTACGGCCGGCCCTGGCTCGGTGACCCGCAGGAATACCCCGACGCGGCCAACGCCACCACCGCGGTCCCGCAGTGCACGCTGTTCCTGCAGCCGGAGATCCGCTGGACCGCCGGCGTCCTGGCCAACACCGACACCCGCTCCCAGTACCGGTTCGACTACTCCATCGACACCATCGCGAACATCACCGGCGCGAACGGATCCTCGTACAACACCGGCTCCCAGGCCCCCATCGTCACCGTCCAGCCCTATCTTGACGCGTGGGCCCAGCCGGACGCGGAGGACCTGCAGGGCACCCCGAACATGCCCGTCCCCCCGGGCCTCAACCTGCAGTACAAGCGGCGCCACCAGATCTTCACCATGAACGCCAACAACTCCGACAACATCCTGCAGTCCGCCCTGACCGGCAACGCGCTGCGCTGCCAGATCTTCGTCACCCGCAACGGCGGCAGCGTGCGGTCCGAGGGCTTCACCGACCCCATCCAGTGGTCCGTCGACAACCGGTCGCTGGGCAAGATCTCCGTCAACAACCCCGGCTCCGGGGCGGGCACCGCCGCGACCGGCGGGCAGAACAACGGCGACATGGTGCAGAACTGGATGTCCGAGATGTACGCGGGCAACTTCTCCAGCCGCATCACCGGCTCCACCACCTCAACCAACGGGTTCACCCGCGAGACCGGCGTCTACGTCTTCCCCAGGTTCCTGAATCCGGGCGACCTGTACGGCCAGGGCTGGCTCTACACCGCGAACTCCACGAAAGAGATCTTCGAGGTGACCACCGGCGCGCTCACCACGGGTACCGCCGAGCTGATCTCCGACGAGGTATACCCGGTGGGCCCGGTCGACCCGCAGCTGACCGACATCTGAGGGGGACGCCATGCCGCTGCCGAAGGTGCTGAGCCAGGGCCAGGGCGCATCCGCCGGGGTGTCCTGGGAGCCCACGGTCATCTACCTGCTGCTGTTCATCCTCGCCGAGATGATCATCTTCGGGTTCATCTCCCGCATGCTCCGCTAACTGAAGGGACAGACATGCCTGGTTTCCTGAAGGACGGCCGGTTCTGGGGCGGCGTCATCGCCGGCTACTTCCTGGTCGTCATGATCCCCTCCCTGTCGTTCAAGAAGATCACGTCCAAGGCCAGCGGCAGCTGATGAGCCGCGACGTAGGGTCCTTCCTCACGGGGATCATCATCATCGCCGTGCTGTTCGTCCTGGTCCGCCCCGGCTCCCAGGGCCCCAAGCTCGTCTCCGGCGTGAGCTCGGGGCTGGCGGGCCTGGTGAACGCGGCCACCGGCGGCGGCGGCTGGTCCGGCAAGGGATAGCCCGGTGAAGTGGCCATCGCTGGCCGGGGTCACCTGGCCCGGTGGCCGCGGCGACTCAGCCGGGTTCGCGGTCCCCCAGGGCCAGGCCTACGGCAACCAGCTGCCCGGCAACACCGGCGCGATCCCCCCGCCGAACCGGCCCGCCCCGGGCCCGGCGGCCGGGGGCAACGCGGGGTGGACCCCGCGCGCCACCGGCGCCGACCCCCGCGCGGACAAGATCCAGCCCAATACGAGGCAGTTCGGGCTGAAGTTCGGCCGGGAGATGGGCCGCGACTTCGGCACCGATGGCTTCAACGACAAATTGACGGTCAAGGACCGGCACGTCTACTGGGATACCGGGCACCAGCGGACCGGTACCACGTTCCAGGTCGGCAAGCCGGGCAACTCCTACAACGACCCGATTACGCAGCCGCCCCGCCCGGACCTGCGCGCGGTCAACCGGACCGTGTCCTACCAGCAGGGCACCGACGCCACCCGCAACCAGGACGACCTGTCCCGCCCCTATACCTGGCTCGGCGAGCAGGGCTCCGGCTGGAACCGGGTCTACGGCGGGGTACCCGGCCTGTACCAGCCGT
>Ga0134125_10005803_pt1 | contig 14003 bp, 11 predicted proteins | sample KB31751_FD_96464 | JGI IMG/M metagenome (GOLD analysis project Ga0134125, IMG submission 96464) | Terrestrial soil microbial communities with excess Nitrogen fertilizer from Kellogg Biological Station, Michigan, USA - KB3-175-1 | ecosystem: Environmental > Terrestrial > Soil > Unclassified ... | reverse complement strand
CGTGCGTAGTGTTACCACGGTTGCAATGCCCAGCAGCGTCATGGCCAGCGATCCGCCGACGTGGATCGCCATGGAGGTGGCCATCCAGCCATAGCGCCCTTCCTGCAGCAGCAACGCAAGTTCGGCCGAGAAGGTCGAGAACGTGGTCAGGCCGCCGCAGAAGCCCGTGATGATGAACAGTCGGAGGTGCGGGGAGAACCCCGGGTGGGCGCCGAACCAGGCGACCGCGACCCCGATGATGTAGCCGCCCAGCAGGTTGGCGGCCAGTGTGCCCAGCGTCAGGGTCGGCAGAATGGCATTCAGCGTGAGCCCCAGCCACCAGCGCAGTACGGCGCCAGCGCCCGCACCCAGAACGATAGCGATCAGCGAATAAGTCACGGCGGTCGGCACAGGAATCCTTTTGTCAGTTGGAGGAAGCAGGTATTCCGGGCACGGGCGGCACAAAAATGCCTACAACCCGTCTCCGGTGGTTGTAGGCATCATCAGCCCGATGGTCGGGCGGTTCATGGAGGCATGCCATCTCCAGCGCGGCATCAATATTAGCAGCCCGCTCGCCGGGAAAACAAGCACGGCACACCCGCGCCTGATCTGCTTTAATGGCGTACTCGACCTGCGTGGGCCGCTCAGGTCGCCAAACTCACGGAGTCTTCCTCATGCTGATGGTCCTGTCGCCGGCGAAGAAGCTGGACTATGACACGCCGGTGCGTACCACGCTGCAGACCTACCCCGTATTTCCCGAGCAGACACTGGAGCTGGTCCGGGTCATGCGGCGGCAATCGGTCGCCAGCCTGTCCCGCCTCATGGATCTGTCGGACGCGCTGGCGCGCCTGAATGCCGAGCGCTATGCGGCCTGGGTGGACAAACCGGATGCACGCCACGCCCGCCAGGCGGCGATGGCCTTCAATGGCGACGTCTATGACGGTCTGCGGGCCCCGGATCTGTCGGACGACCGGCTTTCGTGGGCACAGGACCATCTCGCCATTCTGAGCGGCTTGTATGGCGTGTTGCGGCCCCTGGATCTGATCCAGCCCTACCGTCTCGAAATGGGGACCTCATTGCACACGAAGCGTGGCAGCACGCTATATGCGTACTGGGGGGATCGTATCGCACAGGAGCTGAACCGGAGACTGGACCAGGCGTCGGGCGAACGGGTGTTGCTGAACCTGGCATCCCAGGAGTATTTCAAGTCGGTGGCTCTGAAGACCCTGCAGGCGCGGGTGGTCGAATGTGTCTTCCAGGACGAGAAAAACGGCGCCTGGAAGGTCATCAGTTTCTACGCCAAGCGCGCCCGGGGGCTCATGGCGCGGTTCGTGATCGATCGGCAGATCGACTCGGCAGCCGATCTGAGTGCGTTCGATGCCGGCGGATATCGCTATGCAGCCGATGAATCGACCGCCGACCGGCTGGTCTTCCGGCGCTCGCATTGCTGATATCGGCGCACGGCCGCGGGCGGCGCTCGCGGCCTGTCGAGGGCTTCAGGCCGCCGGCACGCGGCTCTGCGGCAGAGACTCCGGTGCGGGCGCTGTTTCCAGCGCCTTCATGTTCTCGCGGATGATTCGGGCAGCCTTGGTCATCTGTCTCAGCGGATAGGCGATGCTCGCAAGGTCCCCTTCGGTTTCGATCACGTTGGGCGGCGTGGCATCGCGGTCCTGAAGCAGGTCCTGTGTGGTCTCGATGGCACGCGCGATCCCGCCGGGCTCGGCATCCATGCGCGCCAGATGCGGGATGACGGCTGCGATCTGCGAGGCCAGCGTGTGGTGCTGGATCAGCAACCGATTCAGTTCCGGGACGTGGCGCTGCCGGCGCACGGGCTCGTCCATCATGCGGTAGAAAGCGGCGGTGTAGTTGCTGAACGCCAGGTGTACGTTTTTGCGGGCCACGCTCCAGTTCACCTGGGCTTCCGTCGGCGTGTCGCCGGGCGATGCGATTCCGCTGGCCCGGGCGCGGCGCTCGGCGCTCACGTACTCCAGCCCGGTGCGCAGGAACTCCAGGTTGGCGGTTTGCAGCGCCCGCGCCAGCGCGTCCAGATTGTGGCGTTCCCAGGCCGGCAGGATGTAGCTGCAGCCCAGCGCCAGGGCGCTCCCGATCAGCGTGTCGATCAGGCGTTCGCCCACGACGGCGTTCGATCCCGGGATGAGCAGATGAAACACCAGCAGCACCAGCGTCGTATTGGCCAGTGCCGAGAGGGTGTAATTGACCTGGACCAGCGCATAGCCCAAAACGCTGCACACCACCAGCATCAGCAGGAAGACCGCCTGGTTCTTCACCACGGCGAACAGGATGAGGGCGAGGCCGCACCCGAGCAACGTGCCCATCAGCCGCCAGCCGTTGCGCTGGCGGGTCAAGGCGAAGCCGGGCTTCATGATGATGAGCACCGTCAGGATGATCCAATAGCTGTGGCCGGCCATGCCCGGGTCCAGTGTGCGCACGACCGGCGCGTGACCCATGGCCAGGCCGATGGCCATGGCCACCATGGCGGCCACCGCCACGCGTAGCGCGTAGCGAAAGTGCACCGACTGCATGTTCAGATTGCGCAGCAGCATGTCCGAGCGCCATTTCTGGCGCGTCAGGAAGCGGTTGAGCGTCTTGTTTTCGCGAGTGTTGTCGGCGATCGGCAACACTTGGCTCTGGGTGTGCGCCGCCATGCGGTCCACGCGATTGGTCATGTTGCGCAGCCTGCGCAGAACCTGGAGCAGCAGGGCGTACAGCTCGGGATCCGACTGCGCCATTCCCGATTCGCGCAGTTGCTGGAGCTCGAACTCCATGGCCCTGAGCTCGGCTTTGACGCTGTTGCGCACACGGGTGTTCCGGTTGCGCGCGACGTTCAGCGCAAGCCCCCCGATGTTGTTGGCCAGCTTGATCATGGCGTCGCGTGCGAACAGCAGGAAATCGCTCTCGGGCAGCGCGCGGCGCAGCGTGGCGTAGTCGGTGTGGGTGGCCACCATGCTGTCGAGCAGGCCCACCATGTCCACGAACAGATTCAACAGCCCCTGGCGCAGGCGGTCGCCGCGCGATCGCGTACCGCGCGGCAGCTCCCGCAGTACCATGTCACGCGCAGCCTGGTGGGCGTCCGTCATCGCGGCCTGGTGGCGTACGAGCTGCCGGTAGCTGTCCTCCAGATCCAGATGAACGTCATAGAAGCGGGCGCGCGCGGCGATATAGTCGGCGGTGGCAAAGAGCGCCACCGAAAGGGCCTGTTGTTCTTCACGGTGCCATAGGACGCGGTGCGCGATGGCGCTATATCCCAGGTAGAACGCGCCGCCCAGGAATGATGTCAGCGTGTGCTCCCAGACGTCGGCCGGCGCCATCGGGATGCGCATCGTCAATGTCATGATGAGCAGACAGGCGAACCCGAGCAGGCCGCCGTGCTTGCCGTAGACGGTGAGCATCGAGAAGGCGAAGCACAGTGCCGGGACCGTCAGCCAGATCACCAGCGCGTAGCTGGAGGCCAGTCCCGTGATCGCCGTGGTCAGCGAACTCAGGCACAGGGCCGCCACCATGCCGTTGAGGCCATAGCGGCGCGGGCCGCCTGGTTGGTCCAGGATGGCGACGCAGCCCGCCCCCACGGCCGCCACGAAGCCGCCGGCGATCCAGCCGAAGATTCCCCACAGCACGAAGGCGGGCAGCAGGACGCCCACGGACTGGCGCAGACCGCCGAAAAAGTAGTGGCTGTAGAAAAAACGCTGCAACTGGGAAAGGGTCGATGTCATGCGGCCGGTCGTCCAGGCGCCTGTGGCGATTCTGTCAAGTATAGGGAATTAAGCGCCAGACTCGAGTTGACGTTTACGTCAGCAACTCGAATTCGGCTGCGGCCGCGCCATGGCGTTGCTTCGTCGCCAGTTGGTTGACAACCCGCTCTTCGGTTGCGGCAAATGTTGCGATGCATTAAATTAGTGCCTCGATTTGTTGCATCCAGGCAGATCAACCAGGAGACACACGGGCCACGCGCCCGGGACTCTACCTGTCCAATGCTTCAGGGAGCGCCACAAGCGTCGCCCGAAGCGTCCGTTTCTACCTCCCGCGCTCCCAGAGCGCTCGTGTCTTGTGCCAAGGGGTGCAGGCCGTTCCCACGAGGTGGTCGAGCCAAGCGGTTCCGTGAACCGTCGAGCGTCGGCCGTGTCGTGGATCATCGGTCGTGGCCCGGGTCGATTGTCGACTGCTTGGTGCGAAGCACTGGTCATGAAAGGAACCCATGATGGAACTCAATGGCGCCGACATCGTCGTGCGTTGTCTGATCGAGGAAGGCGTAGACCATCTCTTTGGCTACCCCGGCGGCGCGGTCCTCTATATCTACGACGCGATCTACAAGCAAGATAAATTCCAGCACATTCTCGTGCGACATGAGCAGGCCGCCGTTCACGCAGCCGATGCCTATTCCCGTTCTTCCGACAAGACTGGCGTCTGCCTGGTCACCAGCGGTCCGGGCGTGACCAATGCCATCACCGGCATCGCCACGGCCTACATGGACTCGATCCCCCTGGTGATCATCAGCGGCCAGGTCCCGACCCACGCGATCGGCCAGGACGCGTTCCAGGAATGCGACACCGTGGGCATCACCCGGCCCTGCGTCAAGCACAACTTCCTGGTGCGCGACGTGAAGGATCTGGCTGAAACCATGCGCCGCGCCTTCTACATCGCTCGCTCGGGGCGTCCCGGTCCGGTGCTGGTGGACATTCCCAAGGACGTCTCGGTGGCGACTTGCAAGTTCATGCCCAAGCGGGGCCCCACGGTGCTGCGGTCGTATTCGCCCGTGACCAAGGGTCACCAGGGCCAGATCAAGAAGGCCGTGCAACTTTTGTTGGCGGCCGAGCGCCCCATGATCTATGCCGGCGGTGGGGTGGTGCTCTCCAATGCGTCCGACGAGCTGCGCAAGCTGGTCCGCGTCACGGGGGCTCCGTGCACCACGACGCTGATGGCGCTGGGCGCCTTCCCGGGAACCGATGAGAAGTTCGTCGGCATGCCGGGCATGCACGGCACCTTCGAGGCCAACATGGCCATGCAGAACAGCGACGTGCTGATAGGCATCGGGGTGCGTTTTGACGACCGCGTGATCGGCAACCCTCGCAACTTCGCGCAGGTCCCGCGCAAAGTCGTTCATATCGACATTGACCCGTCTTCGATTTCCAAGCGGGTGCGTGTGGACGTGCCTATCGTGGGCGACGTGAAGGAAGTCCTCCAGGACCTCATTGGCCTGTACGCGCAGGCGCTTGCCGAACAGGGCGGCACCGAGCGTCGGCTGGATGCGTGGTGGAAGCAGATCGATGCGTGGCGCGCGCGCAAATGCCTGGATTACGATCATTCCGACACCATCATCAAGCCGCAGTTCGTGATCCAGAAGCTCTGGGAAGTCACGCGCGGACAGGCCTTTGTGACCTCGGACGTGGGGCAGCACCAGATGTGGGCCGCGCAGTATTACCCCTTTGCGGAACCGCGCCGCTGGATCAATTCGGGCGGTCTGGGCACCATGGGCGTGGGGTTGCCGTTCGCCATGGGCGTGCAAATGGCCAACCCGGGACGCGACGTGGCGGTCATTACCGGCGAAGGCTCCATCCAGATGAATATCCAGGAGCTGTCGACCTGCAAGCAGTATCGCCTGACGCCCAAGATCCTCTGCCTGAACAACCGGTATCTGGGCATGGTCCGGCAGTGGCAGCAGATCGACTATGGGTCACGGTATTCCGAAACCTATGTCGAAGCGCTGCCGGATTTCGTCAAACTGGCGGAAAGCTACGGGCACATCGGTCTGCAAATCGAGAAGCCGGCCGATGTCGAACCCGCGCTGCGCGAGGCATTCACGAAACACAAGGATCGCCTTGTGTTCATGAATTTCATCACCGATCAGACCGAGAACGTCTGGCCCATGGTGAAGGCGGGCCGCGGCCTGACCGAGATGCTGCTGGGTTCCGAGGATCTGTGAGGGGATCGAAATCATGAAACACGTCATTTCCGTTCTGCTGGAAAACGAGCCGGGCGCCTTGTCGCGCGTGGTGGGCCTGTTTTCGGCGCGCGGCTACAACATCGAAACCCTGACGGTGGCTCCCACCGAGGATCCGACGCTGTCGCGCATGACCATCGTGACGGTCGGGCCCGACGAAGTCATCGAGCAGATCACCAAGCACCTGAATCGTCTCGTGGATGTGGTCAAGGTCGTGGACCTGTCCGAGGGGCCCCACGTCGAGCGCGAGCTCATGCTCATCAAGGTGCGCGCCGTGGGCAAGGAACGCGACGAGATGAAGCGCATGGCGGAGATCTTCCGCGGGCGCATCATCGATGTCACCGACAAGACCTACACCATCGAACTCACCGGCGTGCAGGACAAGATCGCCGCCTTCATTGACGCGCTGGATCGCAGCGCCATCCTGGAAACGGTCCGCACGGGCGTGTCCGGGGTGGGGCGAGGCGAGCGCGTCCTCAAGCTGTAGCCGTCGGGGGCAACCCCGAATCCCCCTTTTTCCGAATCGCAAAAATCAACGGAGTATCCAATGAAAGTTTTCTACGACAAAGACTGTGACCTGTCCCTCATCAAGGGCAAGCAAGTAGCCATCATCGGCTACGGTTCCCAGGGCCATGCGCACGCACTGAACCTGCATGATTCAGGAGTGCATGTCACGGTGGGGCTGCGCAAGGGTGGCGCTTCATGGAACAAGGCCGTCAATGCCGGTCTGGAAGTCAAAGAAGTCGCCGACGCCGTCAAGAGCGCGGATGTCGTCATGATGCTGCTGCCCGACGAGCACATCGCCCAGGTTTACCGCACGCAAATTGCCGACAACATGAAGTCGGGTGCCGCGCTCGCCTTTGCTCACGGGTTCAACATCCATTATGGGCAGATCGTGCCGCGCGCCGACATCGACGTCATCATGATCGCCCCGAAGGCCCCGGGCCACACGGTGCGCAGCACCTATACCCAGGGCGGCGGCGTGCCCATGCTGATCGCGGTGCACCAGGATCATTCCGGCAAGGCGCGTGATCTGGCGTTGTCCTACACCATGGCCAATGGCGGCGGTCGTGCCGGCATCATCGAAACCTCTTTCCGTGAAGAGACGGAGACGGACCTGTTTGGCGAACAGGCCGTGCTGTGCGGCGGCGCCGTGGAACTCATCAAATCGGGCTTCCAGACGCTGGTGGATGCCGGTTATGCGCCCGAAATGGCGTATTTCGAATGCTGCCACGAGCTCAAACTGATCGTCGACCTGATCTACGAGGGCGGCATCGCCAACATGAACTATTCGATCTCCAACAATGCGGAGTTCGGCGAGTACGTCAGCGGCCCGCGCGTGGTCAATGACGAGTCGCGTGCAGCCATGCGGGATGTCCTGCGCGACATCCAGACCGGCGTCTACGCGAAGAAGTTCATCCTGGAAAACGCGGCGGGTGCGCCGGAGCTGTCGTCGCGCCGTCGCCTCACGTCCGAGTTGCAGATCGAACAGGTGGGCGGCAAGCTGCGGGCGATGATGCCCTGGATCGCGGCGCACAAGCTCGTGGATCAGACCAAGAACTGATCTCGCGCAGGCATGCGGTTCGCGCCGGGGCAGGGGGCGGTCGCTCCTGTTCTAGGCTGGGGCCTCGGCGGCGATATGGCCGATGCGGTGGTGATGGACGGGGCGCCCGTCCCTGTCCGCCCGCATCGGCCTTTTGCATGCCCGGCCAACCCCCGATCCATCGCGCGCCGCCGGTGATACCAGGGGGAGGCATTCTGTGTCAACATGGTGAAATGAGTTATTCTTGCGCACCATGAAGATTCCTCCTTATCCCCATCCCCTGATTGCCCGGGAGGGCTGGCCCATTCTCGCGGGCGGCGTGATTGTGTCGCTCCTGGTGAGTGCCTGGTCGGGCTGGGCCTCCATCCCGTTCTGGATCTTTACCCTGTTTGCGCTGCAGTTTTTCCGCGATCCGGTGCGCGAGGCGCCCGAGGGCGAAGGCCTTGTGCTGTGTCCGGCCGACGGGCGTGTCGTTTCTGTGGAGGAGGCGACGGATCCGTATGCCGAAGATCGAGCCGCCCTCCGGATCAGCGTGTTCATGAATGTGTTCAACGTCCATTCGAACCGGGTTCCGGTCGATGGTGAAGTCGAGTCCCTCACGTACTTTGCCGGCCGGTTCTTCAATGCTTCCCTGGACAAGGCGTCTCTGGAAAACGAGCGCAATGCCATGGTGCTGCGCACGTCCGATGGACAGACGGTGACGGCCGTACAGGTCGCCGGGCTGGTGGCCAAGCGCATCCTGTGCCACGCGCACGTGGGCCAGCGGCTCTATGCCGGCCAGCGCTATGGCTTCATCCGCTTCGGGTCGCGGGTAGACGTATACTTGCCTCCGGGCTCGCGCCCCCGGGTTGCCCTGGGCGACAAAGTCCAGGCGACCAGCACGATCCTTGCCGAGTTGCCTGCTACCGGGTTGCCTGCTACTTTGGATATCGATGAATCCGTTGCCTGAATCCATGCCTGACGAACCTCAGCGACGCCGCAGCATTTACCTGTTGCCCAACGCCTTTACCACAGCAAATCTTTTCGCCGGCTTCTATGCCGTGGTTCAGGCGATGAACCATAACTTCGAAGTCGCGGCGATGGCGATCTTCCTGGCGATGGTATTCGACAGCATGGATGGCCGAGTCGCACGGTTGACGCACACCCAGTCGGCGTTTGGCGAACAGTACGATTCGCTGGCAGACATGGTTTCATTCGGCATGGCGCCCGCTCTGGTGGTCTACCAGTGGTCGTTGCTGGGGCTGGGTCGCTGGGGCTGGCTGGCCGCCTTCGTGTACGTGGTGGGGGCGGCGCTGCGGCTTGCGCGGTTCAATGCCAATATCGGCAAGGTCGACAAGCAGTACTTTCAGGGGCTGCCCAGTCCTGCGGCGGCGGCACTGGTCGCCGGCTTCGTGTGGCTGTCCGTGGATAACAGGCTCTCGCTTTCGGACGGTCCGGTCGCTTGGGCCGCCTTTGGACTGACGGTGTATGCGGGGATCGCCATGGTGTCCAATGCACCGTTTTTCAGTGGCAAGTCCTTCGCCCTGGGGCGCAGCGTGCCGTTCTGGGTCATGATCGCCCTGGTGGCTGTCTTCGTGTTCGTGTCCAGCGATCCGCCCGTTGTGCTGTTCGGGCTGTTCATCCTCTATAGCCTTTCCGGCTGGGTCGCCTGGCTGTGGCGGGTGCGCCGTGCTCGGCGACTGGGACAGCGCATGCGGGGCGGCGGCGACGCGGGCGGCGGCGTGCCGCACTGAGTCGCCCCGCCGTGGGCGTTTCCAATCCTTCCACAGGCTGCGCGCGAAATCGCGGCCGATCCGCTATAATGAGCGCCGCGCCACACCTGCGTGGCGCTTTTTTCATTTCACGGCCGCACGCCTCGGTGCCGCCGCCCGTCCCAGAGGTTCATAGCATGTCTGTAGCAGATATTGTCAAGTCTGACATCGTTGCGCAATTCCAGCGCGCTGCCGGTGATACTGGCTCTCCCGAAGTCCAGGTCGCCCTGTTGACCGCTCGTATCAATGAGCTGACCGGTCACTTCAAGCTGCACACCAAGGACCACCATTCCCGCCGCGGCCTGCTGCGCATGGTGAGCCGCCGCCGCAAGCTGCTGGACTACCTGAAGGGTAGCAAGCCGGATTCGTATCGCGCCCTGATCGAAAAGCTCGGGCTCCGTAAGTAATGCCCAGGGGTCTGGTGCCCCATGGTTGAACCGTGTATGCCGCGATTTCGTGCGCGGGGTACACGGTTTTTTCGTAAGCAAAAGGAATAACGTAATGTTCAACAAAGTGAGCAAGTCGTTTCAGTACGGCGACCACACGGTGGTGATGGAGACGGGTGAAATCGCGCGTCAGGCCTCCGGTGCGGTGCTGGTGTCGGTGGACGATACCGTGGTGCTGGCGACGGTGGTCGCTGCCAAGACCGCCAAACCTGGCCAGGACTTCTTCCCGCTGACCGTCGATTACGTCGAGAAGACCTACGCCGCCGGCAAGATTCCGGGCGGCTTTTTCAAGCGCGAAGGCAAGCCTTCCGAAAAGGAAATCCTGACCTCGCGCCTGATCGATCGTCCGCTGCGCCCGCTGTTCCCTGACGGGTTCTACAACGACGTCCAGATCATCATCCACACTCTGTCGGTCAATCCCGAAGTCGATCCCGACATCCCGGCCATGCTGGGGGCGTCCGCGGCGCTGGCCGTGTCCGGCATTCCGTTCAATGGCCCGGTGGGCGGCATCCGCGTCGGTTACGTGAACGGCCAGTACGTGGCCAATCCGACGGTCTCCCAGCTGAAAGAATCGCAGCTCGACCTGGTGGTTGCCGGAACCGAAGCCGCGGTGCTGATGGTGGAATCCGAAGCCAAGCAGTTGCCCGAGGACGTGATGCTGGGCGCCGTAGTGTTCGGTCACGAGCAACTGCAAGCGGCGATCAATGCCATTGACGACCTGGTGGCCGAAGCGGGCAAGCCCGAATGGGACTGGCAGCCCGCGCCGGTGAATGAAGTCCTGTCGACGGCCGTGCGCAGCGCCGCCTTCGAGGCGCTCGAAGGCGTCTACAAGATTCATGACAAGCAGGAACGCACGACCGCGCTGCGCCAGACCTACGCCGATGTGAAGGCGAAGCTGGCCGAGCACGCCGCCGCCCGCGGCGATGACGCGCCCGACGGCGTCGAAGTCGAAAATCTCCTGTTCGATCTGGAATCCGAAATCGTCCGCGGCCGTATCCTGCGCGGTGAGCCCCGTATCGACGGGCGCGACACGCGCACCGTGCGCCCGATCAGCATCCGGCTGGGCGTGCTGCCGCGCGCCCACGGCTCGGCGCTGTTCACGCGTGGGGAAACCCAATCGTTGGCGATCACTACGCTGGGGACCAAGCAGGACGAACAAATCATTGATTCCATCATGGGCGAATACCGTGATCGATTCATGATGCACTACAACATGCCTCCGTTTGCGACCGGCGAGACGGGCCGCTTCGGCGTGCCCAAGCGCCGCGAGATCGGCCATGGCCGTCTGGCCAAACGGGCCTTGCTGGCATTGCTGCCCGCCCCGGAAGAATTCCAGTACACCATTCGCGTGGTGTCCGAAATCATGGAATCGAACGGTTCCTCCTCGATGGCGTCGGTCTGCGCCGGCTGCCTGTCCATGATGGATGCCGGCGTGCCGATCAAGGATCACGTCGCTGGCGTGGCCATGGGCTTGATCAAGGAAGGCAACAAGTTCGCCGTCCTGACGGACATCCTGGGTGATGAAGATCACCTGGGCGACATGGACTTCAAGGTCACGGGCACCGACCACGGTGTCACGGCCCTGCAGATGGACATCAAGATCCAGGGCATCACCAAGGAAATCATGCAGATTGCCCTGGCGCAGGCGCGCGAAGGCCGGTTGCATATCCTGGAAAAGATGCATCAGGCTCTCGAGGGCTCGCGCACCGAGCTGTCGAATTTTGCGCCGCGCATGCTGCAGATGAAGATCAACCCCGAGAAGATTCGTGACGTGATCGGCAAGGGCGGTGCGACCATCCGCGCACTGACCGAGGAAACCGGCACGCACATCGACATCAGCGACGATGGCAGTATCGTGATCTCCAGTGCGGACCTGGACAAGGCCCACGAAGCCGAGCGCCGGATCAAGGAACTCACGGCTGACGTCGAGGTTGGCCAGGAGTACCAGGGCACAGTCCAGCGCCTGCTGGATTTCGGCGCCATCGTTCAGGTGCTGCCGGGACGCGACGGGTTGCTGCACATCTCCGAGATCGCCAACTATCGCATCGCCGACATCAACGACGTGCTGAAGGTCGGTCAGTCGGTGCGCGTGAAGGTCATCGAAGCGGACGAGCGCGGTCGCTTGCGCCTGTCGGTGAAGGCCATCGGCGGGATCGAAGCACAGGGCGGCCCCTCCGCTCCTGCGCCGGCTGGCGAGTGATCGCATAGCAGCGTCCCCTCCAGGGGGACGATCCACCCATGAAGGCGCCTCGCGGCGCCTTCATTGTCATGCGCGACTATGCGCTACACTTGCGGTCTTCATGGTTGCACAGCGCAGTCGTCGCCGGTGCAGCCATCCATGGAAGCGTGCCAGAGTGGTTGAATGGACCGGTCTTGAAAACCGGCGATGGGGCAACCCATCCGTGAGTTCGAATCTCACCGCTTCCGCCAGTTGCCTGCCCGGCCTTGGCCGGTGAAACGGCGCCTGCTAAATGGCGCCGGCTCCCTAGAGGTCCTGGGCCGGTTTGATCGCACCCCGGCGGATCTGGTCGCGCTCGATGGAATCGAACAGAGCCTTGAAGTTGCCTTCGCCGAAGCCGGTGTCGCCCTTGCGCTGGATGAATTCGAAGAAAACGGGGCCCAGCAGCGTCTCGGAGAAAATCTGCAGCAGGAGTCTGGGCTCACCCTCGCCGGTGTTGCCGTCCAGCAGGATGCCCCGCGCCTTCAGGGCCGCGGTAGGCTGGCCATGGCCGGGCAGGCGCGTGTCCAGCGATTCATAGTACGTGTCCGGAGGCGCGGCCATCAGCGGTACGCCGGCAGCTCTCAGTCTATCGATCGTGGCAATCAGGTCGTCGCTGAGCAATGCGACGTGCTGAATGCCTTCGCCGTTGAATTTCATCAGGAACTCTTCGATCTGGCCCGCGCCCTTCGAGGATTCCTCGTTCAGCGGAATGCGGATCAGGCCGTCGGGTGCCGTCATGGCCTTGGACGTCAGGCCGGAATATTCGCCCGTGATGTCGAAATATCGGATCTGCCGAAAATTGAACAATTTTTCGTAGAAGCCGGCCCAGAATTCCATCCGGCCGCGGTAGACGTTATGCGTGAGATGGTCGACGATCTTGAGGCCGTGCCCTTTTGGGTGTCGGTCGACGTTCGCAATGAATTCGAAATCGATGTCGTAGATGGATTCCCCGTCCCTGAACCGGTCGATCAGGTAGAGCGGAGCGCCGCCGATTCCCTTGATGGCGGGCAGGCGCAATTCCATGGGTCCGGTGGGCACATCGATGGGCTGGGCGCCCAGCGTCAGCGCGCGCTCATAGGCGTGGTGGGCGTCCTTCACGCGGAACGCCAGGCCGCAGGCGGCGGGACCGTGTTCGGCGGCAAAATAGGCGGCCGGACTCCTGGGCTCGCGGTTGACGATGAAGTTGATGTCGCCCTGGCGGTAAAGCGCGACGTTCTTGGATCGGTGATTCGCCACCAGCGTGAACCCGAGTTTCTCAAAAAGCGGTTCCAGGACGTTCGGAGTCGGCGATGCGAATTCGACGAATTCGAACCCCGTCAGTCCCATGGGGTTCTCGAACAGATCGGTCATGGTGTGCTCCTCTGGGAGCTAACGCCCCCGCCACGCAGCCCACGCAAGCACAATCCAGGCCGCGATCATGAGCAGCCCGCCAACGGGCGTGATGGCCCCAAGCACCCGGGTGCCCGTGAGGACCAGTGCGTACAGGCTGCCGCTGAATACCACTATACCCGCCAGCATCAGGCCGGCGGCCCAGGACGCCGGCGTTGGCGAGACATGAGACCAGATCGCGGCGATCAACAGGAGCCCCAGGCCGTGCAGCATCTGGTAATGGGCGGCGGTGCGCCAAGTCTCCAGCGATTCAGGCGAGGCGATGCGGCGCAGCCCGTGCGCGCCGAAGGCGCCCGCCGCCACACCCAGTGCGAGCACCAGTGCGCCGTAAACTATCAGCATGCGTGGGTTCATGGTCGGTTCCATTCAAAGGTCAGCCCCGATTGTAGAGGAGGCCCGCGATGATTCACCGGGCGACCCCATGCCGGACGGCAGGGTTCGAGTACAATGCGCCGAGCCTGCCGACGGGCGGCTCCCATGGCGGAATTGGTAGACGCAAGGGGCTTAAAACCCCTCGACTTCGGTCATGCCGGTTCGACCCCGGCTGGGAGCACCATAAGAAATTCCGAAGTCCTGCCGTTAATGGTTCATCGTTCCCTTGACGCGCCTCAGCGCTGGTGTCCCTATCGGGCTCCGGCCACATCGAGACCCTCCTATGCGCAATTTCAAAATCGGCACCCGGCTTGGCCTGGGATTTGGCTTTGTCATCATCCTTCTG
>Ga0134125_10005801_pt1 | contig 14006 bp, 14 predicted proteins | sample KB31751_FD_96464 | JGI IMG/M metagenome (GOLD analysis project Ga0134125, IMG submission 96464) | Terrestrial soil microbial communities with excess Nitrogen fertilizer from Kellogg Biological Station, Michigan, USA - KB3-175-1 | ecosystem: Environmental > Terrestrial > Soil > Unclassified ... | reverse complement strand
TCGACGAGGACATCAGGGCGCTGCAGGCGCAGCAGGCGAAGATCGAGGCGACGCTGCGCTCCTCCCCGGGCCTGGGCTCGCTCCCCGCCGGCCCGATCAGAGGCGGCGGGCGCTTCATCTGGCCGGTCAACGGTCCGATCACCTCGCCCTTCTGCGAGCGCCGCGCGTGGGAGGCGTGCCACCCCGGCATCGACATCGGCGTCCCGTCGGGCACGCCGATCCGCGCCGCGGGCACCGGCACCGTCGCGATCGCCGGCTGGGTCAGCGGCTACGGCAACTACACCTGCATCAACCACGGCGGCGGCATCTCGACCTGCTACGGCCACCAGTCGCGGATCGAGGTGCGCGTCGGCCAGCAGGTCGCGCAGGGTCAGGTCATCGGGCTGAGCGGCTGCACCGGACTGTGCTTCGGTCCGCACGTGCATTTCGAGGTGCGCATCAACGGGGCGGTGACGAACCCCGTGAACTACCTCGGCTGACGGTAACGTTCGGTCTGTGCTGAAGCAGATCGACGTCCTCGGGCTGCACCTGCAGACCTTCGGGATCCTGTTCGCGCTCAACTTCCTCTGCTGGGCCGCGCTCGTCGCGCGGCGGCTGCGGGAGATCGGCAAGCCGGTCGACTGGGCCTACGAGATGCTGTTCGCCGCGCTGATCGGCGGGCTCGTCGGCGCGCGCGGCTACTACATCGTGCAGAACTACGGCGAGGTCAAGCACGATCTCGTCGGCAACATCTTCTCCGGCTCGGGCCTGATCTGGTACGGCGGGCTGATCGGCGGCGTCGTCGCCGTGCTGGCGTGGGCGCGCTGGCGCGACTTCCTCAGACTCGCGCTGCTCGACATGGCGGCTCCGGCGCTCGCGCTCGGCTATGCGATCGGGCGGATCGGCTGCCAGGTCTCCGGCGACGGCGACTACGGCAAGGTCTCCAGCGTTCCGTGGGCGATGCCCTACCGCCACGGCGCCGTGCCGACCGCGCCGGGCGTGAAGGTCCAGCCGACGCCGATCTACGAGACGCTCTCGATGGGCCTGCTCGCGCTCGTGCTGTGGCGCCTGCGCGACACGTTCCGGACCGGGACGCTGTTCGGCATCTACCTGATCGGCGCCGGGCTCGAGCGCTTCGTCGTCGAGCTGTGGCGGCGCAACGAGCACATCGTCGGCGTGCTGACGGCCGCGCAGATCGAGAGCCTCGTGCTCGTCGTCGCCGGCGTCGCATGGCTGCTCGTGCTGCTGCGCAGACACGGGACGCTGCTGCTCGACCCGGCGCTCGCACGCCGCGCCGGGCGTTCTCGCGCCGCCACCGCGTAGCCCGCGCGTCATCGCGCTGCGCCGCCGCTTGCCTGTGGCCGGCGCATCGGTAAAGATGCGCCGTGCAGGACCGTCGCATGGACGCGGCGGTGGGCAAGCCGCCGGGGGATGCGGCGGGGGAATCGAAGCAAGGGGGTTCGCGCATGCGCGCGACGAAGGGGTACGTGGCCGGCCTGGGCACGACGACGGCGCTCATCGGCGCGATCGGCTGTGCCTTCGCGATCTTGTCGGCGGCCATGGCGGTGCACGGCTGGCCGCTGACGCTCGGGAGCGACCCGGGCGTCCCGACGCTCGAAGGCGGCGCGGCGCCGCCGGAAGGAGCGTCGCTGCTGGCTCCGGGCCTGCTGGGCGCCGTGCGCGACGCCGGTGCGGCCCCCGCGCCGGCCCGGCGTGACGGCGGGCGGCTCGTGACGTCCGTTCCTGGAGGTCGCGGCACGCTCGCCGGGGAACCGTCGGTCTCGGCGCTGGACGCGCCGGCCGGTGCGCCGGCGCCCGCCGGCCTGCCGCGAACGGGCGCCGCGACGGCGTCGACCGGCGGCCGGCCCGGAACGACGCCGCCGACCGGCGGCGGCACCGCCGGCGGTGGCACGCCGCCGCCGTCCTCGCTGCCCGGCAGCGGCGCGGGCGCCAGCTCGACGGTGGGCAGCACGGTCACGCAGGTCGCGAGCGGCGCCGGCGGCGCCGTCACGCAGGTCGGCCAGCAGCTCGGCGGCGCCGTGCAGGACGCGACAGAGCAGGTCGGCGGCGACGTCGGCCAGGTCAGTCCGGCGGTCGGCCAGACGGTGACGCAGACCGGGCAGGTCGCGGGCGGCGTCGTGACCGGCGCGACCGGAACGGTCGGCCAGGTCGTCACGGGCGCCGGCACGGCGGTCGGCGTGCTGCTCGGCGGCAGATGAGGCCGCCTCCGGTCCCGGCGATCGGGAGCGAGCCGGCATAATCACGGCCGCATGGCCGCCATCGAGCACGATCAGCTGCAACGGCTCGCCCACGTCCTGCCGCTCGGCAGCCGCGTCAACGCGCACGGCCATCTGGAGCTCGGCGGCTGCGACGCGGTCGAGCTCGCGCGCGAGTTCGGCACGCCCGCCTATGTCTACGCGGAGGACGATCTCCGAACGCGCGCCCGCGCGTATGTCGAGGCGATGCGCGCCCGCCACGACGCCTTCGACGTGCTGTTCGCCTCGAAGGCGTTCCCCTGCACCGCCGCCTACCGCCTGTTCGCGGCGGAGGGGATCGCGTGCGACGTCGCCTCCGGCGGCGAGCTGGCGCTTGCGCTGCGCGGCGGCTTCGACCCGGCGCGGATCTACCTGCACGGCAACGCCAAGTCGCTCGCCGAGCTGGAGGAGGCGCTCGACGCCGGGGTCGGCCACGTCGTGCTCGATTCGTTCGACGACATCGAGCGGCTCGAGCGCGTCGCCGGCGCACGCGGGGCGCGGCAGGCGGTGCTGATCCGCGTCACGCCGGGCGTCGCGGGCAGAACGCACGCGTCGATCTCGACCGGCCAGGCCGACTCGAAGTTCGGCTTCGGGATCGACGACGCGCGCATCGCGATCGAGCGCACGCGCGCCTGCGAGCACCTCGACCTCCAAGGGCTGCACATGCACATCGGCTCGCAGCTGCTCTCGCTCGACGCCTACCGTCCGGCCGTCGAGGCGATCGCGACGCTCGGCGACTTCCCCGTCTACAACCTCGGCGGCGGGCTCGGCGTCGCGTATACGGCCGAGCAGCGGCCGCCGTCGATCGAGGAGTACGTCACGGTGCAGGTCGACGCGGCGAACGAGCTGCTCGGTCGGGGCAGGAAGCTGCTGATCGAGCCCGGCCGCTCGCTCGTCGCCAACGCGTGCGTGACGCTCTACACGGTGCAGACCGTCAAGCGCAACGTCTCCACCTGGGTCGGCGTCGACGGCGGCATGTCCGACAACCTGCGCCCGATGCTCTACGGCTCGCACTACGAGGCCTTCTTCGCCGATCGGCCGAACGCCGCCGGCTCCAGCGAGCGCTGCCACGTCGCCGGCAAGCACTGCGAGTCGGGCGACGTGATCGTGCGCGACGTGCCGCTCGCGGACCCGCGCCCCGGGGACGTGCTCGTCACCCCCGCGACCGGCGCCTACGGCCACGCGATGGCGAACAACTACAACGGCATTCCGCGCCCGCCGGTGATCTTCTGCAAGGACGGCGACGCGCGCGTCGTCGTGCGGCGCGAGACCTACGACGACCTGGCCGCCCGTGACCTCACCTGACGCCCGGACTTTCCGCGTCGGCCTGCTCGGGCACGGGACCGTCGGCGCGGCGTTCGCCGAGCTGCTGCCCGCCCGCGCCGAGGCGGTCGCGGCGGTGACCGGCCTGCGGCCGCAGATCAGCGGCGTGCTGACGCGCTCGCGCGGCGACTTCGACGCGCTGCTCGCCGACAGCGACCTGATCGTCGAGCTGATCGGCGGGATCGAGCCGGCACGCGACTACGTGCTGCGCGCGATGCGCGCGGGCAAGCATGTCGTCACAGCCAACAAGCAGCTGCTCTCCCAGCACGGCGAGGAGCTGTGGGCGGCCGCGCGCGAGCACGGTGTGCAGTTGCGCTTCGAGGCCGCCGTCGCCGGCGTCGTGCCGGTGATCCGCGTGCTGCAGGAGTCGCTCGCGGCGGCGCACGTCGAACGCATCCACGGGATCGTCAACGGCACGACGAACTTCATCCTCTCCGAGATGGCGCGCACCGGCGCGACGTACGCCGACGCGCTCGCCGAGGCGCAGCGGCTCGGCTACGCGGAGGCCGATCCGACCGAAGACGTCAACGGCAAGGACGCAGCCGCGAAGATGGCGATCCTCGCGCGGCTGGCGTTCGACACGCCCGTCCACCTCGACCAGGTCGTCTGCGAGGGGATCGAGCAGATCGCGCCCGACGACATCGAGTACGCGAGAGAGCTGGGGCTCGGGCTGAAGCTGATCGGCACGGCGGAGCGCGTCGACGGCGGCCTGTCGGTGCGCGTCCATCCGGCCTTCCTCTATCCCGGCCACCCGCTCGCTTCGGTCAACGGGCCGTTCAACGCGGTGACCGTCGAGTCCGAAGCGATCACCGAGATCACGATGTCGGGACCGGGCGCGGGCGGCCCGCAGACGGCGAGCGCGGTGCTCGGCGACGTCGTCAGCGCGATGATCCCGCCGGCCACGACCCCGCCGACGCACGGGCGGCTGGAGATCGTCGCCGACGTCGTCTCGGCCTTCTACCTGCACCTGGAGGTGCCCGACACGCCCGGGGTGCTCGCGCGCATCGCCGGCGTGCTCGGCGATCACGGCATCTCCGTCAAGTCGGTCGTGCAGAAGGGGCTCGGCGACAACGCGCGGCTCGTGATGGTCGTGCACCCGGTGCTCGAGTCGCGCTTCTTCACGGCGTTGCAGAAGCTTGCGAGAATCGACGTGCTGCGCACGCCGCCGCGCGCGATCCGTGTGATCGAGGAGCAGTTCGCGTGAGTCGAAGCCACGGCCTGATCGAGCGCTACCGCGAGCGCCTGCCGTTCGAGCAGGGCGATCCGGTCGTCACCCTCGGCGAGGGCTCGACGCCGCTCGTGCACGCGCCGGCGCTGTCCGAGCACGTCGGTGCGGAGGTGTGGCTGAAGCTGGAGGGGCTCAACCCGACCGGCTCGTTCAAGGACCGCGGGATGACGTGCGCGGTCTCGGCCGCGGTGCGCGAGGGCGCGCAGGCGGTCATCTGCGCCTCCACCGGCAACACGTCGGCCTCCGCCGCCGCCTATGCCGCGCGCGCCGGGATCCGCTGCGCCGTGCTCGTGCCCGACGGCAAGATCGCGACGGGCAAGCTCGCGCAAGCGCTGATGCACGGCGCGCGCGTGATCGTGCTGCGCGGCAACTTCGACGAGGCGCTCAAGCTCGTGCGCGAGCTGGCCGACCGCCATCCGATCTCGCTCGTGAACTCGGTCAACAGATTCCGGCTGGAGGGCCAGAAGACGGCCTCGTTCGAGATCGTCGAGGCGCTCGGCGAGGAGCGGCCGCTCGACGCGCTCTGCATCCCGGTCGGCAACGCCGGCAACATCACCGCCTACTGGAAGGGCTTCCGCGAGCTCGACGTCGCGCCGCGCATGTTCGGCTTCCAGGCCGCCGGCGCGGCGCCGCTCGTGAGCGGGAAGCCGGTGGCGAGCCCGGAGACGGTCGCGAGCGCGATCCGCATCGGCAACCCGGCGCGCTGGGAGGAGGCGATGGAGGCGATGACCTCCTCGCAGGGCGCCGTGCGCGCGGTCACCGACGCGCAGATCCTCGACGCCTACCGCTTCCTCGCCGCGCGCGAGGGCGTCTTCTGCGAGCCGGCCTCGGCGGCGAGCGTCGCCGGCCTGATGGTGCACGGCGCGGGCGGTGCGGAGCGGGTGGCGTGCGTGCTGACGGGCCACGGCCTGAAGGACCCCTCGACCGCGCTCGATCAGGCGGGGGCGGTCGTCCCATGCGAGCCGGAGCTGGCGGCCGTCGAGGAGGCCGTGCTCGGGTAGGCGCCGGTCCGCGCGCAGCGCGCGAGCCGTCCGCGTCCGCCTCGACGATCTCCACCATGGTCCGCCGCCGCCTCGTTCGCGTCCCCGCCTCCTCGGCCAACCTCGGGCCCGGCTTCGACGTGCTCGCGGCGGCGCTCGCGCTCCACCTGGAGGTGGAGGCGATCGAGACGGGCCGCTTCGCGATCGACACCGACCTGGAGATCGCGCGCGACCGCCGCAACCTCGTCGTGCGCGCGTTCGAGCGGCTGCACCCGGCCGACGACTTCACGTTCCGGATCCACTCCGACATCCCGCTGTCGGGCGGCCTCGGGTCGAGCGCGGCGGCGATCGTTGCCGGGCTGATGGCGGCGGACCACCTGTTCGAGCTGGACGCCGACGTCTTCGCGCTCGCGTGCGAGCTGGAGGGGCACCCCGACAACGTCGGGGCGGCGGTGCACGGCGGCGTCGTGATCTGCGCCGACGGCGCGGTGACGCGCTTCGACCCTCCGACCGGCTTGGAGGGGCTGCTCGTGATCCCGAGGGAAGCGGTCCGCACCGCGGAGGCGCGCGCCGCGCTGCCGGCGCAGGTGCCGATGGCGGATGCGGTCCACAACGTCGCCCACACGGCGCTGCTGACGCTCGGGCTCGCGCGCGGCGATTGGGAGCTGGTCGGCCGCGGCCTCGACGACCGCCTCCACCAGCCGCACCGCGCGCATCTCTTTCCGCGCTCGGCCGAGCTCGTGCGCGACGCGCGCGACCTGGGCGCGCTCGGCGCGACGATCTCCGGCGCCGGGCCGACGGTGCTCGTGTGGAGCCACTACGAGCAGACGGCGGCGGTCGCCGAGCGCCTGCGCGAGCGCGCGGAGGGCTGGGCCGACGTGCTGCGCGTGCCGTTCGAGTCGCAGGGCGCCGACGTCGTCGGCGTGTGAGCGCGGCGGCGCGCGCTACGCGCCGATCGTCACGACGGTCCCGAGCGGGATCGTGCGCACGAGCCGGCGCGCGTCGGCGGCCGGCGCACGCAGGCACCCGAGGCTCGCCGCCGACCCGATCGTCTCCGGCAGGTCCGTCGCATGGATCGCGATGCGGTCCCCGCCGCCCCAGCCCTGCGGCGTGCGCGGCTGACGCGCGCTGAGCGCGAGGATGCAGCAGCCGTACGGCGAGGACGGATCGTTCGTCAGCAGCTTGTCGGTCACCGCGAAGCGCCCGGTCGGTGTCGGCGTCGACGGCCCGCCGATCGCGACCGGGAAGCGCATGACAACCCGCCCGCCGTCGCGCACGACGACCTGCCGGTGTCGCAGCGACGCCGAGATCGACCACGGCGTCCGATACGCGACGAGCGCCGCGTCGACAGAGATCCACCCGACCCGCCCATTCGGCAGCGCAGAGGTGATCACGCCCAGCCACGAGCCACGCTGAGCGACCACCGGCACGACCGTCGCCGAGCCGAACGAGGTCTTCGGCGCAAGACGCGCCACGACCGGCCCGCCGGGAGCGGAGCGCAGCGCGACGGGGCGGGTCACCTGCACGGTCAAGCGGCCGGGAGGGGGGGAGAGTGGGCGGCGATCGGGCGCTCTGGCCGGCGCCTGCACGACCACGAGCCGAGGCGGCGACGCCACCGACCCGCCGCCGCATCCGGCAACCACAAGCGAGCACGCCAACAGCGAGGCGAGGAGCTTCCGGCTACGCCGCCACGTCATCCAGCAAGGGTTGCAGACGCCCGCGCGCATCATCGAGCCCGAGCCGCCCGAGCAGCTCGTCCGCGACACGCAGGTAGTCCGAGCCGAGGTCCGGGCGGTAGTCGATGATCGACTGCGCCCGCTCGGCCGACTCGGCGTACGCGATCGACTGCCGGATCGTGTGCGGCACGAGCTTCTCGCCGAAGTGCTCTCTCAGCGAGTCGTAGGCCTCGCGCGAGTGGCGCGTGCGCATGTCGGCGATGTTCAGCACGACGCCGAGCCACTCCAGGTCGGGGTTGAGGTTCTCGCGCGCCAGCTCGATCACGTCGAGCGCCTGCTCGACGCCCTGCATCGCGAAGTACTGCGCCTCGGCGCTGAGCAGCGCGTAGTCGGCCGCGACGAGCGCGTTGACCGTCAGCAGCCCGAGCGCCGGCGGGCAGTCGATCAGCACCACCTCGTAGCCGTCGCTCGCGTCGCGCAGCGCGCGCCGCAGCGTCAGCTCGCGCCCCATCTTCCCGCTCAGCGCCAGCTCCGACTCGGCGAGGCCGAGGTTGGAGGGGATGATGCCCTCGTGGACCGCGTCGGCCGCGTCGGCCCGTCCGCTCAGCACGTCGCCGATCGTCGGGTTCGCCGCGGGGTCGACGTCGAGGTAGTCCGACAGGTTCGCCTGCGGGTCGAGGTCGACGGCGAGCGTGGACAGGTCGATGCGCCGGAAGACGTCGGTGAGCGTGCGCACCATCGTCGTCTTGCCGGTCCCGCCCTTCTGCGAGAGGACTGCGATCGTCACCGCCATTGCGCGCCGCGGACGATAGCGCCGCGGCGCGGGCGGCCCGCCGGTTTGCCGGCCTAGATGGTTGATTCCACGAGATTCGTGGATGCGAGGGGTGCGATGGGCGGATGCTGGGGGACGCGCGGTGTCGAAGCCAATGCCGGCGGCATTGGCGAGACGCCGGGTGGCGTCCAGCGCCGCTCAGCGTGCCCGTCGCGCCGCGAGATCGTGGAATCAACCATCTAGAGGACGAGCGTCTCGGGGCCGGGCGCGAACAGCGTGTCGTGCTCGGCGGTGACGGCCGGGACCTCGACGAACGTCAGGCGATGGCGGCCGACGACGAGCTCGTCGCCGTCGCGCAGCGGATGCCACTCGATCCGCTCGCCGTTGACGAACACGCCGTTGAGGCTGCGGTCGTCGAGCACGCGGACGCCATCGGGCTGGCGCACGACGAGCGCGTGGCGGCGCGAGACGGTCGGATCGTCGAAGCGGACGTCGGCGGCGAGGCTGCGTCCGATACGCGTCCACTCGCGCGTCAGCTCGTGCACCAGGACCTCATCGCCCTCCGCGTAGAGGAGGTACTGGCCCGGCTCCTCTATCTCGCCGCGGGCGTCGGCGAGACGCAGCTCTTCGGTGGCGGAGGCGTCCGGCAGCGAGGGCGCGGGGACGTTCGCGGTCGTGAACAGCGAGGCGCGCACGAACTCCTCGCCGCCGCAGCTCGGGCATGGCGGCAGCATGTCCGCGGCCGCGAGCGAGACGACGTAATCGCAGGCCGCGCAGCGGAACGTGCCGGTGCCGACAAGCGTTCCTGACGTGTGTGACTCCATGTCCCCAACCTCCACTGCGTCGGCGCAAGAGGGAGAACGACGACGCAGGCTTCCGATGTGACGAACGTACCAGGCGCGGAACGTCCGCCTGACCGCGGGGGCGGCCCACGCATCTCCTACCCAATCAGGCCGCGGGACGAAACGCAGGGGAGAGGTTCGCCTGCGGACCGCAGTCGCGTCAGGCCGCGGCGCGGGGAAGGAGGTGGGCGTCGGGCGGCGAACCGAGACTGTCATGGAGCAGACCATCCATCACGCGCCGGAGCTCGAACGCCATCTGCTGCGACGGAGCGTGATGGCGCTCGCGGCCGGTCGCGACCACTGCGACGGCTGCCATCGCACCCCGCTCGTCGGCGAGCGCGTGCACGTCTACGACGGCGGGCGCGTGCTGTGCGAGCTGTGCCGCCGCGAGCGGCGGGAGGCGCCGGTGCGGTCCGAGTCGGTCCACGGCAGCGAGCACGGTCTCACCGTCCGCCGCGCTGCCTGAACGCCCCCGCCCGCAGGCCGATCGGGCCGGCCGTTCACTACACTCCGGCGCGCCGTGGATCCCGTCGTCGTCAGCGTCAGCATCGCCCGCCCGCGCGAGGAGCTGTTCGCCTACCTGTCCGACGTCGCGAACCATCCGGAGTTCAAGGATCACTACCTGACGGACTGGCATCTGACGCGCGAGGCCAGCGAGGGCCGCGGCGCCGGCGCCCGCTTCCGCGAGCGGCTTCCGCTCAGTCGCTTCGGCTGGGGCGACTACACGCTCGCCGAGGTCGACGCGCCGTACCGGATCGTGGAGCGCGGCCGCGGCGGCAAGTTCAACCGCGTGCGCGCGATCGGCGAGTGGACGCTGCGCGACGCCCCCGGCGGCATGACGCGCGTCGAGTACCGCTACGAGACGCAGCCGGCGATGCTGAGCGACCGCCTGATGGAGCTCGTCGCCGGCCACGGCTGGTGGAAGCGCAAGCTCGCGCGCGCGCTCCGCCGGCTCCAGGCGATCCTCGAGGAGGATCGCGCGCGCGGCAGACGAGCGACGATCGCCGCCCGATAGACCATTAGACTTCCCGGCCCTCATGACGAATCGACTCCTCCGCCTCCCGTTGCTCCTCGCGCTGCTGCTGCTCGGCGCCCTGACGCTCGCCGCGTGCGGCAGCGGCGAAACCGAGCCGACCAAGCACGGCGCTGACGAGGGCAACTACATCCAGGCCGGCTCGCTCGACTACCAGGTCGAGATGTCCCGCGAGCTCAACATGAGCAACGTCGAGGACGCGCAGTACCTCGCCGGCCTGCCCGCGAGCGCGCCGAGACTTGCGGGCGACGAGGAGTGGTTCGGCGTGTGGCTGCGCATCCAGAACCCGACGAGCCAGTCGGCGACGAGCGCCAGCCAGTTCCGAATCGTCGACACGACCGGCGCGACCTACACGCCGATCGCGCTGCCGGCGAGCAACGCGTTCTCTTACCAGCCGAGCCTCGTGCAGAGCGACAAGGGCCAGCCGGTCTACCCGGACCCGGACACCGCGGCGGGCTCGGGCCCGATCAACGGCGCGATGCTGCTGTTCAAGCTCAACACGGCGGTCTACGCAAACCGGCCGCTGAACCTCGAGATCACGCCGCCCGACGGCGGCGCGCCCTCGAGCGTCGTGCTCGACCTGTAGCGGCGGGCCCGACCTGTCCGCGTCCCCGGCTATTCGCCGGGGCCGTGCTGGAGCGCGGCGGCGAGCACGCCGCGCGCCGCCGGCGCCGCGACGTCCCCGCCGGCGCCCGCTTCGGGAAACAGCACCCCGACGGCGATGCGCGGCCGCGCCGACGGCGCGAAGGCGACGAACCACGCGTCGGTTCTCGGCACTCTCGGCGGCGGCTGCTGCGGGTTCTGCTGGGCCTGCTGGTCCTTCGTGTCCGGCGGCGGGACGGTGCTCGCCAGCTCGGCCGAGCCGGTCTTGCCCGCGACCTGCGCGCCCGGGATCGCCGCCGCCGTGCCGGTCCCGTAGGCGACGACCGCGCGCATCATCTGCGCCACCTCGCGCGCGACCGCGGGTCGTGTCGCGCGCACGAAGCGCGGCGTCGTGCCGACCTGCAGCGTCGGGATCGGACGCAGGCCGCGGTCGGCGATCGTCGCGGCGACGATCGTCATCTGCAGCGTCGTCGCCTGCACGAGCACCTGCCCGATCGCGGAGGAGCCGACCGCGAGGTCGTCGCCGATCGCATCCGCGCTCGGGATCGTGCTCCCCTGCGCGCCGGCGATCGTCGGCGGCGCGTTGAAGCCGAAGCGCTCGGCGACGTTCACCAGGCGTCTTGCGCCGAGTCTCGCCCCGAGCGGCGCGAACACCGAGTTGCACGAAACCGCGAACGCGTTCGCGAGCGTGCCGCCGCAGAACTCGCCGTTGGCGTTCTCCAATCTCACACCGGCCAGGAAGGTGGCGTCTTCGATCGGGAAGGTCGTCTTCGGCGTGGCGAGGTGCGACTCGAGCGCGCCGGTGAGCGTGACGATCTTGAACGTCGAGCCCGGCGGCTGGAGCGCCGAGAAGGCGACGCCGGCGAGCGCGAGCACTTCGCCCGTGCGCGGGTCCATCGCCGCGACGCCGCCATAGCGGCCCGCGAGGGCGGTGATCGCCGCGCGCTCCAGCTTGCGATCGATCGTCGTGCGGATCGGCTGGCCCGGGCGCGGCGCCGTGCGCGCGAGCACGCGGTCGCCGGCCAGCAGCGTCCCGCCGGGCCGGCCCGCGAGCTGCGTCTGGAAGACGCGCTCGAGCCCGTTCATGCCGATCCGCTCAGCGGGCGGATAGCCGAGCGCTCTGAACGCGCCGGCCTGATCGGCCGGGATCGATGCGAGGCTGCCGGCGATTTCGCCGGAGACGAGCGGATCGTCCGATCTCCGTTCGTCGCCGCCCGCGAGCACGGTCCCGTCGCGCGCGAGCAGGCTGGCGCGCGTCGGCAGCGCCGTCTGGCGCGTGAGCTGCTCGCCCGGTTGCAGGCCGGGGAAGACCGCGCTCGGCCGCCACGCGATCCGCATCGTGTCGCCGCTGCCGCTGACCGGCAGCTCCAGCACGCCGCGGAGCGTCCCGAAGACGCGCGTGCGGAGCGTCAGCCGGATCGGGATCGCGGTGCCGGCGCGGTCGCCGATCTTTCCGACCGCGAGCGCGCGCAGCGTCGCGGTTGCGGCTGCGTCGCGGTAGGCGGCGGCGAAGGCCGCGAACGAGCTGCGCGCTCTCGCCGGCTCGTCGAGCAGCGCGTACATGCGTGCGTAGTCGCCGCGCGCCCACGCGGTCGCGAAGCGCTGCGCGGTCGCGCGCTCGGCCGCGCCCGCGCCGCCGCCGAGCAGCAGGCCGGCGGCGACGGCGAGCGCGCCGGCGCCCGCGAGCAGGGGCAGGCCCCGGCGCACCAGCCGCCGGCGCCGCTCCACGTCCGAGCGGGAAAAGCGCGGCGCCGAGTGCGCCCTGCCGCCACCTGCCTCCACGCCTGCGGAGCGTAGATCATGGGCCGGCGCACGGGAGCTCGACGCACCCGTCCTGCATGCTGTCGTGCAGATGACGACGCTCGACTGGGTCATCGTCGCGCTCGTGGCGGTGTTCGCGCTCGCGGGCTTCCGCCGCGGCTTCATCGTCGGCGCGCTCGCGCTCGTCGGCTTCGCGGGCGGGGCGCTCGTGGGGGCGCGGGTCGGCCCGCTGCTGCTGCCGGAAGGGGCACGCTCGCCGTACGCGCCGCTGTTCGCGCTGTCAGGAGCGCTGCTCGTCGGCGGGATCTTCGCCAGCGCGCTGGAGCGGCTCGGTGTGCGCGTCCGCTACGGCCTGCGGGTCCCCGGCCTCGGCGCGTTCGACGGCGCGCTCGGGAGCCTGCTGAGCGCCGCGATCGCGCTCGGTCTGGCGTGGCTCGCGGGCGCCGTCGTGCTGCAGACGCCGGGCCTCGCGAGCCTGCGCGCCGACGTGCAGCGCTCGGCCGTGCTGCGCCAGCTCAACGCGCTGCTGCCGCCGTCGGGCTCGCTCCTGCACGCCCTCGCGCGCTTCGACCCGTTTCCGGCGATCGCCGGCCCGGGTCCCGGCGTGGCGGCGCCCTCGCCGGCCGTCGTGCACACACCCGGGGTGCGCGCCGCGGCGCCGAGCGTGGTGCGGATCCTCGGCACGGCCTGCGGGCTCGGCGTCGAGGGCAGCGGCTGGGTCGGCGGACCGGGGCTCGTCGTCACGAACGCGCACGTCGTCGCGGGCGAGCACGACACGGTCGTGCAGGCTCCCGGCGACGCCGCCGGCAGCCGGCCGGCGACGCTCGTCCAGCTTGACGTACGCGACGACGTCGCCGTGCTGCGCGTCGGCGGGCTGGCGCGGCCGCCGCTCGCGCTCGCGCCGGATCCCGCGGCCGGCACGGCGGGGGCGATCCTCGGCTACCCGCTCGACGGGCCGTTCGACGTCGAGGCGGGTCGCATCGGCGCGACCAGGACGGTGATCTCGCAGGACGCCTACGGGCGCGGACCGGTGCGCCGGAGCGTCACGCCGCTGCGCGGGCGAGTGCGCAGCGGCAACTCGGGCGGCCCTGTCGTCGACGCGCAGGGCCGGGTGCTGACGACGGTCTTCGCCGCCACGACCAACGGCACGCCCGGTGGCTTCGGCGTTGCCAACGCGGTCGTGCGGCGGGTGCTCGCCGCCGGCGCCGCCGGCGGGCCCGTGTCGAGCGGCGCATGCGCCGGCTGACGGGATCGCTACCCTCTCGCGCTCATGAGCAAGACCCTCGTCATCGCGGAGAAGCCGTCGGTCGGCAGAGACCTGGCCCGGGTGCTGCCCGGGCCGTTCCAGAGAGGCGACGGCGTGCTGGAGGGGCCGCAGCACGTGATCACGTGGGCGGTCGGCCATCTCGTGCAGCTCGCGGAGCCGGACGAGTACGACGACAAGTTCAAGAGATGGCGGATGGCCGACCTGCCGATCGTGCCGCCGAAGTTCAAGCTCGTCGTGCGCGACGAGCGCTCGAGAAGACAGATGAACGTCGTCAAGCGCGCGCTCGG
>Ga0134125_10005800_pt1 | contig 14009 bp, 10 predicted proteins | sample KB31751_FD_96464 | JGI IMG/M metagenome (GOLD analysis project Ga0134125, IMG submission 96464) | Terrestrial soil microbial communities with excess Nitrogen fertilizer from Kellogg Biological Station, Michigan, USA - KB3-175-1 | ecosystem: Environmental > Terrestrial > Soil > Unclassified ... | reverse complement strand
GTCTTCGGGAGCGGCAGAGATCACGTAGAAGTCGAAGCGGTGGCCGTCGATCCCTTCCGCCAGCATTTTCACGAGCAGATTCACGTTGCGCTTGAGCCGCACGCGCCGGCCGACCTCACGCAGATCGTTCTTCGTGACGCGGCGATACTCGGGGTCCTGCGCCAGCAGGTAGGCCAGCTCCGCGCCCTGCTGCACGAGATTGAGATTGGCGAGACCGGCGACCTTTTCACGGAAGCCGGTGATCCCCAGCATCTCGCTCAGGACGATGCCGGAGTCATTGAAGCTCAGGGTCTGATCGAAGTCACTGGCCAGCAGGTAATGCCGCTTCATCACGTCTCCCTTCGTTGACGGCGTCGCAACAAAAAGGCCCGCTCCATCGTGGGGCGGGCCTCCGTCGCGTGTGCAACTGTGCATCGCTTCAGCTAGCGCCCGCCCCCGCCCCCGCCCCCGCCCCGGCATCCCGGTTCGAGTTCCCGGTGTGGAGCTTCATATTCAGACCGCAGGCGCAAATCGTCATGGGCGAATGGTACTTACGGGCACCACATGTGGTCAACCGCGGCGTGTCACAACCCCGTCACACTGCCCACCCCTATATTCGTGCTCCAATGCGAGACGCGTTGCAGTCGCTGCTCCGCTTCGCAAGCGAGGCGAAGCGGTCCACCGAGTTCTGGACGGCAGCCGCGAGAATCCTGAGCGAGTGGGCGGGCGGCGCGCGCGTGAGCATCCGCTATCAAGGCATCAACGAGAGCGGGTCGGTGAGCGCCGGCAGGGACGACCGCTCGGGGCGAGCGCTCAACGCGGTCTGGCGCGACTCTGATGGACGCCACGTCGAAGCGACGCTGGCGGGCGCGCCGGCAGCGCTCCCCGCGTCCGAGCTCGAAGCGGCGATCGAATTCGCTTCCCGCCTCGCCGTCATGGTAGGACAGCGCGCCGCGCTCGACCGCGAGCGCAGGCTCGGCACGTTCGTCGTGGAGCTCGCGCGCTGGCTCCTGGCCGCTCCCGAGTCCCAGCTGCTGTTGCGCTACACGCTGCAGAGCCTGATGGAGCTGGTGGGCGCGCAGGGGGCCTTCGTCGCGCTGAAGCAACCCGATGGCGAGAACCTTCGGCTTTCACCGGCGCTGGGCGAAGCGTCTCCGATCGAAGGCCTCGTGCTGGGAATCGAAACGAGCGCGACGGGCCGCGTGATTCGTACCGGCGAGGCGATGATCACGGCCGACCTGCGCAACGAAGAAGACTCGAGCCCGATCGCCAAGGCGCTCGCGACCGGCGCGCGCGCGGCGTTGATCGCACCGCTCAGGACATCGCAGGGGACGATCGGCGCCGTCGGGCTGTTGCGGTATCAGGCCGAAGGCACGACCGGCACGCCCCCGTTCAGCCTGAACGATCTGCACTACGTCTCCGCCATCGCCGCGCACATCGCCGGGGGCCTCGAGCTGTCCGAAGCGGTCGCCACGAGCCGCGCCGCCGCCGATCGAGCGCGCGCCATGGTCGATGCCAGCCCGCTCCCGATGGCGCTCGTCGACACCGCCGGCACGGTGCGGCAGGTCAATGAGGCCGCGATCAAGGTCTTTGGGTTGAACACCAAGGAAGCGGCGGTCGGACATCATCTGGAGAAGCTCGGTCTCTCCCCCAGCGGTTTGACCGTCCGGCTGATGCTGCAGGGACGGCCGCAGGGGCAGCCATGGCATGGGCGCGTGCTCGTCACGCACCCGCGTGAAGGCGAGCGGCGGATCTGCGACTGCACGGTCACCGACCTGCGCGGCCTGGGATCGCAGGATCTGCTGGTCGCGCTGTACGACCGCACGGAAGAGCTGCGCGCGCAGCGCGAGCTGATCGCGCGCGAGAAGCTGGCGACCGTCGGCGAGATCGCGAGCGGCGTGGCACACGAGGTCAACAATCCGCTCGCGGCGATTCGGATGGAGGCCGAGCTGCTCGGCCGCGCGACGACGGATGCGGACGCCAGCACCGCGGCGGCCACGATCGTGCGCGAGGTGGATCGCGCCGCGCGGATCGTTCGCAGTCTGCTGCGCCTGGCGCGACGGGCCGACATCACGCCCGTGCGCATTCAGGTGAACGAGCTGATCCGCGATGTCGCCGAGATCCGCCAGCGGGTGCTGCGCACCGAGAACATCGAGGTCCGCACGCGCATGGATCAGGGCGCCGAAGCGGTCCTCGGACTCGGCCAGGAATTACAGCAGGTCGTGATCAATCTCGTGACGAACGCAGAGCACGCGGTTCGGGGTCGCCGCGAAGCGATCATCGAATTGGCCAGCGAAGCGCGCGAGGGCTGGGTTCGCCTGACGGTGGAAGACTCGGGCCCGGGCGTGCCGGCGGACGTCCGCAGCCGGATTTTCGATCCGTTCTTCACGACAAAAAGCCCGGACGAAGGGTCGGGACTCGGCTTGTCGATCTGTCAGCGCATCGTCGCGGAGGTGGGCGGGAAGATCTGGCTGGAGGATTCGACCACGCTGGGCGGCGCCAAGTTCATCGTGGAGCTGCCCGCCGCCCCCGCCGAAGAAACGGTGATCGGCTAGGCTTCCAGGATCTGGCGGCGGTACAGCACAATCGTGGCCAGCCCGTAGACACCGATCGCCAGCAGCAACGCGCCCAGCGGCCAGCGCGGGCCGAGCTGCCAGATCCCGGCGGCGATGTAGCCCAGGCTGGCGAGCATTCCGAGGCCGAGCACTTCCTTCCGCGCCATCAGAATCCCGAATACATATCCCCAGCTGAAGCCGGCGAGGGCGAGGAAGATGATGGCGTTCGGAATGATTTTCACCGGATCGATCAGATTGAGTCCTCCGGCGAAGGCGCAGAACAATCCGATTACGGTGTACGTTGCGAGGTGGAGCGCGAGCGGCAGCGGGAGCGTGCCCATTTTGTTGAAGGTCATATTGTAAATATGCAGGTCACGCGGACCTATCTCCAGTTGCAGAATCGCGGCCAATTCAAGGCCGCCTTCGGCGCATTCCCTGACGTCTCCATCACGCGGGCTCCAAAACCGCAGCCGGCTCTCTACCGGATGTGTTACCGGACGGTGGGCGAGGCCTTTCACTGGCGCGACCGCTGGGACTGGACCGACCAGCAGATCGCCGAGCACCTGGGCGATCCGGCGATCGGCCTGTTCGTGGCCATGCGCACGAGCGGGAAGAAGGAAGCCGAGCTCGCCGGCTGGTACGAGCTGCGGCGCGCGGCGGAGGACGACTCAGTCGAGATCGCCTATTTCGGGATCGTGCCGGGCGAGTTCGGACACGGCTTCGGCAAGCATCTGCTCTCCAGCGCGGTGCGCGATGCCTGGGCGCTCGGCCCGAAACGGGTGTGGTTGCACACCTGCACGCTCGATCATCCCAATGCCCTCCCGAATTACATCGCGCGCGGCTTCACGCCTTATCGCACCGAAACGTACGAGGTAGATTCCGCCACGTGAACTTCAACTTCCATCTCACGCGCAAGCGCAAATTCATCATCGCGGGGATCCTGCTGCTGCCGATCCTCGTCTTCACGCTGTACACCTGGTCTTCGTTGAACTGGAGCTTCTCCGAGGGAGAACGCGCCGGCTTCGTGCAGAAGTTTTCACGGCGAGGGTGGCTGTGTAAGACCTGGGAGGGCGAGCTCGCCATGGTGTCCATGCCCGGCACGAATCCGGAAAAGTTCTACTTCACCGTACGTGACGACGCCGTCGCGGAGCATATCAACCAGTCGCTCGGCCGGCGCGTCGCGCTGACGTATCATCAGCACAAGGGAGTACCGACGACGTGCTTCGGCGAAACGGAGTACTTCGTCGTCGCCGTGAAAGTGCTGCCGCCATGACCGCCAATAGCTTCGGGAGTCGCGCCACCCTCAAGGCGGGGGGCCATTCGTACGAGATCTTCCGGCTGGACGCGCTGGAACGCCGTGGCCTTCCAATCGCCCGGCTCCCCTACTCGCTCCGAATTCTGCTCGAGAATCTGCTGCGGCGCGAAGACGGTCGCGTGGTCCAGAGCGCGGATATCGAGAAGCTGGCGAAATGGGATGCGCGCAAGCTGCCCGACGAAGAGATCGCGTTCATGCCGGCGCGTGTGCTGCTGCAGGACTTCACCGGGGTGCCCGCGGTCGTGGACCTCGCCGCCATGCGCGACGCGATGGTCAGCATGGGCGGCGATCCGAAGCGCGTGAATCCGCTGCTGCCCGCCGAGCTGGTCATCGACCATTCCGTGATCGTGGACGAGTTCGGCACGCCGCAGGCGTTTCAGATCAATGCCGATCTCGAGTTCCAGCGCAATCGCGAGCGCTATGCCCTGCTGCGCTGGGCGCAGAAGACGTTCGCAGGATTCAAGGTCGTCCCGCCCGACACCGGTATCGTGCATCAGGTGAACCTCGAATACTTGGCGCGTGTCGTATTCACCTCCGATACCCAGGCATATCCCGACACGCTCGTCGGCACCGACTCGCACACCACGATGATCAACGGCCTGGGCGTGCTGGGGTGGGGTGTGGGTGGGATCGAAGCCGAAGCGGCGATGCTCGGTCAGCCCGTCTCGATGCTCATCCCGCAGGTGGTGGGCTTCCGGCTGCATGGCCGGCTCACCGAGGGCGCGACGGCGACCGATCTCGTGCTGACGATCACGCAGATGCTGCGCGCGAAGGGCGTGGTCGGGAAGTTCGTCGAGTTCTTCGGGCCGGGCGTTGCGACCCTGCCGCTCGCCGATCGAGCCACGATCGGCAACATGGCGCCCGAGTACGGCGCGACGATCGGCATCTTCCCGGTCGATCAGGAAACGCTGCGCTACCTCGAATTCACGGGCCGGCCGCCCGAGCAGGTGCAGCTGGTCGAAGCCTATATGAAGGAACAGGGGCTGTTCCATACGCCCGACGCTCCGGAACCGGTCTTCACCGACACGCTCGAGCTGAACCTCGCGACGGTCGAGCCCAGCATGGCGGGGCCGCGCCGGCCGCAGGACCGGGTGGGCCTGCGCGAGGTGCCGCGCAAATTCGCCGAGGCGTTGCCCACACTGGTGAAGCCCAGCACACCGCCGGCGGTCGTGGCCGCCGCGTCGGCCGGTCCGACGCCCGTCGGCCGCTGGGAAGGTGAAGGAGGACAGGCCGGGTTGGTCGCGCCGCCGCCCGCGCGCCCCACGCACGCGACGCTGCGCATCGACGACGTGGATCACGTGCTGCGCCACGGATCGGTCGTGATCGCCGCGATCACGAGCTGCACGAACACATCCAATCCCTCGGTGATGGTCGCGGCCGGGCTGATGGCGAAGAAGGCCGTAGAGCGCGGCCTGCGCAGCAAGCCGTGGGTGAAGACGAGCCTCGCGCCAGGATCCAAGGTGGTCACCGACTACCTCGATCTGGCTGGACTGACCAAGCCGCTCGAGACCCTGCGGTTCCACCTGGTCGGCTACGGCTGCACGACCTGCATCGGGAATTCAGGCCCGCTCCCCGAAAACGTCTCGAACGCCATCAGCGAGTGTGAGCTGGTGGTCTGCTCGGTGTTGTCCGGCAATCGCAACTTCGAGGGCCGGATTCAGCAGGAAGTGCGCGCCAACTACCTCGCGTCGCCGCCGCTCGTCGTGGCCTACGCGTTGGCGGGCCGCATCGACATCGACTTCCACAACGAGCCCCTCGGCGAGGGCAGCGACGGCAAGCCGGTGTTCTTGCGGGACGTCTGGCCGTCGAGCAAAGAGGTTGCCGACGTGATCGGCCGATCGATCAAGTCGAGCATGTTTCACAAGAGCTACTCGCAGGTGTTCGAGGGCGACGAGCGCTGGCGCGGGCTCCCGGTTCCCGAAGGCGATCGCTTTGCTTGGGAGCCGGCCTCCACCTACATCCGGCGCGCGCCGTACTTCGATGGCATGCCCGTCCAGCCCGGCCCGGTGCGCGATATCATGGGCGCGCGCGTGTTGTGCCTGCTCGCCGACAGCATCACGACCGATCACATCTCGCCCGCGGGATCGATCCGCAAGACGAGTCCCGCGGGGCAGTATCTCATCGCGCACAAGGTGCAGCCGCTCGACTTCAACTCCTACGGCGCGCGGCGCGGCAACCATGAGGCGATGGCGCGCGGCACGTTCGCCAACGTGCGGCTCAAGAATCAGCTCGCCCCGGGCACCGAAGGGCCGTTCACCGTGCATCTGCCCGCCGGTGAGCCGATGTCGATCTACGACGCGTCGCTCAAGTACGCCGCCGACGGCATTCCCCTGATCGTGCTCGCCGGCAAGGAGTACGGCTCCGGCTCCTCGCGTGACTGGGCCGCCAAAGGCCCGCGGCTGCTGGGCGTCCGCGCCGTGATCGCCGAGAGCTTCGAGCGCATTCACCGCTCGAATCTCGTGGGCATGGGTATCCTGCCGCTGCAGTTCATGCCCGGAGAAAACCCGGTGTCGCTCGGCTTGTCGGGCAAGGAGCGCTACGACATTCCGGGGTTGAGCGCGATGCCGAAGGAGCTCACCGTCACGGCGACCACGGACGACGGCAAGGGGACCTCGTTCAAGGTCCTCGTGCGCATCGACACGCCGCAGGAGCTCCAGTACTACCGGCACGGCGGGATCCTGGAGTACGTGCTACGGCAGCTCGCCGGAAAGTAGCAGCCCTCGCAGCATTTCTGATCCTCGCGGGTGCGTGCAGCCGTCCCGCGGCCGAGGTGTGGGTCACCACCGGCGATCGCAGCAAGCTGCTGTCCCGCGAGCCCGACGTCCCGTTTTCCGGCAGGAATGAATCGAATCGCGCGGCGATCGACGTCGCCGACACTGGTGGCTTCCAGGAGATCGTCGGCTTCGGAGCCGCGATCACCGATGCCTCCGCCATCCTCATCAATGGATTGGCTGCTGAACAGCGCGAGCGGCTGCTGCGCGATCTGTTCGATCCGGACAGCGGGATCGGCCTCAGCTTCACCAGGCTGACGATCGGCGCGTCGGACTTCTCGCCTCGCCACTACACGTTCGACGACGTGCCGGCCGGGCAGCGCGATCCGGCGCTGGCGCACTTTTCGATCGAGCCGGACCGCGCGAATCGCCTTGCCGTGGTCCAGCGCGCGCTCGCGCTCAATCCGTCGCTCAAGGTGATGGCATCGCCGTGGAGCGCGCCGGCATGGATGAAAACCAGCGGCAAGCTGATCAAAGGCGCACTCCGCCCCGACGCCTACGAGTCATTCGCCGAGTATCTGGCGCGCTATGTAGACGCCTACGCGGCCGAGGGCGTGCCGATCTTTGCGCTGACGATCCAGAACGAGCCGCATTTCGAGCCCGACAACTATCCGGGGATGCGGGTCGAGCCGCCGGCGCGGGCGCGTTTCATCGGCGAGTTCCTCGGCCCGCGGCTGCAACGGGTGCGATCGCGCACCCTGATCCTCGATTGGGATCACAACTGGGACGAGCCGCAGTCGCCGCTCGAGGTGCTGCGCGATAGCGTCGCGCGCCATTACATCGGCGGAGTCGCTTGGCATTGTTACGGCGGCGACGTCGCCGCACAGTCGGTGCTGCATGATTCGTTTCCTGCGGTGGATACTTATTTCACCGAATGCTCGGGCGGTGAGTGGGCGCCCACGTTCAGTGACAATCTCGTTTGGAACGTGCGCACGCTCATCATCGGTACGACGCGGAACTGGGCACGCGGCGTGCTGCTGTGGAATCTCGCGCTGGATGAGAATCACGGGCCGCACCTGGGGGGATGCGGTAACTGCCGCGGCGTCGTCACCATCGACTCGAAGACGGGAGCGGTGACCCGCAACGTCGAGTATTACGCGCTCGCGCAGGCGAGCCGGTTCGTGAGACCGGGCGCGCGCCGGGTGGCCTCGACGGTGGCGCCGGGCATCGAGAACGTCGCGTTCCGCAATCCGGATCGCTCGACCGTGCTCATCGTCGTGAATACGTCCGGCGAAGAGCAGCGCTTTCGGGTGCGTTCACAAGGGCGTGTCCTGAGCTACGCGCTGCCCGGCGGGGCGGTCGCGACACTGCGCTGGCGGGACTAGATCGAATTCAGGAACGCATCCAGCTCGGCGGGCGGTACCGCGCCGACGCGGCGCGCCACTTCTTTTCCATTCCGAAATGCGATCAGCGTGGGAATGCCGCGGATCCCGAAGCGGGGGCCGGTGCGCGGGTTGCGGTCGGTATCGATTTTCGCGAACAGGATCTGGCCAGCGCGGCGGTGCGCGACATCGTCCAGCAACGGCGCCATGATCTTGCACGGGCCGCACCAGTCAGCGTAGAAGTCGACCACAACCGGCACGGTCGTTTCGCCCGTCACCGTGTCGAACGCTTCATCAGAAACCGCAACGGGCCGGTCCAACAGAATCGGCTTCGCGCAATTGCCGCATTTGGGGCGGTCGGCGACGCGAGCCAGGTCGACGCGATTCAGCGTCTGGCAAAACGGGCAGGCGACGGTGGCGGTGGCAGCGGCTCCGGGTCCCATACTGTAAAGCTAGCGCCACGTTCAGGGGCCTGGCCGACCCTCCCGCGACAGCCTACTCAGATGATCTCCATCGGAAACATGCGTTCAAGGTGAGGTCGGGATTGTCGAACCGTGACACACGACGCACATCTGGCCGTTCTTCTTGCGCAGCCGATCCGCGTCGAACCCCGGACCGTGCGGATTGAAGCGCCGCCCGCCGATCGAGGAATGACATTTCAGGCAGTCGTCCTGCGTATGACAGCTGACGCACGATTCCAGGCTCTGCCGCGCCGCGCCACCGTGTCCCGACACGAAGAACGGGCGCGCGTCGTGATACCCCGTTCGCAGGCCGCGTGCGGCGACGATTCCGGACTGCTGGTGACAGGTCGTGCAGAAGCTGCGCTCGTTGTGACAGTCGCTGCACGAGGTCTCGCGCGCGTACGCCGCCGCGGGATGCCGGGCCAGGAAACCGTCGGCGTGGTAGCGCGCCCCGCTCGCGGCCGCGGTCCGGTGACAATCGAGACAGTCGCTGCGCACGTGGCAGCTCGCGCAGCTTTGCGTATTCGCCGAGGCGAGGGAGCCGTGCCGGTCGGCGAAATTCGCGCCGTGGGACGCCGGCGCCCGATGGGCCGCGAGGGCCGTCGAGCGCTGGTCCGAAGCCAGTACCGCAATCGCCTTTGGCGGTGATCCGCCCGCGTGGCACTGATAGCAAAACTCCTGGGCGTGACAGGTCGCACAATTGCTCGACAGGCTCGCGCGCGACGCGGCACCGTGGCCTTCCCGGCTCGGCCAGCGTGGATCGTTGTGCGAAGGCGGCACGGGAAAACCCGCCACGTCCGCCCGCGTCAATGAGACCGCCCGAGCGAGCGGCAGGTGACAGGTCGCACAGGCGGTATCCGGTGCGGCGAGATGCGCCGTCCGGATTTCGTGACAGTCCAGACACCGGGCCACCACGGGCGGCCGCACCGCCATCCGCGGCGCACCGGCTTCGGTGTGGCAGGCGGTACACGCCGGCGCCTTGGCCTTCGCCTCGCGCGCGTGCTCGACGTGATCGAAGCGGAGATTGCTGCGGCGCGGCGCGGTGGGCGCCGTCCAGCTCACGCGTTTCTCGATGGTCCCGTCGTGGCAGCTCGCGCAGCCGGCCGGATCGGGCCACAGCGATTTCCGCGGGCCGTCTGGCGCCGCGCCCGCGTGACAGGATGTGCATGCTGGAAAGAGCTTGGCGTGTTTGGGATGATCGAACGATGAAGGCTGCTGCAAGAGACCGATAACCACCAGCACCGCGATCATCGGGCATTCCTCCCGCCGGGCATGCGGCGAATCGCCGGAGGCAGGTTCTCGAGGTCGGCACCGTGCGCGAACAGCACCACCAAGCCGGTCGTGATGCGCCACTGCGTCCAGTCGAACGCCGCGGCATCAGGGCGATTGCGGTTTTCGCTGTAGCGCATCGCGCCGGCGGTCAGTCGCACGCGCTCGTTGAGATCGATGCCGCCGTCGAAGCCGGCCATCTTGAGCACGGACTCGCTGAACCGGAACTCGAGCGGGCGATCGAGCCACGATGCGTACGCGCTCACTCGCATGGCGCGCGTCGGCGCGTAGGTCACGCTGCCGCCGCTTCCGGTCGACGCGGCGCCCGGCCCGAACTCGCGCGTGACGCCACCATCGATCGTCCAGCCGCGTCCCGCGTCGACCGTCGCCCCCAGCTCGCCGCGCCAACCGTCGGTTTCGTATTCGACGAGCGGAGTGGACGCGTCCGCCGGATCGAACCGGTAAACCTCCCCGCGCGCGTGCAGCTGCAGGCGCCGCCACGGCCGCCCCGTCACCGTGCCCCGGAGCGACTTGTAGGGCACGGGGCTGAACGCGCCCCAAATCGTCCACAGGTCGAAATGCGGACGGTAGCGGCGCGCTTCGAGCGTGCCGGTGATGTTGCGCCTTGCGTACATCACGCTGAGATCCGCGCTGCCCCACCATCCGGCCGCGATGTCGTAGTCGGCGCCGCCCGAGACGGTCAGGCCCGCCATCGGCCGCGCGGAGCCTGAGATCGCGACGCGCTCGGAGACGAACTTGTCGAAGTGCGGATCCACTTCGCGCTGGTAGACGAGACGCGCATCTCCGATTCTGCCGATCCACGCTCCCTCGAGCCCCGCGATGATCTGACGCTGTTGCGGCTGGAAATCGTCGAGCGGATTCAGCGCCGGGCTCGTGACCGGGAGCGCGACGCCGCGGGCGAGGCCCCAGCCGAGGTACCCGGTCAGATCGATCCGCTGCTTCGGCATGCGCCAGGTCACGGCGCCGCCGTCGAAGCCCGTCGTGCCGAGTCGCGATGCGAGGACTTGTCGACCCGCGCGCGCGGTCAGGCGCTCGCCGGCGTATTCCATATATCCGGTGATCAGCTGGAACGCCGGCTCCATGCCCGGCCACGCGCCGTCACTGCTGAGATCGTAGCCGACCCGTGCCGTCGCATGCGCGCTCAACCCGCGCACGCCGAAGCCCCAGGCGGACGCGTCGGCTGTCGCAACCAGCGGCGCGCTTTCGTGGCGCGGGCCTTCACGGAAAAAAGTGCAGTAGGTGTCGCCGGGCTCGCAGTGGACGGCATAGCCATCCGGGGTGTACAGCCCGCCGATCGAGTCCGGCACCGTCGCGCTGCGCAGCACACTGTCGAGCTGCACCCCGCGGAAGTCGACGCTGTGCACGCGCGTGTCGAGCCGCACGCGATAGCCCTGCGCGCTCACGGGGCCCGCGAGCACCAACGCGAGCCAGATCCAGCGCAGGACTTTCACGCTCTCGCCTTGCGCAGATGCTCGCGATAGCCGTCGGGCGTGTTCTGGAAGTGACACGCGGTGCATTCGCGATCGACGTAGTGATCACGCTGCGGCGCATGGCAGGTCAGGCACAATCCACGGTCAGGCACCAGGCGGGCGATCGTCTCGCTCTTGTGACACGCGTCGCAGCTGCTGTGCGCTTCCACCGGCTGCGCGTGCGACGTCGCCGGATCGAACCCGGTGTGGCAGGTCGCGCAGTCCCTCTTGGCCGCGTGGTGCTGCTCGTGACAGGACGTGCAGGCGATCACGCTCGAGTCGGGGTGCAGCGTGACCGCCGCCCTATGGCAATCCACGCACGCCACAGCGGCGTGCGCCGCGTGCTTGAACGCGACCGACCGCGGCCGCGACGGATGGTCCGGCACCGCGACGGCAACAGTCTCCTGATGCGGGGGAGCAATTTCATCAGCGCTATGACAAGTGGCGCACTTGCTCTCCGCCGGGTTCTGGTGATGACAGGCGAGACAGCCGCGCGGCGGGGTGAACGTGAGGCGCTGGTTGGGGTTCGTGGTCGTGTGGCAAGTGATGCAGGCGAGCTGTTTGTGACGGTCGTGGGGGAAGGAGTCAACCGGAGCTGGGGGTTGGGAGTTGGGCGTTGGGGCCGCGCGCGGCGGATGCGCGTCGCCCTTTCCCTTGAGATCGGGCTCCCAGGGCTCCAGGAAAGACGTCCGCACCCGCGTCGTATCATACGCCTGCGGCGGTTGCGTCCGTCCCCCGCTCCGCTGTCTCACGGTGGCATGGCACCCGGTGCAGTCCGCGGCATCGACCTTCGCGCCGTGCGGATTGTGGCACAGCGTACACCGTTCCGCGACGCGCTTGTGCGTGGCGCCCGTATGGAACGGCTCGGCGCGCCAGTCGGCATGACAGCCGGCGGAGGCGCAAGATTTCAGCGCATCGGCGGGCTTGGTCTGCACGTGCGGGTTGTGGCACATGCCGCATGTCTGTTTGTGCGGGTCGCGCGCCGGATCGAACGTCTCGATGATCCGCCGCATCTCGTGACAGCTCAGGCATTCGTGCGCGCCGGGGCGCAGCGTGCCGGCGGCGGAGTCGCGCGTGGCAAGCAGCGGGACATCGGCGGTGAACTGATGGCACGCGACGCAGTGGAATCCCGTCTGCTGAGCCATCTTGCCGAGCTTGATCTCCACGTTCTCGTGACAGCCCGACTGGCCGCAGGTCTGGTTGACCGGCACGAAGCGATGCACCTCGAGGCCGTGGCAGGTGGTGCACTGGACATCGCGCAGCGCGCTCGAGTCGGACTCGAGATGGACGCGATGGCCCGCGGTCGTCGCGATGCGTTTCCACTTCTCTTTTTCCTTGTTGCCCTGGATGTGGCACGCGGCGCAGATCCGCGTGGGCACCTTCGAATGCATGCTGATTTTCTCGGGCCGGTCGGCGACCCAGAGGTAGAGCTGCCGCGTGCTCGCGAAGATCGACTGCTGGTGACAGTTGTGGCAGCTCAGCGAATCGTGCTTCCCCGATGCGGCGAACCGTTGGAACGGATCCTTCATGATGTGGCAGCCGGTGCAGAACGCGTTGTCGTGCTGCATGTAGTTCCAGCTGACGGCGCCGAATCCTGCCGCGCCGAGCACGATGACCGCCACGATCGCAACCAGCGCGATCTTCACGTTGCGCTGGCGCGTTTTGATCCAGCCGATGATTTGGAAACGGCGCCGCCACAGGTACAGGGCGAGCCAGGCGGCGACGGCCAGTCCGAGGAAGAAGCCGCCGATCTGAATCCACTGGGGAAGGTTGAAGAAGAAACGCAGCACCGCAGCCACGCCGCCCGGCAAGGGCGGTGGGCCGACGGCCGTTTGCTGCAGAATCAACACACGGCTCCGCTAGTGAATCGGGCGCCGATTACTGCGAGCCCCCGCTCACGATCCTGGCTCCGGGCGGAAGCGGCCCCACCATCTCCTGGTTCCGGATCGGCGGCGCGGGCAAGCCGTAGGTCGAGTGCATCGCGGCGATGGATGATGTGAGCAGCGCCTTGAGCATGAAGGGGTTGTGAACACCGTTCCCCGCGGACGCGTGGGCGGCGAACCCGGTCCCGAGCATTCTGCCGCTCAGGAAATACGGCCGATCCTCGGTCGCCGCCAGTGTCGCGTTCCACATCGTCCCCTTCGCGACCGACGTGATGTTGTTCCGGAAGTTGATCGCTGCCGTATCAGCCGCGGTCGCACCCGGTCGCATCGCCCGCGCGACCATCTGCGGCATCAGCCCCGTATCGATGCCCTGGGAGTCGACGGTGCCGTTCGCGTTCACGTCCTTCCAGATCTGATCCAGGTAATTCGACAGCTCACCCTTCAACGTCTGGTAGGCCAAACGCGCGACCGCCGGCGTGCTGTGACAGCCCGAGGACGAGCACGCCGTGAAGCTGTGGACCGTGTCGGGCGCGACCGCGTCGCCGCAGGGGCGAGGGATGCCGCCGGCGTCGGGACACGGAATCGCCTCGAAGGTGTGGCCGACGCTCTGGAACACGAACGCGCCGGTGAGCTCATCGGTGATCGTGGTGCGAATGACGTGGCAGGTCGCGCACAGACGCGGATTGGCCGACGTGCCGTGGCTGCTCGCCATCTGGGTCGTATCGTAGGCGAAATCAGGCGGGAGCCAGCCGACGTTTTCGCCAAGGACCAGAAGCCCCTGCGCGCCGTGCGGTCCGCGTGAGGAGGACGTCGCTGAGCCGGTGCTCCACGGCGGAGTGCCGGTGCGCGAGTGGCATGTCACGCACAGCTGGTCTCGCGTCGGCTGTGACAGCGGCGCGCGCAGCTGGGCCTCATACGGCGAGCCGTGCGGATTGTGGCAGGTGACACAGCCGATGCGCTCGGG
>Ga0134125_10005798_pt1 | contig 14011 bp, 12 predicted proteins | sample KB31751_FD_96464 | JGI IMG/M metagenome (GOLD analysis project Ga0134125, IMG submission 96464) | Terrestrial soil microbial communities with excess Nitrogen fertilizer from Kellogg Biological Station, Michigan, USA - KB3-175-1 | ecosystem: Environmental > Terrestrial > Soil > Unclassified ... | reverse complement strand
CTGCAATATAGTTATTCTTGTAGATGTCAGGAAATTCAATTATTATAGAAGGTCCGTTTTTTTCACCAAAAAGATCCATTTTTTCGTTAGCATTTTGCATAAACTGAACTCCTCGGTTTATTGTATTTTCTATGCCATACATTACTTCTGTTATTTCCTCATTTTCTTCTGAACCCGTTAAAATTGCCAAACCAAGAAGTACAATGTGTAGTTAATTTACTATATAATATAAAGTCTATCTATTATTTTTATGCCCTTTTCTACTTTAAAAATTATATTTATAAAGATAGTATTATCTTTTTGAAAAGAATTTGTCAATACCATTTAGTTAAATATCATTTTCATTTTTTTCATAACGTTATTGATAACTCTAAAATATCTTCATTGTTATTATAATAATCCATTTATTAATTCATTTACAAGAATTTATTCTTTAATGTCTTCTGATAAAAACAAAGTTTCAAATGAATTTATATAAAAACATGCAATTTCCTTGCTTTGTAATGAATTTTTTGATTAAAATAATTTACTATCAAATATTTTTATTGTATTAGAAATATCTCTTTTGAGTTTGTTGTAAAATATCTTGGGTAATAATTTAAATAATGATTTTGTTTTCTAATTCTTTTTCCTTCGATTATTCCAATTATTTTATTTTAAGAATAAAAGGTTTGGATATTTTCCCATCCTTTTTTTGCAATAGTGCTTGGGTATCCTTTAATCGTGCTTTCTATTTTACTATTCAATAAATCATATGTATATCAAATAGCTTTGAGGAACTATTGTCTTTATGAACTGATTTTAAAAGTGATAAGTAAAAGGGACCATATATTTTTTGGAAATTGTGTAATAAAAAATGGTTTAAAAATTGATAAATAACAATTTAATGATCGTTTATAGAAAGTAATAATTTAAAATTATGCTTATTTATAAACTATAATCTACAATGTCTGATTTAATGGTAACATGGTATTTATTATTAATAATTATTATTTCAATTTAATTTGCATATTTTACTTTATATCTATAAAATTAATAAAAATATATGTGTAATAATATATAATTAAATAAAAATAAATTAAAAAATATATTTTATTTTATGGTTCTGAATATTCCCATCTTCACTATACTATCCAAATCATGTCTTATTGTAACTTCTGTTACGCCTGCGACTTTTGCAATTTGGCCTTGGGTAATTTCTTCGCCAAAGTTTTTGCATGAAAAGTATAGCACTGCACCGGCTATTCCCATAGGATGCTTTCCTACAGTTATTCCTTTTTTTATTATTTCATTCATTATTTTCATCGCATATCTTTTAGATTTTTCTGATATACTGCATTTGTTTGCTATTTTTACTACGATTCTCATGAAATCAACTTGAGGCATTTTAAGGTCTAATTCAACCATTACTTTTCTGTAAATTCTTGATATTTCTTTTTCGCGGACATTAGAGATAACTGCTATTTCTTTTAGAGTTCTTGGTATTTCCATTTCTCTACATGCTATATATGATGCAACTGCTAATACCCCTTTTATTGTTCTTCCTCTTACCATGCCTCTTTCCTGTATTTTTCTATATAGATATGCAACCTTTTCTATAACTGAGTCGGGCAGCCCTAATGAACTTTTCAATATATCCAATTGTGAAAAAGCCGCATGAAAGTTTCTTTCCGTTGGATGTGCCTGGCTTCTTAAATCCCATGTTCTCCAACGGCCTATCCTATTTTTCATTGCTGTATCGATTTGTTGACCTGATGCATCTCTATTGACTTTGCCAATTATAGTAGAAAGACCTCTATCATGCTTTGCTAAGGATGTTGGTGCACCACTTCTAGATTTGGAATTTTTATCTTCTGCATCAAATATATTCCAAATAGATTGTATATCTTGTACTTTGTCATTTATTATACTTCCACAATTAGTACAAACTATCTCCCCAGATTCAGGATCGGTAAGTATATTAGTATGCTTATTGCATAATGAGCATAGTATTAATGAAGATGAATTAATTATTTTTTGACTCATTTATTAATTCACCTTGATACTAAAAGCGTTTACAACCCTATTAGTAGCCATTAATATAATGTGAAAAGAATATATTAATGTTTCTTGTATAATTATTTCAATAAATTATTAATTATACAAAAATGTTGTATATTATGATATATACTTTTAAAATCCTGTAACCTTTTATATAATAAACTCTAATTTATAGAATTTATCTTAATTGATTTGTAAAAAATAATATATTTCTCATTTTTAAATTAATTGTATATGAAATTTATCGCCGTGTAAAAAATGTGGAAGAGTTTCAAATTCAAGGGATATCATTTGCAAATAATGAACTTAAAACTGCACGTTCTACAAACAATATCACCAAGGAGTGTTGCTCACACTGTAGTTATATTACAACCTATTCTATGAACGAACTAATAAGGAAAGATTAATTTTAACTTTGATTTATATTGTTTCTTTGACTACAACAAAGATATTTGGAAATTTGTTTTTATGGAAATAATATAATCCTTTTTTTCTCAAGTTGTTATTTTATTTTCAATTAATGATCATGAATAATTAAGACCTGTATTATTTTCTTTATATTCTCAAAAATTATTTTGACTATTTATTGCATAATAAACATGATAATTAATGTTATTGATTTGAATTTTATAGTAATTTAACATATATCGAATAATAATTTATTATTCTGTTATATTTTTTATGATAAATTTATTTAATTAATGTGGTAACAAATTAGCCTATAGTTATTATTATATAATAAAAAAAGTTTCTGCGTTATTCAAAATAGAAAATATTTGGTTGCTTGACTTCTAGAAATAATATGTGGTACGAATATATTAGATATATAATGATTTTGTATATATTTTACTTTAAAAAAATATATAAACAAAACTCAAATAAATGTATAATACTTATTAATTTATTAAAATTTTATAACAAATTCATATTATAATTTATAAAAAATTAAAATAATAGGAAACATAATGTATAATATATAATGAAAATCGTAGTTGTAGATACAAGTAATTCTTTTTGTCCATCTGCAATATTAGATGATTTTGAACTTGATAATGATGTTCCTTCAAATTATTCTTTGAAAATATTTGGAAAATCTTTGATCATGAGAAATATCAATATTCTAAATTCGTTATATAATATTGATAAAATAATAATTCCTAAAAAATTAGGTTTTTTAAAAACCATTATTAATGATAATTATCCATTTAATGTTGTATTAGAGGAGTTTGAACATCGAAATTATAATAAAATATTAAATGCGGCGATGATTAACAAAACAAACAATAATTCTTATTTAAACTTAAAATCTGGTAATGAAACCATTTATTCAGGATATTCCAGTCAAATACAAAATGTTCTTCATTCAAATAAATCTAGTATATACTTGCCATGTAATGTTATATTAGGTAAGAATTCATCTAAAAACCATATTGATTATTCTTTGTTTCGATTCCCATGGGAATTTTTAGATTCTGTTACTGAAGTATTACAAAATGAAGTTAAAGATGTTATAATTTCAGATAAGTCTAAAATTGCTAAATCTTCTATAATAGAAGGACCTTGTGTTATAGAGGATAATGTTGTAATAGATGATTTTGTAAAAATAAAGGGGCCTGTTTTTATTGGAGAGGGTAGTTTCATTGGAATGGGATCCCTTATTCGTAATAGCATACTTGAATATAAAACAAATATTGGGTTTAATTGTGAGGTTGCTAAAACATACTTTGCTGGAAATGCCAAAATATCTCATCATAACGTCATTTTGGATAGTATAATAGGAAAAAATGTTTGGTTTGGCGGATATTCTGGTACAGCAAATGTTCTATTAAATCGTCAAAACATAAGGTATGGTATTAATGGTTCTTTAGTTGATACTGGTAAAACTCATTTTGGTGCTGTTGTTTCTAATAATTGTTGTATAGGGGCCGCTGTCATTATTTTACCTGGAAGAAGAGTGCCCCCTAATTCTACAGTACCTGCTGGAACTATTTATCAGAAATAACCTACTTTTTTGTAATTGAAATAAGAATAAAGTATTATACAACCTTAGATATAGTTCTAGGTTTTGTTACAGTGATGAATTTCTTATATTTTCAAATTATGTTTATTCTCATATTTTAAATAATGAGTTCCAATGTCTTGTATGTTATCTACGGTTATTTTATCCGTTTGAACTATTAATTTATTGTTATACCTTGATCTTCCTATACCTATGACTTCTTTTTTTTGGTTTAAGATTATTACTATTTGATTCTCCTTTATTTGATTATTAAATTCTAAAACGGATTTTCCCATAATGTCTCTTCCATATAATACCAAATTAGATCCTTTATTTTCTAAAATTACATAAGGATAATTTAATGTAGAGTTATATTTTACAATGATCTCTGCAAAATTCAGATTAGGAATAAATTTTTTATTTTTTATTTGACCTATCATAATTCCTGTGTGCAATGGCTGCATTTTAATAGCCATCTCTTTTTGTTCCTTGTTTGAGCAAAGGTATATGTTACAATTATTGTCCATTAGTTTAAGCTTGTCTTTAGATGCATCTTTATTTCTGTTTTTCAGATTATTGTTTTCTATTAATACTTTGTCTAATTTGCCTTCTAAATACTTTGGATCTTTTTGTTTAAATATTTTAATAACTATTTCTAAATCTTTATAGATGTCAAATATGCTCCACTTATTAAATTCTCTTTTTAAGATTGCTTCTTCTTTATCTGATGCTAGTTTAAACATTTATTTATTTTTCTTAGTTTTGCAATAAAAAATCCGTTAGTATTGTGTATATGTGGATATAATCTTTTTGTATTCTTTATATCTGTATTGAATTTTTTATTTTTAAACTCTGGCAGACCATCAATACCATACCTTATAGGCTCTATTTTAACATCTGATCCTTGATTGCTTTTTAATAATTCATCAATAATCATTTCATTTTCTTCAGGTGCAAATGAGCATGTGCAGTATACCATTATTCCACCTGGTTTTAAAACCTTTATTGCAGATTTAATCAATGTTTTTTGTTTTATACTACAAATCTCAATATCTTTATATTCTCTACTTTTTTTTCTCGTTTGATCTTTTGCTATTATGCCCTCACAAGAACACGGTGCATCCAATAGTATTCTATCAAATTTTATACCAAGTTCATCAATATTTTCACCATTGATATTAAAAATTGTGGTATTTTTGACATTACATCTTGATAAATTAAATATTAATGAAGGTATTCTTTTAATATTTGGTTCACAAGCAATTATATTTCCATTATTATTCATTTTTTGAGCTATGAATGTTGTTTTACCTCCAGGTGATGCTGCCATATCTAAAACCATTGAACTGTTATTTTCATTAATCCCTAATTCCTCTACTGCTAAACACGAACTAAGATCTTGAATATAGTAATACCCTTTTAAATATTCCAAAGTAGATCCAATACTGGGTAATATGTTTGCATTCGAATTATTTCCATCTATTGCTTTCTCTATTTTAAATACCTCATTTAGTATCGTTTTATCAATTCTATAGCCTTTATCAATTAATGCTTTTTCTAATTCTTCTGATTTTATTTTTAAATTATTTGCTCTAATATACTCAAAATTATTTGATCTTTTGCTATTGAGATTTTCAATATATTCTAAAAGAACTTCTGTATTTGGAATAAAGGTTAAAAATCTTGAAATCATCCAATCATGATATCCGTATTTTTCAGCCAATTCTTTTGAATATTTGTCAAGCGAAATGTTTGAAATTATATTTTATATCTGTCTTTTGGTATAATTAAATTTTTGTGCACTATTTTATTTTATTTTATTTTAGGATGTTTTAAAGATACATGTAAAAACAAAAGAACTATGATCCTATTAGAAATCATAAGATAAAATTAGGATCATAGTTGATGTAAATATGTGTCCTAGTTGTAACCCTCCTTTTGTTTTAGGCAAGATTCAGCTAAGCAGCCTACCTGAGTGTATATACAGGATTAAACTCTGTTTGGCCTTTCTCAACTTGGGACGACAGTTTCATTTCAAATACAAAATCACTCAGACTATACGTCATCATTGCTTTAGATTTTGCCTGAATACTTTTCTATTTCGTTGCCAGAAGTCTCCTTCTAGTTATCGCTAACTCAAGTTCCTGTTATGAGGGAGGAGTTTCCTCTTCGTTATATAGAAAGTGACTTGCCCACTAGCTCACAAAGAAAATTAATCTCAATTATTTATTAACTTTTTTAGTTTTTGGTTGGATGTATACTACGTTTTAATCCTTATATAAATTTGGAAAATATTCTTTTTCTATTTCTATAATTTCCTTCTGCTCTTTTACATGAGAATAATCTTCTAAAATGTCATGATTTAAATCAATAAATGTATGCCCCCATTTGAATTTATTCATTATCTCATTAGCATTTTCCTTATATCCTAGGATATATAAAGCCGCTGCTATTGCTTCAGAAGTTGATAATATGCCTAATTTTGCATAATTTGTAGGATTTCCTGCTAGAAGAGCTGGAAGTTTTCTGTTGTTGACATTCGGCCTTTTTGAAGCCTTAATGGTCTTTATTGCTAGTTTCCATGAACAATCAATAGCACATATCCCATGTATGTTTTGTTTATCTTGATTTGTAAGGATTACTTTTGAAAAAGGATCTAGGATGATATGGCCAAATGGAATTTTGTTAACTTGCATTGCCATTTTAAATTTGACAAGTTTTTCAGCAGTGCATTTAGTTGGATCATCTTGCTTGTGCATTAATATTGATATTTTAATTTCTGGATTACTATTTAGAGTATCATTCATCTTTTACTTTTTCTTCTTGTTTTTTATTACTTTTAACAAATGATGCTATTAAAAGCCCTGCTATTATTGCCATTATTATATAGTTTACAGGTGGTTTTAATATTTGAGGTATTATTCCAACTTGTGGAATTGTATATATTACTTTTCCGATGTAATTTTTTTGCGTAATAGGTACATCCACATAAGGAATCGAACAGTCATTCGCATCTCCTTTAGTCATAATTATTTTGGTGGATGCTATGATGGGTATTGGTATCCGTTCACATAAATTGTTAAATGCTTCGTTGCCTGCTAATCTTTCTCCTGGCTGAAATATTTTTACAACTCTGTGAACTATTGTCTTATTATCTTCTGTAGGATCCATCGCTCTGAAAACAATAATGTCATTAACTTTTGCACTATTAAAATTTGTATTATTATCTTTTCCCCATACAATAATTAAATCGTTGATATTTAAAACAGGAACCATGCTACCGCTTGCTACCACGTAAAAGGGATTGCTGTCAGATAAAATTGTTCTTAGTGAAATAAATGCTATAACAAATATTATTGATATAATTATAATAATTTTGATATCTTTTTTTCTATTACTTTTTTCTTTTTCTGTCAATCTATCAATGATTGGTTTGAAAAAACCTTACATAAACATTCTGTTTTAAATCATTAAAAATTTCAAAAACTGTTTTCTTGTTTTTGATTCTTAATATGCTCTTGAAAAAATTGCTATCTTTTTAGCAAATTTGTTACAGTAAATGCAGTTTTTTACCTCTTTATTTAATTCTTTTTGATTAAATGGTATTGCCCGAATATCTGCACTTGTTTCTTCTTTGATTTTTAACTCACATTCTTCATCACCACACCAGCCAGATAAAGTAAATCCTTCTGAATTAGTCATAGTTTTGGTAAATTCATCGTAGTTTACTACCAGTTTAGTTTTTTCCTTAAAATATTTCTTAGCATTATTAAATAAATTGTTTTGAATCTCTTCAATAATTTTTTTTAAATTATCTTCTAGATCTGGAGATGATCGTGATATGCTCTGCTTTTGTTTATTGTCTCTTCTTACTATTTCTATGGTGTTGTTGTCTATATCTCGTTGTCCAACATTTATTCTGATTGGAACTCCTTTAACTTCCCATTCGTTATATTTCCATCCTGCTGTATACCCATCTCTTTCATCAACAAAAGCTCTGTATCCTAATCCAGAAAGTTTGATCTTCAGTAGATTTACATTTTCTTTTACCGTTTTTTCATCCTTATTTTTATAAATTGGAATTATGATGATTTGAATTGGAGCAATTAGAGGCGGTAAAATTAATCCCTTTTCATCTCCATGTACCATTATCAGTGCTCCAATTAATCTCCATGAGGTTCCCCATGATGTTTGCCATGCGAATTCTTCCTTATTCTCTTTAGTAAGAAACTTTATTTCAAAAGGCTTTGAAAAGTTTCTTCCAAGATTATGGGATGTGCCCAATTGTAATGCCTTTCCATCTGGCATCATCCCTTCCAATGTTGTTGTATAGTCAGCACCTACAAATTTTTCTTTATTACTTTTATAGCCTGTGATAGTTGGTATTGACAAAATATTTTCAATAAGGTTTTTGTATATATTCAAAATCATTATTACTTGATCTTCTGCTTCTTTTTCTGATGCATGTGCTGTGTGACCTTCTTGCCATAAAAATTCTGAATTTCGTATGAATGGTTTTGTGGATTTAATTTCTGCTCTCAAAGCTGTATTCCAAAAATTCAATTTGAGGGGTAAATCTCGATAACTTGAGATCCATTTAGGGAAAATAGAATATAGCAAAGCTTCAGAAGTTGGCCTTAATGCAAGTTTTTCATTCAATTTTGAATTGCCGGAATGTGTTACCCAAAAAACTTCTGGATTAAATCCTTTAAAATGTTCTTCTTCTTTGTTGAGAATGCTTTCAGGAATAAGACATGGTAAAAATCCATTACTATGGCCAGTTTCTTTTAATTTTTTATCTAAATTCTCTCTAATTGATTCCCAAATGGCATATCCGTATGGTTTTAAAATTATTAATCCTTTTGCAGATATGTGTTCTGCTAACCCTGATTTTTCTACAACTTGAGAAAACCATTCGCTAAAGTTATCCTCCTTTTTAATTGTGATTCCTATTTCCTTTTTATTTGATGATACTGACGTGGTGGTGCTTATCTTTTTATTCAATTAATAGTGATTAAAATTTGATTTCTATTTATGAAGTTTTTGTAATTTTTATAAGGGTTCGCCTTTGCAATAAACAACTCCACTAATTCTACTATGAAAATTACTACAAACATAACATTGTATAAAACCTATTTCTTTTTCAAATACGGGACAATCAACTGATTCTAACTTCATTCTTTTTAGCATTTTTGGACTAACTCCTTTTAATTTTAACTTTCCCTTTTCGTCCATCATTCCAGAGTTTTTAAGCTCCTGTTTAGCATTTTCAGATATTTTTATTGTTTTCTCTACCTGCTTTATTGGAACATCATATTTTGTTTTTATTTCAGGTGATGCACTCATTTTGCTTATATGATAAAGGTTTTATTGTTATAAAAATATTCATGTTGTAAATTTTTATTTATTGATAAACTGTATTTGCATAACTTTATTATATATTTGTTATTTAATATTTTGTTTGAAGACCTATGTTATTTCAAAAAAGGAAACTGAAAAAATTCTCGATATTGTAAGTAAAACTTGGAAAAATATTCCTATCCCTAAAATTAAAAATATTAAAGTTTTCGAAATTGAAAATAACAAAAGTATTATTGTTATTGATTCTATTATTGGTATTTCTAATAACAATGAATTAATACTACCTTTTTTAAGAAAAATCGAAGTTCTAGAAAAATTTTCTTCTATTACAGTTGATTCGGGATCTATTAAATTTATTTGTAATGGAGCAAAAATATTACGACCTGGAATAGTTAAATTTGATAGTTTTAGTAAAAACGATATTGTCGTAATTAAAGATGAAAAATTTAATAAATTTATATCAGTAGGTTTGGCATTAGAAGATAGCAATATTGCAGAAAAATTAGAAAAAGGCTATGTTATCAATAATCTTCATTATGTTGGAGATAAATTTTGGAATGCTTTTAAAGAAATCTCCTTTCGTTTATAAAACATATTTTACAATTTAAAATTGGTGAAATTTATATAGTCCAACTATTTTTTACAATGATATATGTATGTTGGAAAGATGACTGCTACTTGGTTAATTTTAGTGGTGATGATTGGATGCTTGGTTGTTCCATTAATGATTATTTACTTGCATTCTATATTGCCATATTTAAAAGCTCATCCTAATACTCCTCATGTTATTCTTGGAACGATTTCTTCACTTGTACCTAATATTTCGATGACCAGGTTTGTTTCCGATATCCAAATATAAACATTATTTTGTATGTCTTTTAATTAAATACTTTTTATTTTTTTATCAATATTTTTTTACTTGGTATTAAATAGCCTTGTCTTTTTAACTTCTTTATATTGGCTTTAGAGTTAAAAATTCATCCATCATTTTTCAGAGAATTTGCTACAAAGACATGGATATCTACCTATGAAATAATAAGAGAATTGATTGAAAATGCTTTTGATGAAGATGCAACAAAGGTTATTGTCACAGTTCTAGGTAATGGCGATATTGTTATTGAAGATGATGCTGGAATGAATTTTGATTCAATTAATAAATTTTTACTTTTAGGATCTCCTCATAAATCCAATGAAACTCTTTCACCAAAATTTAAAAGAATTAGAACAGGAAGGTATGGAACAGGACGACTTTCATTTTTAACTTCTTTTAATAATATGAAGATAAAAACCAAGTTAGATGAATTCAGCAAAACTATGGTAATTAATGGAGATATATTAGAAAATCTTATTGAAGGGAAAGCACAAATAAAAGAATTGGATGAGCCTACTTTAAAACGAAATGGAACTGAGATATTATTGAATGGTTCAAAAATTCAAGTTGATATAACAAAACTGTCTAGAGAAATCAAGAAATTGTCGATTTTGAAATTTCCTTTTTTTGAAGTTTATGTTAAAAATTCAGATCGATTTTGTGAGTGGGATATTAATGGTGCTCAAATTATCAAATCACCAGATGTTCAAGGGTATAAAATTATTGTCGATATTTCTAATCCTTCTATAAGTGGTGAAATAATTATTGCAAAAAGGCCATTAGGTAATGATGAAAAAGGCATTGCAATAATGGTGGGTAATCATATGGTATTAAGAAGTACTTTTGGATTCGATAATAAATTAAATAGAGTTACTGGCTATGTTAAATGTGACCAATTGACTTCTAGATTTGCTGATAAATCTGCATTAATTGAAGATGATGTATATTTTAAATTTAATCAATCTATGAAAAACTTTATCGTTGATCAAGTATTGCCGAGTCTTACTGAGTATGAGGATGTATTAATTACTCGAGAAGAGTCGAAAATTTACCGAGAGGTAGATAAGGTGATGGGTCAAGCTGTTTTAGAAACTCTCCAAATTGATGAAGAAGTTCAAGGCTTTGAGTCGGTGGAATTATCTGGGGTGAATGCAGAATCAGAAGAATTTTTGTCAATAAATAATAAGCAAAATGATCTTTCATCCTTATCCTTTTCTTGTTCTCCATCAGAAAATATTGTTGAAATAGACGAAGATAAAGAAGAAAAGGTTTTTTTAAACAAAGAAAATGATAATTCAGTTAAAAATACCTACAAAAATCATATTTCTTCAAATAATGTAAATGACTTTATTTCTTCTGAATTTGATAATCATGACAAAGAAAATGTTTCTACTGCAATGGCAATTAAAAATAATGCTAATGATGCAAAGACAAAAAAAAATGAACTTGATCCTTCATCCAATATTTATGAATCACAAAATATTGATTTAATAAAAGATTCTGGAAAAAATATTCAATCGGATCAAAATGGTATTATTTTGCCTAATGATACTCCTTTGCAATCCTCATTAGCTCTTGCTCCTGATTCTCATCCACAATTCCTTTCTCAGTTATTACCACAAAACCAAATACAAAACCAAGAGAAAATGGATCTTGATTCTGATTTAAAATTTTATAATCCTATGCAGCAAAATAATGTTTTATTTGAAAAAAGCGCTTTAATAAAGAGAACTATGAGGAAACCTATTTTAAAAAAAACATTTACACTAAAAAAAATAGGATACAAGGTTATTCCTTACGAAGATGAAGATGATTCTAGGTATTGTTTTACAAATGAAAATATTGTTTTTGTAAATAAAGCACATTCTACTTATAAGGTCGAAAGTGAAAGAGGGGATGAATTTCTTTTTAGACATATTACAAATATTGTAGCGGAAGTAGTTGTTGGTTCAAAATATCCTGAAGCACGAGATATACTTGAGATCCAAAATAAACTCATATCTGAAGCTATAAAATTACATGATTATTCACTATTAAAGAAATAGATAGAAACGACTAAATCTAACTCATTTTTTAATTTATTATATGGCTTTTCAATTTATGCCTGGAGCAACAGCTGTTGGTATTACTTATGATAATGGTGTATTATTAGCTTCTGAAAGAAGAGTATCTTATGGTAATTTTGTAGTTAATAAAAATACTAAAAAGACTTTTTCGGTTACTGATCATGTAGGTGCTGCTTGTGCTGGAATGGTTGCAGATATGGATGTATTAGTAAGACAGGTAAGTGCTTTATCGAAAATTAGGCGATTGGAGACTCGAAGAAACGTACAACCTAATTCTATTGCAAAACTAATGTCTGTTATTATGTTTGAGAGAAGATATTTTCCTTTATTGACTCAGGTAATAGTGGGTGGAATTACCAATCAACCTGAAATTTATACTTTAGATCCTTTAGGATCTGTTTTGCCTGATAGATATGCTGCTGTTGGAACAGGAGCAGAGATGGCATTAGGAGTTATGGATGCAGATTTTTCTGATACTTTGGATGAAGAAAAGGCTACTGCTCTTGCATTAAGAGCAATTCGTTCTTCCATACAAAGAGATTCTGCAAGTGGAGACGGTGTTGATCTATTAATAATCAATAAAGATGGGAAAAAAGAGCTTTCTCATAATGTATAATTTTTCTATGCTTTATTAATGAAGAAATTGTTTTTTATTTAATTTCTTTTGAATTTTTATATAAAAAGTAAGATTTTTGTATACCCTATATATACTTTATTTTTTATGATCTATGGATTTGATCTTTTACTTTATCAATGAACTCCTAAATTGATTTAAAACTCTATTTTGTATATTTTATTTATATTTTGTAGTTATGAATAGATAGGATTTCCAAGATACACTAATAATTATTTTATTACCATTATAAGATTTAATAAATTGTTTTAGTTAAAAATTATAAGATACTAATAATGCTTAATTTCTTTATTGGTTGAATAAGATATTATAATAGTTAATATGCTTAACTAATATTTATAAAAAATAATAGTAAAAATATTATTCTAAAATATAATACTAAATTTCTTTGTGTTAGTTATACTCTATTTTTATTTTATATTCAAAAAATTGTGATTGTGGATAGTAAAAAACCGTGATACTTTTGTTTATACTTGATTTTGCATTTTTGATTATATATTAAAATAGTTGCCAATTTTCTTTTGCTAAATCCAATTCAGAAAATTCAGATAAATCTAATGCTAAAACTGTGAATACGACTGATGACAAGAAATAATTTGAGTAATTTGGTAAATGTCTGTCTGTGATTGCAGATAATAAGGATTTTGCTACATAGAAAGAAATTAAATATTATATTATGGTAATTTATGATTCTGATTCATCTATTTCATCTACTACTACTACTAGTTATTATTTGATTAACAAAGGTGATATAAATAAGTAAAAAATTTTTAAATACGATGGAGATAACAAAAGCAATTTCAATTTTTTTAATGAAAAATTTGAACCTATTTGTTTTTTATTTAGCATAGGGGATAAAATAACTCTTTTGAACAAAAAGTATTTCATTTTTCAATATGAATTTTAATTATTATGGAATATAATATTTAGTTTATATTTTAATTTAATTATTTTAATGTATGTATGGCCTCTGTTCACTTAAGCAATTTCAACTCATTGTTATGAAGATCTGTAAATAGATTTAGCCAATCTCTTACATG
>Ga0134125_10005797_pt1 | contig 14011 bp, 7 predicted proteins | sample KB31751_FD_96464 | JGI IMG/M metagenome (GOLD analysis project Ga0134125, IMG submission 96464) | Terrestrial soil microbial communities with excess Nitrogen fertilizer from Kellogg Biological Station, Michigan, USA - KB3-175-1 | ecosystem: Environmental > Terrestrial > Soil > Unclassified ... | reverse complement strand
GAAATAAAAATGCACCTGGATGAGAAAAGAAAACAACAGCATGTTTTCCCTTTTTTCTCACGCTCGTTACAAAGCTGGTGGAAAATCGCCGCCATGTTTATTATAATCGCCGGTGGGGCTTATTTCTTTTTCTTTTTGAATTCTCAAAAAGATCGTTCCGTGGCTATAAAAGAAAATGTAGCAAAAGAAGAAAATCCGGCAATCATTTCTCCTGCAAAGGACGACACCACTTCATTACAGGGAAATGTGGCTTTTGAAAAAACGCCGAAAGAAAAAGCAATCAATAATGATCGGTTAAGACCACCTGCACCTTTAAACTCTATTACACCTCACCCGGAAGAATCCGGGAATAAGGAGAAAAGAATGAGGAAAGAAAAAAATCCTGCCGATCAAAAAGTGGAGACGATTGCCATGAGCATGGGCAAAATGAAGTCGCGGGAAATGCTTCTTCGTGACTCTGGAGAAAAATCATTTTTCCATCCGGCAGATACTACGGCTTCTGTTGTTGTTGCTCCAACGGTTTATTCCGCAGACAGTGGTAATATGGTTGCACTAAACCAAAAAAATACGGCTTTGAACGAAGTGGTGGTTACAGGCTATGGCACTAAAAAGAAAAAAAGTATGACCGAAACCACCAACGCATTACAAGGAAAAATCAGTGGTTTGCAAATAAATGCTTCATCCGTTTACCCAAAAGATGGAAAGGAAGAATTTAACCGATATATTTTTGATCATGCCATTGCACCGTTAGATTCAAACGGAAATAAAATGACGGCAGATATTTTGCTTTCATTTAAATTGAATAAAAAAGGGAAACCATCTCATATAAAAGTGCTTGAATCATCCTGCAAGCCCTGCGAATCCGAAGCTGTCCGCCTGTTGAAGAATGGCCCTGTTTGGGTGGGTAAGCGGGGTACAACGGGAAGAGTACGAATTCAGTTTTAAACATCACATGCATATCTGGCCGCGATTTATAATCAGGGTAAACACCATTATCTTTCATTTCAGCGAACAAAGAAATATTGTGTTTTTATATTCCGATAACGACGCGAGTGAATCGATTTCCGGTATGATTATGATTGCGCTTCCGCCATGACGTATCGGCTTTTCTTCCGTCAGTTCAGGAAATGTAATGGTGTAACAAGAAGAAGGGCTGTCATTCGCTTTCTATTAAAAAACTTTAAGAACACGTCCGCATTATTTATTTTTCTTCCCTTCATGCTTCATATAAGATTCAAGAATAGCTGCTATTTCATGATACGGCATTGCCTTTGTCAGATAATACCGGGAACCATTTTTATCATTTTTCCAGGCATTATTGCCCCCTTCAATGATGATGCGTCCTCTTTCTAATCCAAAATACGGTTTCGCTCCGAGGATCGCTGTCAGCACAGTTGTTTCATCCCAGCTCATCCGGCCGGCGCTGTCTTCTTTGGCTTTTGGAATGCAAAAGGCAAAAACATCTTTTACCGGGCTGTGGAGCGCAACATCATGAACCAGACCCAATCCTGTTTTAATTTCTCTGCCGATTTCAAAGCCGCTAAAAATTACCGGTGTAGGCCAGTTGTTAAAAACATTGGCGGATGCTACTGAATCGGTTAATAAATTGTACTCGCGTCCTTTTGGAAACCAGCCGGCCATAGATACCAATTTGATTACTTTTCTTTTTACAAGATCTTGCCCTGGTAAATTCGAGTATTTGTCAGGATCGGAATTCAGAAGATTGGAGAGATTGGTAAGAAAACCAATGCTGGCAATAACAACGCTGTGATCAGGCTGCTGCGCAAGTATTTCCCGGTAAAGTATTACCGCATCTTCAACGCCTGATGTGGATTTTACTTTGTGAGGATATTTTTTTACCAGCATTTCCGGCCATTTTTGCCAGGCTCCTATATTTGCTCCTTCACCTTTAGGAGCTCCTATCGGCAGATTGGGCCGGCCAAAATAAGTGTTTAATACATCGATAACCGGCGCTACCAAATCATTTTTATTCGAGGCCATAACGGCAAGAGGAATCGCCTCACCTTTGTCGGCAAGAGCGTGTAAAACTGCCATTGCGCCTACATCATCATAATCAGGCCCGATATCGGTATCCAAAATAATGCGAACCGGTTGTTTTGGTGCATTCTGAGAAAAAGCAGTAAAACAGGTGAGCAGAAAAAAAGGAACGAATAATAATTTCATTCTACTAATGTAAGTGTTATTTTAACGCAGTAGAACGGATGTAATATTTATCACTAAGATGATTATTTTTAAACGGTGCTGCTGCAGGCAGTAACTGTTCTGTCTTATAATTAATCTTGTTTTAGAATCGTTGCCGGGGAATCTCAAAAATTATGCAATCGGTTGCGTTATTTCTTTTTTAAAAATTGCAATAAATTGAAACCGTTTTAAATGATTTACAGTCCATTTTCAAACGATTTTCTTTGTTAAACAGATAAAAAACTAAAACGATTTATATTAAATTATTCCTGGTAAACCATGTTGTATTCTGATAATATACCTGCGGTAATTATTGAAACTGATGCGAAACTACTCCGGCAAATGACTGACGGCAACAACCAGGCATTTACTACAGTATATCGCCGGTACTGGGAAGGATTGTTTGTAACGGCTGCCAAAGCATTGCGCAGCAAAGAAGAAGCCGCAGATGTGGTGCAGGAAGTTTTTCTTTCTTTATGGAAACGCCGCAAGGAGATCAATGTTCAGGGCTCACTGGGCGCCTACCTGCATACAAGTGTTCGTTATAAATGCATTCATTATATCGAAAAAAATATTCACCGTCGTGATTACCTGGAATTGCTTGGCGAAGTTGCCATAAACATTTCTTCTGTTGATCCTGAAAATGCTTTTCAAATAAAAGAGATGGAAGAGACGATCAACAGGACGGTTTCAGAAATGCCTGCTAAAATGCAGGAGGTTTATAAACTGAGCCGTCATCAACATCTGAGCCACAAAGAAATCGCCGATTCGATGAGCATTTCCGTAGAAACGGTCAAAAAACATATCCAGCATGCTTTAAACTTAATCAGGACTCACATGCCTTCAGACATTTATATTTTGGCTGCAGTCATTTTTTTCTACTTATCTTAAAAACAACATTTTTTACTCCCTCATCTTCCTTAAAATTAGGGGACGGGGGAATTTTGTGTTCTTTGCTTCCTGTATGATGACTATAAATGGGAAACAGAAATAACGGTTAAATGTTTGTTTGCTGTCCTTAATCGAAAACTGATTCCCAGGTTGGTGTCTCCACCAACCGGCAAAGAGAAATTGTTTTAGCAGCCTGCTCAAAAAAAATATTTATTTTTTTTACCCCCTTCAGCCTTTTCACCGGACTATAATAAAAACCCATACTTTTTTCATGGATATCCAACAGGCTAAAGAACTATTGCAAAGGTACCAGGAAGGAAACTGCACTCCACAGGAAAATGAATTAATAGAGGCGTGGTATAAGCAGTTGATCAAAACAGGAGAATGGCAATGGAATGAAGGTGAAAAAGATCTGATGCAACAGATTCTTGAGGCAAGAATCATGAAACAATTGAATGGAGAACGGGGAAATAATAAACATTTAAAATCGAAACCGGCCGTTGGTTTATTGCCGCGCTTTCATTGGTGGGCCGCGGCCTCGGTTATTTTTTTACTTGGCATTTCGAGCTATTTCCTGGCTCGTAATAAAACAGCCGAGCCAACGCAAATTGCTAAAGTAAAGTTTGAGGATGTAAAAGCGCCGCAAATAAGCAAAGCGCTAATTACGCTGGCAAACGGGCAAAAGGTTTATTTGGACAGTTTAGATAAAAGCGGTTTAGCAATGCATAGTGGCGTAAAATTAGTAAAACTTGCTGGTGGTGAAATTGCATATCAGCAAACTTCAGGAGAAGCGGCCGGCCAAATTGAATATAATACTTTATCAAACCCCCGCGGAAGTAAAGTAATTAATATGCTATTGGCCGATGGCAGTAAAGTCTGGCTGAATGCCGGTTCTTCTTTGACTTACCCGGTTTCGTTTCATTCAAAAGAAAGAAAAGTTTCTGTTACCGGAGAAGCATATTTTGAAGTATTTCATGATGCTTCCAGGCCTTTTATTGTCAACAATGGCTCGATGAATATCCGGGTGCTTGGTACGCATTTCAATGTAAATGCCTTCCAGGATAACGGAGATACAAAAGTAACGTTGCTGCAAGGGTCTGTAGAAATAAATAATGGACATGCATCCGGCATATTAAAGTCCGGGGAGCAGGCGTCGGTAAAGACGGAAATAAAAATACAGGACGATGTAGATATAGATGAAGTGATGGCCTGGAAGAACGGCTATTTTCAATTTAATAACGCCAGTCTTCAGAATGTGCTGAAGGAAATATCACGGTGGTACGATGTGGATGTCGTTTATGAAGGAAGTAACCAGCCGAGGGCCTTTGCCGGAGAAATGCAAAGAGATTTAAGTTTAGCAGAAGTACTGAAGATCCTGGAAAGAAACAAAGTGAATTTCAGAATTGAAGGAAAGAAATTGATGGTATTACCGGATTAATCGAATCAAAACGGTCGCGGAATTCCAATGCAAGCATCAATAGGTCTAATGATTCAAAAAACAGAAAGATATTGTTCACACGAACTAAAATGAAAACAGGAAAGTGTTGAAGCCACTTCCCTGAAAAGTTTTAGTATCAAAAATAAACTTCTTGTCGCTCATTTATTATTAACTAAAACCAAAAACAAAGTTATGCTTTTTAAGGCCAATTGTCACTATGGCACACTTATCAAAAAATTTCTGTTGTTTAAGAGCTTGAATCCGGGCCACCGGGTGGAAAGCCATCGCTTCAACAGTCAAAAAATTTTTCTTGCGATGAAAATTACAACCATCCTGCTATTATCAGCCAGCCTTACTGCAAGCGCTGGCGGTTTCGCACAGAAAGTAACCCTAACAGCCAAAAATATGAGGCTGGAGAAAGTCTTTAAGGAAATTAAAAAACAAACGGGTTATGTTTTTTTCTATGATGCCAACCTGTTGAAAAGAACAAAGCCGGTTACCATCCAGGTCAAAGACGGCTCGGTCGAAGAAGTACTAAGGGAAAGCCTTGAAGGCAAGCCACTCGATTTTTCAATAGAGCGGAAGACCATTACCATTGTAGAAAAAGAAAGTGATGCTTTAAACAAAGCATCACTGGCATCAACAGTGTTATCACCTGCAGCGCCTTTGTTTCAGCAAATAAAAGGAACGGTAAAAGATGAAAAAGGAAATCCTTTGGCAGGCGTTTCAGTAATAGTGAAAGGAACCACAAAAGGAACCAGTACCACAACTGATGGAAGTTTTTCTATTGAGGCTAATGTAGGAGATGTGTTGGAATTTACGATAGTAGGATATCAAAAGAGAAGCATCACCGTGAAAAATGATCAGCCTCTGAATATTCAAATGGAAATAGAAGCAGTGGCAGGAACCGAAGTGGTAGTAGTTGGTTTTGGCACACAAAAGAAAGTGAATCTCACCGGTGCAGTTGCACAGGTAACTTCAAAAGAAATTGAAAACAGGCCGGTTTCCAACATAGGTCAGGCATTACAAGGTTTGATCCCAAATCTGAATGTTACGAACAGCAATGGAAGTCCCAACAGCACTCCGGCGATCAATATAAGAGGCGGTACCTCATTTGCAAAAAACAGCAGCGGTGATTTCGTATTCCAAACCGGCGCTCCTTATACGTTGGTCGATGGTATTCCCATGGATATCAGCCAGATAAATCCGGAGGATATTGAAAGTATTTCTGTTTTAAAAGATGCTGCTTCTTCGGCTATTTATGGTGCAAGGGCTGCCTATGGCGTATTGTTGGTGACTACAAAGAAAGGAAGACGTTCTGAGAAGCCCTCCATTTCTTATTCTAATGATTTTCAATGGAATAAGCCAGCGGCGATACCTGATCTATTAAATGCTTACCAAATTCAGGATGCTTTGATAAAAGCACAGGCTTTACAAAATGGTTCTGCTTCCACTGATATGGAAACCACACTCGCGGCAATAAAAGCTTACATGGATGATCCGAAAACGGCACCTTCCTATATTATGAGTATTCCCGGCAACGATGCAAGTTCCATTATCTGGGTTGCCAATCAAAACCCATATAAGGAAGCTGTAAAAGAATCATCGCCTATGCAGAAACACAATCTCAGCCTATCGGGCGGAAATGAAAAAAGTACTTATTATGCATCGCTTGGTTACCTGGATCAGGACGGAATGTATAAGTTAAATACTGATAAATTCAAACGTTATAACGCAACATTTAATTTGTCTTCTACCGTAACGAATTGGTTTAAAATAGATTTCAGAGCATCCTATTATAATACACAATATACACAACCGGTTAATCCCGGCGGTAAGGGCGGCTGGTGGAGAGCTTTGGCGCAGGAACCGGGCAGGAATGTAAATATGCCGATAAAAACGCCGGAAAATTCCCCTAACGGGATGGGTGGCATGTACACGGATAATATTTTATCTTTTATGGATTACGGTTCGCTCGACAAACAAAATACAGAGAATTTATTGCTGGCTGTTTCTCCTTCCATTAAATTAACCAGGGACTGGAATATCAAAAGCGATATATCATTTACTTCCAATAATTACGGCGAGAAACAGGTTATACCTGAATTGGACAGGGTTGAAACGAGTTGGTATTCGACAGATAATGTTTATACCAGCCCCACCTCTGTAGATAAAACCGTTGATCATTACAATCAATACCTGGTTAATCTATACACAGATTATAAATACGACATTAACGATCATCATTTTTATGCTTTAGCCGGCTTTAACCAGGAATGGTATAAAGATGATTACCTGGAAGGCATAGGAAATGGAATGATCACTCCTGAAGTTCCTGTTATTGATCAGACAACTGGTCAGAGAAACGCTTATGACGCAGAAAGCGAATGGGCTGTGCGGGGTGGCTTTTACCGGTTTACTTATAATTATAAGGGAAAATATTTATTGGAATCGAATGGAAGGTATGACCTTACCTCACGCTTTCCGCATGATTCAAGAGGAAAATTCTTTCCATCACTTTCTGCAGGATGGAGAATTTCACAGGAGAATTTTGCACAAAGCATAAAATCAGTCGTTACCGATCTGAAGTTGAGAGGTTCTTATGGTAGTATTGGCAATCAGAATGTAGCTAATTACATTTATGTTCCGTCTTATGGAACCATCTCGCAGGTGCAGCAATTATTCGATGGTATAAGGCCTGTAGGAATCACTCCTCCGGGATTAGTAGATCCGAACATCACGTGGGAAACCGCATCTACCCTGGATTTTGGACTCGATGCAACCCTTATCAACAAACTTGATCTTACATTCGATTGGTATAGGCGAACCACATCCGACATTTTAGTTGACGGAGATAAATTTCCGGCAGTTTTGGGCGCATCTGCCCCAACCCAGAATTCCGGAGCGCTACAAACCGAAGGATGGGAATTTTCAGCCAAATGGCATGACCGGACCAGCGGTGGATTCAGTTATAATCTCGCCTTTGTATTGTCTGACTATCAGACGGTGATTACCAAATTTAACGGCAATCCAAATAAATTACTCAGCACCTTGTATGTGGGTGAAAAAATGGGTGAAATATGGGGGTATGAAACCTATGGCATCTTTCAAAACCAGGATGAGATCAATAAAGCTCCAAGCCAGAAACAACTTTATTCGGGCATAATATATCCCGGCGACATTCGCTATGCGAATATAAACGGAGATTCTATTATTTCTTCAGGTTCTAATACTGTTGCGGATCCGGGTGATAGAAAAATAATTGGAAATAGTACGCCTCGCTTTCAATTTGGGTTAAATAGCAATTTTTCATGGAAAGGGTTTGATCTGAATGTATTCCTTCAAGGTGTTGGAAAAAGAGATGTGTGGGTGGGTGATAATTTATTTTGGGGTGCTATTGCGGGCGGAACAGGAACAAAGGAAGTATACGAAAACTCCTGGACTCCTGACAAGCCAGATGCTTTGTATCCTGCATACAGGGCCGCTTCACAGAATATCCAGGTGCAAACAAGATATTTACAAAATGCTGCTTACATCAGATTGAAAAATATTGCTTTAGGCTACTCTTTGCCAATTAAAACAGTAAGCCATATCGGGTTGCAAAAGATAAGAATTTATGTAGCCGGATACAATATATGGCAATACAGCAAAGTGCCGCAGGTATTTGATCCCGAAGTACTCAGTGCAAATTATCCAATGATAAAATCTTATGCCTTTGGTATCCAGGCAACATTCTAAAAAATTAAATGAAAATAATTATGAAATTTAAAATAATCATTCTAATTGTTATTGCATCCTTTCTTTATAGTTGTAATAATAAGTTCCTGGATAAAACTCCGTTGGATACCATTAATGATGCGAATTATTGGACAACGGAACAGGATTTACAGTTGTACGTAAATGCGATTTATCCAAATTATATTGTAGGCTTTGGCTATGGCTTTGGTGATGCAACCATTCAACCGTATGGCTATACACAAGCTGCCATTGCTTATGGAGATGTAATTACCGATAATGCAGCTCCGAATTCTTATTCCAAGGTAGCGGCCAATCAATACATCAGCTATCTTTCGGGAGGCAGTGGTTCTGGCGGATGGAACTTTGTGAACCTGCGTACCATCAATTTGTTTTTGCAAAACTTCCGCAGAACTAAAATTCCACGCGAGGTACAAAACGTATATGGCGGAGAGGTATATTTTTTTAAAGCGTGGGATTATTTTGAAAAAGTAAAACTTTTCGGCGACGTACCATGGCTTTCTTCTACATTAACTACAACTTCCCCCGAGCTATTTGCTCCCAGAACCCCGCGTGCAGAAGTGATGGATTCGGTCATGAACATTTTAGATACGGCAATTGCATGGCTCCCGGCCAAAGGATCTGAACAGCCTGACCGGTTAAATAAAGATGTGGCTTTGTTTTTAAAGGCAAGGATTGGCTTATATGAAGGGACATACCGGAAATATCACACAGAATTAAAATTAGATGGAACAAAGTTTTTAAATGATGCAGTAGATGCGTGTGAACAATTAATGGGAGGAAATTATTCTCTTGATAAAAGTGGGGGAGATGTGAATCACGTGTACAATTCTTTATTTGCGCGATACACCTATAAAGGTAATCCGGAAGTAATTTTGTCAAAAGAATATTCTGCAGATTTGCAATTAGGGGTTGCCTTTAGCCGGTATTTCGCCCAGAATTTAAGGCACCAGTTTGGCGTAACAAGAAATTTTGTTGATGCGTATTTATGTACCGATGGCAAGCCGATTTCGACAAGCCCGCTCTTTCTTGGTAAAGATTCAATGCAGGAGGAATTTCAAAACAGAGACCCGCGTTTGCGCCAAACAGTAGCTATGTTCGGAGAATATGATAACGCTGCAGGAGTAATGGGTGCGAATAATGCTCCCTTGCCAAATATTCCCGGTTTATCCGGAAATAAATGTCCGACAGGTTACAGATTGGCCAAATGGTTTTTGAATGATCCTGCTGATTGGAATAGAGTCACCAATGGAATGCAGGCAGCACCAATATTCAGGTATGCTGAAATTTTATTGGATTATGCAGAAGCAAAATTTGAGTTGGGGCAAGCAGACCAGTCAGTGATCGATAAAACGATCAATGTGATCAGGGATCGGGTTGGAATGCCTCATCTTGACGTAACGAACATTCCAGCCGATCCGGTTTTAGATGCAAATTATAGTAAGTATTGTGGGTATGTGCCCGCTCCATTATTAAGGGAAATAAGAAGAGAGCGCCGGATAGAAATGGCTTTTGAAAACACAAGATGGGATGATCTGATGCGCTGGAAAGCCGGTAAATTCTTAGAAATTCCGGTTGAAGGAATGAAATTTGTTCAGTCTCAATTCCCTACAGTTAAAGTCGGTAAAGACGTGTATTTAAGTAGTGATGGCTTTATAATGCCTTATGCCAAAACATTACCGGATGGCCGGCAATTTGATGAAACGAAGGAATATTTATTTCCTATTCCTATTGAAGATTTGGTACTGAATGACAAATTGGTCCAAAATCCGGGATGGCAGTCAAAATAAGAGATTGAAAAACGATGTAATAAAATAGTCGCCACCGGCTCGGTTATCTTTTACTTTCGGAAGAACGTTTAAAGAACCAACTTACGTAATGCGCCAATCTCTAAAAATCGTATACGATGAAAAATTACTTCCTCCTGCTGCTTCTTTTTTTGTCCGCTTCCGCATTTGGTCAAAAAAAAATAAGTCAGCAACGTCCGAATGTCCTTATCATCTTCATGGATGATATGGGCTACGGTGATCCGGATTGCTATGCAGGGATTGGTTATAATACGCCAAATATTGACCGGCTCGCGGCTCAGGGAATGCGCTATACCAATTTTTATGCGGCACAAGCCGTTTGCTCAGCATCGCGGGCGGCCATCCTTACCGGATGTTATCCAAATAGAGTTGGTATTCATAATGCGCTGATGCCATGGAGCAAGATTGCCTTAAATCCGGATGAGGAAACGATTGCTGCCTCCCTGAAGAAAGCCGGCTATCATACCGGGATGGTGGGAAAATGGCATCTCGGAGCCAGGGAGCCTTATTTACCGATTCATTATGGTTTCGATGAGTTCCTGGGATTGCCGTATTCCAATGATATGTGGCCTGTTGACTATGCAGGCAATCCCATAACTGACACATCCGACTGGAAATCAAAATATCCGCCTTTGCCATTGCTCGAAGGTGACAAACCGATCAAATTTATTCGTACACTGGAAGATCAATCGCAATTAACTCAAATCTACACAAAACGCGCCTGCGATTTTATCAGGAAAAATAAGAATCATCCTTTCTTTTTGTACCTGGCGCATTCAATGGTGCATGTGCCGATTGCGGCATCAGAAAGGTTTCGCGGTAAAAGCAAACTGGGACTTTTCGGAGACGTAATGATGGAGGTTGACTGGTCGGTCGGAGAAGTAATGAAAACCCTGAAAGCTGAGGGGCTTGACCGGAAAACGCTGGTGGTATTTACGAGTGATAACGGGCCGTGGCTCTCGTTTGGAAATCGCGCAGGAAACACTGGCGGGCTTCGCGAAGGAAAAGGTACTTCCTGGGAAGGAGGCCAGCGCGAACCCTGTATCATGAAATGGCCGGGAAGAATTCCGGCAGGAACGGTGTGCAACAAGATCGCTATGACGATCGATTTGTTTCCAACGATTGCGGCCATTTGTAAATCGCAGTTACCGGCAAAGAAAATTGATGGCGTCAATATTTTGCCTTTGTTGTTGAACGAAAAAGATGCCAATCCAAGAAACGAACTGGCCTATTATTATAATGTAAACAGCCTGGAAGGCGTTCGGGAAGGAAAATGGAAGCTGGTTTTCCCTCATCGCTCTCAAACTTATAAAAAATTTCCTCCTGGTAAGGATGGGTTTCCGGGTAAAACGGCGCAAGTGAATGTGCCGGAAGCGTTGTACGACCTGAGCACCGATCCGGGAGAAACGATTGACGTCGCTGCCGAACATCCTGAGATTGTAAAACGATTAAAAGATCTGGGTGATACATATCGTGAAGATCTGGGCGACGATTTAACCAATAAGGAAGGAAAGAGACGCCGGAAGGCTGCGGTAGTTGAATGATTTTGAAGATTAAAAACATATCTCAACGTGAAATATTTCAATATTTGTTTTCTTACTGTTCTTTGTCGTAAACACGCGATGCATCGTATCTGTGCGATGCATCTTACCTGTCTGAGAAATACCGTAGTATTCATTTTTTTTCTTTTTGTAAACCTGCTATCTGTAGCAGGACAAAAGGCGAATCCCCGCCAAACCCTTTCTTTCAACGATTCATGGCAATTCAGAAAAGCACCGGTTGAAAACAGCGCCGATACTTCCTGGCAAAACGTTACCATTCCACACACCTGGAACGTAGTAGATATGCAAACAGGAAAGGATTTCTACGCCGGGCCTGCGTTTTATGAAAAGCAGTTTTTTGTTGATAGGAAATTGGAAGGAAAAAGAATTTTCATTCGTTTTGAAGGAGTTGGCTCTGTCGCCGACGTGTATGTAAATAACCAATGGATAGGCGAACACAAAGGTTCTTATTCGGCTTTCGTTTTTGAGATCACTTATGCATTGAAATATGGCGAAGAAAACAAGATAAAAGTGAGGGCAGACAATACCCCGCGGAAAGATGTCATTCCTGTAAATAATTTTCTTTTTGCTGTGTATGGAGGAATTTACCGGCCGGTTTCTCTCATTGTTACCAACAAATTGAACATCACCACGACCGATTATGCTTCACCCGGGGTTTACATCCGTCAGAGGAATGTGTCAGCAAAATCAGCAGAGATCAACGTTTCAGTGAAGATTGATAACATGTTGCATAAAACAAAAAAAGTTTTATTGCAGAATGAGCTTTTTGACATGAAAGGTAAACTGGTAAAAAGAATATCGAAGCAAATTGTCGTTTTACCACAGGGAAGACAAACTTTTTCTCAACAAATCAGCGTTGTGAATCCATACTTGTGGCAGGGAAGAAATGATCCTTATTTGTACAAAATAGTAACAAGTATTGTTGAAAATGATCAGAAAACAGATGAAGTCGTTCAGCCGCTCGGGATCCGCAGTTTTCATATCGTCGATGGCAAAGGCTTTTATCTGAATGGAAAACCTTACCGCTTATATGGCGTCTGTCGCCACCAGGATTGGTGGGGCTATGGAAATGCATTGAACGCTTCTCAGGAAGATTCTGATATGAATATGATCAAAGATATTGGCGCTACCAGCATTCGCTTTGGGCATTATCAACAGGCACAACGGATTTATAACGATTGCGACAGCATTGGTCTTTTGGTTTGGACCGAAATTCCTTGTGTGAATGCCGTTTCAAAAGAAGAATCAGACAATGCAAAGCAACAAATGACCGAGCTCATCCGTCAAAATTTTAACCACCCTTCTATTTTTACGTGGGGGACATCCAACGAAGTGTATGGCAAAAATCCGGAAGATTATACGCCGCGGCTCATTCGCATATTAAATGATATTGCAAAAACAGAAGATCCGGACAGGTTTAGCGGCAGCACCAACGGTTATGGGAATATGGACCGGCCTGAGAATTTTAATACAGATATCCAGGGCATCAATCGCTATTATGGCTGGTATGAAGGCAAAATGGCCGGATTGGAAAATTGGATTGATGGTTTGGAAAAGAATTATCCGGATTGCAAAGTAGTGCTTGCAGAATATGGTGCAGAAGCAAATGTGGATCAGCACGAAGACGTAGACACGAGCAAGGTTCCAAAATATGACGGACAATTTTTTCCGGAAGAATATCAAGCAAGATTGCATGAAGTGCAGTGGGGGATTATTGAAAAACATCCCTATCTCGTTTCTTCTTATGTATGGAACATGTTTGATTTCGCCACGCCACTCTGGAACCGCGGCGGCGTACCTGCAAGAAATATGAAAGGCCTGGTAACCTTCGATCGGAAGATAAAAAAAGATGCCTTCTATTGGTATAAAGCAAACTGGAGCAAAGAACCGGTGTTGTATATCTCTGACCGAAGATTTAACAAACGAACAGAGCCAGTCACAAATATTACCGTTTATTCGAATCGTGGAATCCCGGTTGTAACATTAAACGGAAAAAGACTTGCAGCGCCGAAGCAAGGAACTACCAAAGTGCATTTTATTTTTGAAAATATGCGGCTTCAAAAAGGAAAGAATGTGATAAAAGCAACAGTAAATGATGGTGGAAAAGAATTATGCGATGAAGTGGAATGGATGCTTGAATAGTTAAAGGAGAAGAAGTGACACCTTTCAGAAAAGGTGTCACTTCTGTAAACAGCAGTAAACAAATAAAAAATGTAAAATCGTATTTAGCGGAACAAAATAATTACAATCATGAAACAGGTTTTTCTTTCTTTTTTATTTTTTACCATAATTTCTATTCCTGCAAATTCCCAACAGCCGGCTGCGCAAAAAGATACTTTCGTTTTGGTGCATGG
>Ga0134125_10005796_pt1 | contig 14014 bp, 9 predicted proteins | sample KB31751_FD_96464 | JGI IMG/M metagenome (GOLD analysis project Ga0134125, IMG submission 96464) | Terrestrial soil microbial communities with excess Nitrogen fertilizer from Kellogg Biological Station, Michigan, USA - KB3-175-1 | ecosystem: Environmental > Terrestrial > Soil > Unclassified ... | reverse complement strand
GGGCGTGCGTGGACTGGGCAAGCTTCTCTTTGCTGATCTGGCGATCGCTGGCGCACCAGGCGCCGTCCTGGCCTTCGGGAATGACGGCGCCAGGGGCGCACTCGGCATACTTGGCGATCTGCTCGTAACTCGTGAGCGGGAAGTTGCCGGCCTGTGCGCCGTCGCGGTGGCACGAGGCACAACGGTCGCGGAACAGGTTTTGGATGAGGAAGCCGCCATCGTTGTGGATGTATTCGGGGCTCATCTTGGCCGGGGCTTTGTCCTTGGCCGGTGCGAAGCGATTGTCGGCATAGGCCTTGGCCCGCTCGGCTTTCGGAGCGTTCACCCAGAGCACCATGAGCGTTCGTTCGCCTTCGCGCTCAACCTCGACTTCTTCCTTCGCCCGCTTCGTGATCGCATCCTTGAAGCGGTTGCCGGCCTCGCTGCGGTCGTTCTTGAAGAACGCGGAGCCCATGCTGCCGCCGCCGTTGAGCGGTCCATCGATCGGCCCCGACACCAGCTTCTCGATCTTGCTGACCGGGCGATTCTTCGCGATGTCGTCTTTCGTGAGCCACTTCTTGCCGGCGAAGATTTCAATTACGTCGTTCGGGCCGGGGAGCGGCGAGCCGTCTCCTTGCGTGTGTTGGAAGTGCATTTGCACCATGGCCGAGGAATACCCCAGCCCGACGGTGAGCAGGAAGAGCGTGATCACCACTTTCGCGGGGAAGGGCAGGGCGCGAAGCGTTAAACGGGGGGCAGGAAGGGGTTCCGGCATTGATCCGACTCCTTGGCGGAGTGATTCCAACCGACGGAAGCACGAAACCAGTGCGGGCGAGGCAGTGATCTCGGCTGGAGGAGGGATACCTCGGCAGCGGCGTACGGATGTAGTGTATCACGAAAACGGATTTTGTGAAGGCATGACGCCGAATTATGGATAACTTTATCCAATTTAACCCATTCTGGACTTTCCGCGCCAAATCGCCCCGGCTATACGCCGGCCATGAGCGCCGTTCTCACCTTTCACGACGTTCGCATGCGCTTCGGGGATCGTTGTGCCGTCGATGGCGTTTCCTTCGAAGTGAACCGAGGCGAAGTGGTCGGCTTGCTCGGTCCCAACGGTTCCGGCAAGAGCACGACGATCGCGGCAGCGGCGGGCGTGCTCGAGCCCTGTAGCGGAAGCGTGCGGATTGCCGGCCGCTCGCGCCGCGACGATCCCGCGGCTTACGCTCTCTGCGTCGGCCTTCTGCCCCAAGAGTGCGCCCTCTACGACGAGCTGACCGCTGCCGAGAATCTGATGTTCTTCGGCAAACTCTATGGGCTTTCCGGAAAGGAATTGCGGCGGCGAACGGTGCGGGCACTCGCCCGGTTCGGCCTCGGCGATCGCGCCGGCCACCGCGTCGGCACGCTCTCCTGCGGCCTCAAGCAGCGCGTCAACCTCGCCGTGGCCTTGCTCCACGATCCGCCGCTTCTCTTGCTCGATGAACCGACCGCGGCGCTCGATGCCGCTTCCCGCGACCGGCTGTTCATCGACCTCGGCCGGCTTCGCGACGACGGCCACGCCATTCTTCTTTCCACGCACCACTGGGACGAAGCGGAACTCGGCTGCGATCGCGTGGCGATCCTGGAGCGCGGCAAGTTGGCGGCGATCGGCGAACCGCGGCAGTTGCGGCGCCGCCCCAGCGACCGCGCGATCCTGTATGGACACTTGCGCGCGCGGCCGCCGCGCTTCCAGGTGCAATCGCTCCGCGATCGCCTCGGTTCGAGCGCCGAGATGGAAGTGACCGGCCGCCGCTTGCGCCTGGCCGCAACCAGCTCGGAAGCGTTGGGCCGCGCCTTGGCTCAAGTGTTAAGCGAAGGGTTCGCACTGGAGAGCTACCACACGCCGCCGGCGGCGATTGAACGCGCCCTCGATCGCGCCGCACACCCTTCCACCGCGGAGGCAGCCTGATGCGGCCGCCGCTGATGTCTCTGATCGCGGCCCTCGCGGCCAAGGACTGGCGGCTCTTCTGGGCCGATCGCCGCGCTGCATTACTTACCTTCGCGGTGCCGATCGTATTGGCCTCCTCGTTCGGGCTCATCTTCTCGCGCCACACGGAAGCACGCTCGGCCACGCGCTTACCCATCGCCATCGTCGTGGAAGACGACGGCCCATTCACGCAGGAAGTGGCGGTGGAACTGCTGACATCGCCGCGCTTCGAGGCGGTCGCGATGACTCGGGAACAGGCGGAAGGGGCGATCGCCGAACGGCGGCCGAGCGTAGCGATTGTCTTGCCGCGCGGCTTCGAGAAGGTGAAAGAATGGCGGCCCGGTTCGCCGGGCGAGCGGCCGCCGGTGGAGATCCGCCATCATCCACTGGCCAGTGCCGAACGCCAGTGGGCCGAAGGCGCCTTGACGGAAATCGTGATGCGGCGGTTAGCCCGCGACAAGCTCGGCGACAAGGCCGATCTCGCGCCGCCGTTCCACATCGAGGCCGCGGCCGCGACCGGGGCCAACCATGCCGCCTTCAATGCCTACACTCACAGTTTCTCGGGAATGACGCTGCAATATCTGCTGTTTTGGGGAATGGAGAGCGGCCTGCTGTTCTTGCGCGAACGGCAGCGCGGAGCGTGGACGCGGCTGCAAGCCGCCCCCGTGCCGCTCGCAGCGATCCTCCTCGGCAAGGCGCTCGCCACCGCTGCCATCGCCCTGCTCGTGGTGCTCGCCACGTTCGGTTTCGGCTACCTGGCATTCGGCGTGCGCATTCATGGCTCGCATCTGGGGTTCGCATTGCTGGCGCTCGCCGCGAGCGGCCTCGCTGCCGCGACCGGGTTGCTCGTTGCCGCCCTCGGCGACACCGAGGCCCGCGCCCGCGCCGTCAGTATCCTCGTGATCCTCGGCGTGTCGATGCTCGGCGGCCTCTGGCTGCCCGCGTTCCTTCTCCCCGGTTGGCTCCGCGACCTCGCACTGTCGCTGCCGACGACCTGGGCCATGCGCGGTCTCGATGCCGCCACCTGGCAAGGGCGGAGTTTGCTCGGCGTGCTGGGGAATGCCGCGGTTGTTGCCGCGTTTGCCGCGGTGTTCCTGGCGCTGGCCGCGGCCCGGATCAAGGCCGTGGAAACGCGACGGAGAAAAGGATGGGTATGAACCGGATCGCGGCGAGTGCCGCTCTCTTCCTGTTCGCGATACCGGCATTGGCCCAGGCACCGACGCCGCTCGCCATGGAAGACCAGTTCGGCAAGAAGGCCGATCTTGCCGATCATCGCGGCGAAGTCGTGATTCTCGTTTACGGCGACCGCAAGGGAACCGATGCATGCCGGAAGCTGGGCGAGCGGCTCCACGTGGCATGGCATCCGACGGCCGCGGGCCAGCCGCCGGCCAAGGCGCATGCCGCGCCGGTCGCAGCGTTGAACGGATTACCGGCCGGCAAGAAGTCGCCGGAAGTGAAGGTGATTCCGGTGGCGTGTTGCGGCAAGGTTCCCGGGCCGGTTCGCGCCGTGATCCGGTCGCAGATCGCCAAAGGTTCGCCGGACGTGCCGGTCTGGCTCGACTTCACCAACGCGATGAAAACGTACTTCACGTTGACAACGAGCGAGCCGAACGTGGCGGTGTTCGACGCGGCGGGCCGCTTACGGCTGAAAATCAACGGCACGCCGGACAAACCTGCACTCGATCTCCTGATGAAGACCGTCCAGGAATTGCGGCTCGAAGCGGCGAAGTGATTCGCGGTCGATGAAACAAGCCATCGTTACGCAGGGCAACGCCCTGGGTAACACGTTGCCCAATCTCTCCCGATCTTCATCCCTGAACGCGTCGGACACCATTCCTCACGGCGTTGCACCACGGGGAGTGGGTCCGAGCGGCTCATCACTTGCCGACGACGCGGACGGCCTGCTCTTCCTTGAGCGGGGCCGTCAGGCTCGTGGCCTTCACCTGCGTTTGCATCCGGGCATCGCCGGTCTGAATCGCCTGCACTTCAATCGTGAATGTTGCAGTCGCCCCGGGATTGAGTTGATCGAGCGTGGGGAAGGTCACGTTCCCCGAGGCGTCCGTGCGGCCGTCGGCGTTGGCGGCGCCGGTCGCGCGAACCAGCTTCAATTCGGCGGGAATCGCCGCGGAAACGTCGATGTTCCGCGCCGGCAGCGTCCCCGAGTTCTTCACCCGCACCTGGAACACGGCATTCTTTCCAACGGACAGGAAGCCCATCGGGGCGACGAGTTCCGCCGTGAGCGCCGGCGTGCCGATGATGGCCACGCTGCTCTCGAACTTGGCTTGCAGTGGGTCGCCGACGGGGGCCGCGTCGCTGCCTCCGGCGTCGGCCGTGGCCAGCACCGCCAGCGTCGCCTTGTCCCCAAACTTCACGGCATCGACCGTTACCTTCAGCGTTTTCTGTTCCCCGGCCTTCAAGGAATCGAGTCGCCATTCCAGGGGGCCGCTGCCGATGCGGGCGTCGCCGGCATCCTTGAGCTTCACCTCGGCGGGAAGCGTGGCCCGGATCAACACGTTCGAGATCGGCCCATCGCCGTTATTGCTCACGACGATCGACCAGGCGAAATCCTGACCGAGATAGGCAAGCTTCGGGCCATCGACGGTTGCTTGGAGTTCGGCCCGGCGATAGTCGAAGGCGAACGGCTCGGAAGCCGCTGTGATGTTGCCGTCGGCAGTGGCCGTGGCCTTCACGCCGTAATGCCCGGCGGCCTTAGCGCTGACCGGCAACTCGACGACTTGGGTTTGCCCCGGGGCAATCGTGCCCGCGGCCAGTTCCACCGGGTTCTTCCCCGAACCGTACTGCAAGGCGGCATCCAGCGTGGCAGAGACTTTCACGTTTGTGGCGGAGGTTGCTCCGGCATTGGTGACGGCCACGCGAAGCGGTGCCTTCTCGCCGAGCAGCGCTGCGCTTGGCCCTTCCACAACCACGACGAGCCGGCCATTCTCGATCCGCGTCGTCGCTTCCTTGTGCCCTTGCAAACCGTCCGCGGTGGAAGCATCCGCCTTTACGGTAAAGGAGCCGAGTTTGGCGGGGTGCACCTGCAGCGTCAGTGCTTGTTCCTGCTTTGAAGGCACGGCGGGCAGGTTGAAGATGAGAGCGTCGTTCTCTTGCCGCACCGGCGGCGGGTCGCTTCGATCCAGCGTGGCCCCATCCGAAAGCGTCACCCGAACGGTCGATTCCCGGGCATCGACGAGCCCGGCATTCGCCAGGGTCACGACGACGGGAACGCTGGCGTTCGGCCCGGCGGAAGCCGGCGCGGTCATGTCGAGGCGCATCGTCGGCGCCGCCCATTCGATCACCGTTTCCCGCCGGCTCACCACGGTTCCCGGCCCGATTCCATTGTCCGCGGCCTTCACCACTTCCACGGCGACCCGCGTCTTACCGGCCTGCGGCGATGTCTGCACAAGCCGCACCACGGCCGCGGTCGTGGCGTCGAGCGGCTCCTCGGCTTCCTTCGCGCCGATGCCGGCCTGGCTCAAACTGGTTCCCGTCGCGCCGACCGGTGCAAGCACTGCCGGGGCGCCCGCGCCATCGAGCACCTTGTAGCGAACGCGATAAATCGGCGGGTTCGGGCCGTCTTGTGGAACCTGGGCAAGCGAGGTGCTCAGCGTGGTTTCGGTGCCGTAGCGAACGACAGCCGGCGGCGGAAACCCGAAGCGGCCGTCGCCCCAGACGATCCGCGTGATCACGCGGCCGCGCTCCCAGTTGAACACGCCAGGGGCGTAGGCCGTGATGGTGCTTTCGCCCGGCACCGCGGAACTGACGACGCAAAAGGTTTGCCCCGGGGCGATGTCGACATCGTCCTTGGGGTCGTCGTTGCCGCGCGTGATGCAATGGGGAAGGTAGCCGGTATAGGTAACGCCGAACTTGTTATCGACCTTGTAGCCGCGGCCGGCGTAGAAGCCGGCTTCGTCCACTTCGATGATGTTGCCGGGCCCCTCGAGCACCCATTCGACGCGGCGGCTGCGGCGCGGGTTGCCGTCCTTATCGCACACCGTGGCCACGAGCACGATCTGCGAACCAAGGGGGGCCGTGGCATCGGTCGGCGTCACATTCAACTTGGCGGCCTTCGGATCGAAGTCGCGGAAGAAGCCGAACCGCGGCTTGGCGTGCGTCTGCTGGATCGGGCCGCCGGGCAGTTCGTACGGGAAGTAGCCGGGATTGTGCGAGTTGAAGCAGCCGACGGCGGTTGCGAACGCAGCGATCAGCGGCAGGAGCAGGCGGCGCGACATCGTCGGCCCTCGGCGAGCGTTACCGGCGCGAAAGCCGGGCTATACGGCGACTGGGCGAACAGTGCAAGCCGGACTGGAAAACAGGCTGCCTGCGAGTACGCTGACGCTATCCCGCCGTTCCTGGAGATGCGCCGTGTTCCTTCCCGCCGCGCTCGTCGTTGCCTCGCTCGCGCCTGCCGCTCCCAAGTTCGAAATCAAGGATGGCGACCGCATCGTCTGGATCGGCAGCACGCTGGTCGAGCGCGAGCAGCGCTATGGTTACTGGGAAACGGCACTGCACGCCGCCTTCCCGGACAAGCAGTTCACGCTGCGGAACCTCGGCTGGTCCGGCGACACGGTGTTCGGCGAAGCCCGCGGCCGCTTCGACTTCAACAACCCCAATGCCTGCTTCAAGCAACTGGTCGGTTTGACGCTGGAACTGAAGCCGACGGTGATCTTCGTGAGTTACGGCACGAACGAATCGTTTGAAGGAGAGCCGGGTTTGCCGAAATTCGAGAAGGGCCTCAACAAGCTACTGGACTCGCTGAAACCGGCGAAAGCGAGGGTGGTGCTATTCACGCCAATGCCCGTGTTTGTGCATGAGATGCCACTGCTGGACGGGGCGCCACGGAACAAGACGCTTAAGACGTATTCAAAGGCGATTGGAAGCATAGCAGACAAGCGGAGACACGTCCTCGCTGATTTATATGGATCTTGTTTCACTCTCGCGACCACGATTGGACCGCTTTTCAACCCTGGCAAAGATGGTAAGGCCTTTTCTCCTCCACTGCTGACCGAATACGGCGTTCAATTGACAAAGGCTGGTTATTCTACCTGTGACTACTACTTCCTTGTGAGCCTGGGATTGAAGAAAAACGTAGGGATAAGTCCGAAACTTCGCGCGACCAACCAAGAGATCCGCAAAGCAAGAGAAGAGCTTCGCAAGAAGAATGAAGAACTCCGTGAAGCGATCGTGGCCAAGAACCAATTATTCTTCTACCGGTGGCGGCCGCAAAACGAGACGTATTTGTTCGGGTTCCGCAAGCACGAACAGGGCAAGAACGCCAGGGAGGTGGCCGAGTTTGATCCATTGGTGGCGAAGGCCGAAGAGCGCATCGAGTCGCTGCGGAAAAAACTCAAATGATTAGCGGCGCGCTCGGCGTTGCCTCGCGGCTAATCGGGTGGGTGGTCATGGTTCTCGGATACCACATTATTTTCAGCGCGTATGGGTTCTGGTTGCCCAACGACCCGCGCGGTTCGTGGTCCGATTTCGTCGGTTCGTGGGATCTGTTTTTGGCCGCGGGCAAGGCCACCAAAACGGACGAACGCCGTTCCGTGGCCGGGCGTTCCCACGATCGCGAGAAACGCCTGGCCGCCAAGGAAACGATCTGCCGGCCGCCGGTGAAGTTCGATGGCGCTCAGGCCCGCGCCATTGGCCGCGGCTTCGCCAAATACGTGGAGCAATCTGGGCTGCGTGTCTGGGCCTGCTCGATCATGCCCGAACACGTGCACTTGGTCACCGGACCGTTTCGCGTATCCGTGGAACAGTTGGTGATTCAGTTGAAAGGCGCCGCGACCAAACAATTGCTTGATGAGAAACTGCATCCGTTCGATGGCCAGGCCAGGTGCTGGACCCGCGGCGAATGGAAAGTGTTTTTGTTCACCGATGCCGACATTGATCGCGCGATCCAATACGTCAAAAACAACCCGATCAAGGACGGCAAACCGCCCCAAACGTGGTCATTCGTAACGTCACCGATTAGCCGCGAGGCGCAGCCGAGCGCGGCTCAGCGGAAACCGCGCACGGCGTTGCCTCGCGGCTAACCATGGATCACATATGAAACGCATTGCCATCGCATTGTTATTCGTTTTCCCCACCGCGGCGTTGGCCCAGCGCGATGCCCGCGTGCCGGACCCCGATCCCGAACTCGAACGCAAAACCTTCATCGTCGCGCCGGGGTTCGAGGTTTCGCTCTATGCCGCGGATCCATTGCTCGCCAAGCCGATCCAGATGAACTTCGACCCCCAGGGCCGACTCTGGGTCGCCTCCAGCGAAGTCTACCCGCAGATCAAACCCGGCGAAAAAGCCAACGACAAGATCATCGTCCTCGAAGACACCAACAACGACGGCAAGGCCGACAAGACCACAGTGTTCGCGGACGGCCTGCTCATTCCCACGGCCGTGGCCCCCGGCGACGGCGGCTGCTACGTTGCCAACAGCACCGAAATCATCCACCTCTCCGCGTCCAAGCCCGGCCAAAAAGCCGACAAGAAACGCATCCTGCTTTCCGGCTTCGGCACCGAGGACACGCACCACATCATCCACACGTTCCGCTGGGGCCCCGACTGCAATCTCTACTTCAACCAGTCCGTTTACATCCATAGCCACATCGAGACGCCGCACGGCGTGAAGCGGCTGAACGCCGGCGGCATCTGGAAATTCCGCCCGGAGACCGGCGAACTGGAAGTGTTCGCCCGCGGGTGGTGGAACTCGTGGGGCCACGCCTTCGACAAGTACGGCCAGTCGTTCGTGACCGACGGCGCCGGCGGCGAAGGGATCAACCACGCCTTCCCCGGCGCCTACTTCGTGCAATCGATCGGGCCGCACTCGCAGCGCATCCTGCACGGGCTCAACCCCGGCTCGCCGAAATACTGCGGCCTCGAAGTCGTCTCCGGCCGCCACTTCCCGGACGACTGGCAAGGCGACCTCATCACCAACGATTTCCGCGGCCACCGCGTCTGCCGCTTCAAACTTTCGCCGGATGGCAGCACGTATTCCAGCCGCGAACAATCGGAAGTCATCAAGAGCAACCACCCCGCGTTCCGCCCCATCGACGTGAAAATGGGCCCGGACGGAGCGCTGTACATCGCCGACTGGTATAACCCGATCATCCAGCACGGCGAGGTCGATTTCCGCGATCCGCGGCGGGACAAGACGCACGGCCGCATCTGGCGCGTGACCGCCAAGGGCCGGCCCTTGGTGCCGAAGCCGAAGCTGGTGGACGCGACCGTTCCCGAATTGCTGGAACGATTGAAGGACCCCGAAGACTGGACCCGGCAACAAGCCAAGCGGGTTTTAAAGGAACGCGGCTGGAAGGTAGTGAGAAGCCAACTATTTACCACCTTCCATCGAGGGCCCGCGGATGTGCCGGTGAGCGGTCCGTTGTTGTTGGAGGCAGCGTGGGTTTCCAAGGCGAACGGGGTTCCCGAATTGGAGTGGATTCGCGAACTTTATGCAAACAAGGACCATCGACTGAGAGCGGCGGCCATTCGAATGTTCGACAACTGGTCCCGAGGCGTAGATACCGTCGGCGGGGACATCATTGAAGACGCCACAACAGACGTTCATCCTCGTGTGCGTCTGGAAGCAATTCGAAAGCTCGCACGGACTCCTACGGACTCGATCGGCTATCGCGATTGCGTGCAGGAAGCACTACGCGCCCTCGACAAGCCCATGGATCGCGTGCTCGATTATGCCCTCTGGCTGACGGTCCGGGAGCTGGAGCCGTACTGGATGCCGGAGTTCAAGGCCGGCAAACTGACCTTCGGCGGCGACCCGAAGAAGCTGGCGTTCGCCCTCAACGCGGTCGGCACCCAGGACGCGGCGAAGCCGGTGGTCGCACTGATCGACTCCGGCAAGGTGGCCAAGGAAAACCTGCACGGGCTGTATCTCTTGCTCGCGCGCATCGGCGGCCCGAGGGAAGTTCAAAAAGTTATCCAGCAGGCTGCCGGCGATTCCGCCATCAGCGATGGTGAGCGCGGCGAACTGATGGCCGCCGTTGAAGCAGCAATTCGAACGAGGAAGATTCCAGCCCCCGAAGCCGCGCCCGACCTTTCCCCGCTGCTCGCCAAGCAAGGCGATACGCTCCATGCCACGATGCGAATCGCCGGCCTGTGGAAGCTGAACCGCCATGCCCGCACGCTCTCTCTCGTGGTCGATAGTGCATTCAGTACGAGGGAAGATCGCCGGGCCGCACTCGACGGCCTGGTCGCGATGGGCGGCATGTGGCTGGACATCGCACTGCTCGGCGCCGACAACAAAAGCCGCGACGCCGCGGTCCGGCTCGACACGATCATTGCCCTGGCCAGCGTCAGATTGCCCGCGGCTGCGCAAAGCGCCGCGGCTTATCTCATCGAAGCAAAACCATCCGATGATCTCCTCGATCTCTACTCCGCCTTCATCTCTCGCAAGGGCGGGGCCGCGGCGCTGGCCAAGTCCCTGGCCGGGAAGAAACTTGCCGCCGATGTCGCCAAGATCGGCATCCGCGCCGTGAAATCGTCCGCGGCGCAGGATGCCGGCCCGCTCGAAGCGGCACTCACCAAGGCCGGCAACCTCAGCGCCGCCCGCAAGCCGCCGACTCCGGAGGAAGTGAAAACGCTCACCGCGGACGTGATCAAGATCGGCGACCCGGTTCGCGGCGAGGCCGTGTTCCGCCGCAAGGAACTCCAGTGCCTCGCGTGCCACGCCATCGGCGGCGCCGGCGGCCAGGTCGGCCCCGATCTCACCTCCATCGGCGCCAGCGCCCAGCCCGATTACCTTGTCGAATCGCTGCTGCTGCCGAACAAGGCCGTTAAGGAGGGCTATCACGCCATCCGCGTCGTCACGGTTCAGGATCAGGTGTTCCTCGGCCGGCCGCTCCGCGAAGCCAACGGCCAACTCGTGCTGCTAACGCCCGAAGACAAGCAGATCACGATCCCGACGGCGGACATCGCCGAGCGCGGTCAGACGAAGTCGCTGATGCCCGAATCGCTGACCGACCCGCTGACGAAGCAGGAATTCGCGGACCTGGCGCGGTTCCTGTCCGAACTTGGCAAGCTTGGCCCCTATGCACCGTCGAAGGCGCGGGTGGTGCGGCGCTGGCAGTGGATCGAGCCGACGCAAGCGAACATGAACCTGGCCCGGCGCACCCGGCTCGCCGCGGCCGCGGAGGCCGGCACGCCGTTCTCCTGGTCGCCGATGTATTCGAAAGCGTCCGGCGACTTGCCCGTCGCCGACTTGCCGAAACTCGTCGTCTGGAACGGCAACGATCCGCTCGCGGTCGTCCGCTTCCAACTCGATGCCACCACCGCCGGCGCGGCGAAGCTCCGCTTTAACAACCCGGCCGGGCTCACCGCCTATCTCGACGGCAAACCGCTCGACGTGAAGGCCGAGACGCCGATCGAACTCAAGACGGGAACCACGACGGTGACCCTGGTGATCGACCGGGTGAATCGCACCGACGATATTCGCGTGGAACTGGACGACGTGGCGGGTTCCCCGGCGCGGGTTAACGTGGTCGGCGGGAAATGACGGTCGCAAACCCGTAAGCGGCTTCGCGACTCGAACAACCCTCTTCGACTTATCGAGAGATGGCGCCAGTCGCGCAACCCGCTTGCGGGTTCGCGACGACGGCCACGCGCTTCCCCAACGATCGCGTCAGGATGACATGGCGATGTTCGCCGCCGGCGAGTTTCAACCGCTTCTGCACGTCGTTCACATCCGCTTCCACGGCGCGCTTGAGAATGGTCACGCGGCCGACGCCGCGCTCGCGCAGATAGTCACGCAGCTTGCCGATAGGCATCGGCACCACGGCCTCCACGCGGTAACAGTCGGCGAACGGCGAGTCGGCTGGCGTCTCGCCCGTTAAGAGAGCGACGCCGTGGTCGACCGGCGCGGCCGCGAATTGCTCGCATAACAGCGGCAGCAACCCCGCGCGAATCACCGCGGCATCCGGATCGAAGAGGAACTGGCCAAGCGGCGCCGGCGGCGAATCGGCAAGCAGATCATCGGAAGCGAGCGAGGAATCCGGCAGCACCGTGGCCCGCCGCCGGGCTGTCTTGAAACTGCCGAACCAGAGCACGCATTCCTTCAATTCCCCGGCCGACGAGATGAATTCGCACTCGAATGACTTGGCGAGCAGGGGGCGTAAGCCCCCTGATTCTCGAAGGTCGGCAGAATCAGGGGGCTCACGCCCCCCGCTCGCAAGGAATTGCTGAGCCACGCCGGGAGCGATCTTCGCAGCCAGTGGAAAGCCGTCTGGGAAGCGTGCCAGCACCGCCGGGAGCGGCGGCTGGTACCGCACCGGGTCGAGGTAGCGGCGCTCGCCATCGCGCCGCGACGGATCGACGAACGCCGCGTCCGCTTGCGGCAACGGCATCGTCAACACGTCCCCTTCGAGAAACTGGATCGCCACGCCGAGGGCTTCCGCATTGGCCCGGGCCATCGCCAGGCGCAACGGATCGCTGTCGATCGCCGTAACGGTGCAACCGGCTCGCGCGAGTTCGATCGCGTCGATTCCGATGCCGCAGCAGAGATCGAGAACCTGCCCGAAGGGCGCGAACCGTTTGGCCCGGTGCTTCGACACGGCCTCGCTGGACGATTGCTCGAGTGCTTCGCGCGTGAAGTAAAGCCGGCTAGCATCCGAATGCTTCCCGTTGGCACGGATGCGCAAGAGCACCGTCTCCAACGCGGCCTTGGCGAGTTCGGACGGATAATGTTTGCGGAGCTTCTCGAAATGTTGGAGGAAGTCGGCTTCCCTCGGTACGATCGCCGCGGCATCGGCGAGAGCCGCTTGGCCCGCCGGCGATAGCAGTTCGCGAAATGTCTCCAGCTCCATCGCCGACCTCGACTTTTACGCTGTTAAAACTACCTTAGAAATACCAAGGGCATTCCGATGAACGATTCTTGGGTGGCGCCGGCTTCCAGCCGGTGCGAATCGGCCAGAAGCCGGTGCCACCCCAGACAGGCAAGGAGACGACCGTGGGGAATCCGGCATCCGTGAAGCGCAAGGCGACCGAAAAGCGGCGGAAGAAATACGAGCAGCGGCTGGGGCCGGGCGTTTATTTGCCGAAGGCGGACCGCGAGGCGGTGAACGCGGCGGTTGAGAAGCACCTCGCCGAAAAGAAGGCGGCCGCCGCGGCCAGGAAGAAGAAGTAGCCGGCTCAGGTTCGGCCACTGCCGCCCAGGAGGTAGCCGAGAATCGCGTGGGCCGATTCGTCCAGCGGCTCCAGGGCGCGCACTTCGAGCTGCTCAGCGACCACGAGGCGGCCGAACTCCGTGAAGAATCGCTGCGGATGCCGCGCCCGCACCACGATCGCATTCGCCTCGCCATCCACCTCCACGCCGACCGTCTCGGCGAGGCTCAATATCAACCGCGCCGCTTCGCGCGGCCGATCCAGTTCAATTCGCACCGCAATCGGATGATCGTCGAGCAGGTCGCGAATCTGCTGCAGCGTTCCCACGGCGGCGACCCGCCCGCGCGCCAGGATTGCCACGTGATTCGTCAATTTCTCCAGTGCTTCGAGTTCATGGCTGGAGATGAGCAGGCACTTTCCCTGGGCCGCGAGTTGCTGAAACAATTCGAGCAATTCCTGCCGGCCGATTGGGTCAATGCCCGAGAGCGGTTCATCGAGAACGAGTAACTCCGGGTCGTGCAGCAAGGCCTGGGCGAGCTTGATCCGCTGCCGCATCCCTTTGGAATAACCCTGAAGTTTGCGGTCGGCGCGATCGTTCATGCCGACGCGTTCGAGGGCGGCTTCGGTGCGGCGGCCGGCATCGCGGCGCTCGAATCCGCACAGCCGGGCCATGAGCCGCACGAACTTTCGCCCGGTCAGGTCTTCGTAAAACGCATCGACATCGGGGCAATAACCGACGAGCCGCCGCGCTCGCCAGTCCCAGGCGTTGACGCCGCGAATGCTGACGCGGCCGAGCGTCGGCTTCAATTGCCCCGTGGCCAGGCGAAGCAGCGTGCTCTTGCCGGCTCCGTTGGCGCCGACCAATCCGGTGATCCCACCGGTCAGTTCGAGGGTAACTTGGTTCAAGGCGAGGACGGTGCCGTACCACTTGGAAGCGTGCTCGAAGAGCAAGAGCGGCGCGCAG
>Ga0134125_10005795_pt1 | contig 14014 bp, 14 predicted proteins | sample KB31751_FD_96464 | JGI IMG/M metagenome (GOLD analysis project Ga0134125, IMG submission 96464) | Terrestrial soil microbial communities with excess Nitrogen fertilizer from Kellogg Biological Station, Michigan, USA - KB3-175-1 | ecosystem: Environmental > Terrestrial > Soil > Unclassified ... | reverse complement strand
GGTGCTACGGGCCGCGGTGTGGCTCTATCCCGCCCTGGCGGTGATCGATGTGCTCGCCACCGCCAACCATTACTGGCTCGACGTCATCACGGCCACCGGCGTGCTGGCGCTCGCCTACGCGCTTGCCGCATCGCTGGAACTGGCACGCCGGCACCGCATCGGGCGCCGGCCGCAGCCCCGGTCATCGGTGTCACGCCACGGCACGCTGTGCACGGCTGGTTCCCGAGGCCGGTGACCGGGCAGAACAGCACCTGCGCCGGGGCCAGGAGCTGATGTTCGCCGCTAATCACGGCCCCGTCGCGGACCAGGCGAATGGCGGCGTCCGGGCCGATCACGTACCTGGTCATGCAAGATCAGCTCCCCTCCCTTGCTCGCCACGCGGGCAGGCCCAGCCATCCGGGCCCTGTGTGCCTCGCCGGCCGCCTTACCCGGCGCTCAGGATCTGCTCCCGGAGGATGTCCGCGTGGCCGCAATGCTGGGCGAATTCCCGCAGGGCGTGCAGATAGACCCACCGCAGGGGCAGTGGTCCCAGATAGTGCCCCCGGAGAACGTCGTCCAGGCCGAGCGCGGCGGTGGCCCGGCGGGAGGCGTCGCACACCTGGGCGTGTGCGCGGCGGACAGACTCGATGGTGTCGTCATCGTTGAGGATGAACGCCTCGGCGGCGGTCGGCGGGAGGCCCATCTCCTGGCGCGGGCGCCCCGTGACCGCTTCACCGAACCACACCTGTTCGGCGTAGGTCACGTGCTTGACCAGGCCCAGCAGCGTCGTCCGGGACGGGACGAGGGAGCGCCGCGCCTGCTCCTCGGTCAGGCCTTCGAGGCAGGCGTGCAGCGCGGCCCGGTGGTCGTCGAGGAACGTCTCCATCTGGACCTTGAGCGGTTCCTGGGTCACGTCGAGCGGCGTCCGCCCGGGTCGCATAGCCACGACGGGAGTATCGCCACCACGGGTGCTGGTTTCAACCCGCTCTCCGGGCCAGCAGCCGCCCGGCCGGCGCCGCGGTGGCCAGCTGGCCGCGCAGCCAGGTGCGGCGCACCACCCCGGTGAGCGTCCGGCCCGCGTAGGGGGTCACCGGATGCCGGTGATACAGGCGGGCTGGGTCGACGGTGAACGTTGCCGCGTCGTCGAACGCCACGAGGTCGGCGTCGTACCCAGGGGCGATCGCCCCCTTGCCGGGCACGCCGGCCAGGGTGGCCGGGCCGGCAGCCATCCACCGCGCCACGTCGGCGAGGCTGTGGCCGCGCTGACGCGCCTGCGTCCACACCGCGGGCAGCCCGAGCTGGAGCGAGGAGATCCCGCCCCACGCGGCGGCGAAGTCGCCGGAGGCCTGCTGCTTCAGGCCGGGCGGGCACGGCGAATGGTCGGATACCACCGCGTCGATCAGCCCGTCCGCGAGCCCGCCCCACAGGCCGTCCCGGTGCGCGGCGCCGCGGATCGGCGGGCAGCACTTGTACTCGGTCGCGCCGTCGGGGACCTCCTCGGCGCAGAACGTCAGGTAGTGAGGACAGGTCTCGACCGACACCCGGACCCCGTCCGCCCGGGCCGCCGCGATGACCGGCAGGGCGCTGGCCGACGCGAGATGCAGGACGTGCACGCGCGCGCCGTGGCGGCCGGCCGCGGCGAGCAGGCGCGCGATCGCGGTGTCCTCGGCGGCCGGCGGCCGCGAGGCGAGGAAGCCCGCGTAGGACCGGCCCGCCGGGCTGGGCGCCGCCGCGATGACGGCGGCGTTCTCGGCGTGCACGATGAGCAGCGCGTCCAGCGCCGCGATCTCGGCCAGGGCGGCGTCGAGACCGGCGGAGTCGAGATGGCCGAACTCCGGCACCCCGGAATCGACGAGGAACGCCTTGAAGCCGAACACCCCCGCACGATGCAGCGCGGCCAGCTCCCCGAGGTTGCCGGGCACCGCGCCCCCCCAGAAGCCGACATCAACCCAGCCACCGCGGGCGGTGGGCTGCTTGCGGCGCAGCGCGCTGGCGGTGGTCGTGGGCGGCAGGCAATTGAGCGGCATGTCGACCAGCGTGGTGACCCCGCCCTCGGCGGCGGCCCGGGTCGCGCTCGCGAAGCCTTCCCACTCGGTGCGGCCCGGCTCGTTGACGTGGACGTGGGTATCGACCACGCCGGGCAGCAGCACCTCCTGTCCGGGGAGTTCCTCGACGCGGACGGCGCCGGGGGCGTCGCTGAACGCGGCGAGCGCAGCGATCCGGCCGTCCCGGACGGCCACCGTGGCAGGCCGGATGCCGTCGGGGGTGACCACGCGCTGAGCACGGATCACGAGCTCATAGTCGGCCATGCCATCAGTCCCTTGGCCCCGTGGCGTGCAACCCCGGGCGCCTGGCCCCGGCGGGGATGTCACTGCGAGCAGCCAATCCGATGCCCCGCAGGCCGTCAACACGGCGCTACGGTGGCGGCATGGCCGGCAGCAGGCCCTCACCAGGAGGGGACGCGACGATGCCCGGCCTCGCCCGGCTCAACGCGCTGCCGGACGGCGAGGCCGTCGAGGTCCTGCTCGGGTGCTGCAGCGCGCCCGGCTGGGCCCGGCGCGTGGCCGGCAGGCGGCCCTTCGGGTCCGTGGATGACCTGCTGGCCGCGGCCGACGCCGCCTGGGCCGCCCGGGAGCCGGGTGAGCTGGAGTCGGCCATGGCCGGTCATCCCCGGATCGGGGAGCGGCGCCTGTCCGCGCAATCCCGGCAGGAGCAGTCGGGCGTCGGCTCGGACCCCGGCACGATCCAGGCGCTGCGGGAGGCGAACGCCGCCTACGAGGACCGCTTCGGGCACGTGTTCCTGATCTGCGCCACCGGCCGCGGCCCCGATGAGGTCCTGGCCGAGCTGCGCCGGCGCATGGCCCACGATCCGGCCACCGAGCTCGAGGTGGCCGCGACCGAGATCGGCAAGATCAACGCCATCCGCCTGCGGCAGCTGGCCGCTGCGTGACGTAGGCAGGTCCGGCCCGCGGGCCCGCCGGGCGCGGACGGGCCCACGGGGGGACCTATGCTGCATCCATGGCCTACCCGGTGCCAGAGGAGCCCGTGCCGCAGGACGGGGCTGGTGTGCCTGATGGGTTCCAGCGGCTGTGGATGCCGCACCGGATGGCCTACATCAAGGGCGAGAACCGGGTCGTCGGCACCGGGCCGGAAGGCTGCCCGTTCTGCCAGATCCCCCGGCTGGACGATGCCGAAGGCCTGATCGTCGCCCGCGGCACGCTCGTGTTCACCGTGCTGAACCTGTACCCCTACAACGCCGGCCACCTGATGGTCTGCCCGTACCGGCACGTCGCCGACTACACCGAGCTCGACGAGCCCGAGACCGCGGAGCTGGCCGAGCACACCAAGCTCGCGATGACCGCCCTGCGCGCCGCCTCCGGCGCCCAGGGCTTCAACATCGGCATGAACATGGGCCATGTCGCCGGGGCCGGCATCAGCGCGCACCTGCACCAGCACGTCGTGCCCCGGTGGGGCGGGGACACCAACTTCCTGCCGGTGATCAGCGCCACGAAGGTGCTGCCCCAGCTGCTGAGTGAGACGCGCGAGATGATCGCGGCCGCCTGGCCAGCCCAGCCGGCCGAGCCGGGCCGGCCCTGACCCGGGCGGTCACCGCGGGGCGGTCACATCTCTACGCCGGGGCCCTCACTTCTCCTTCGCAGCGCTCACTACCTTCTCGGCCTGGTGCGCGGGCAGCGGCTCATAGCGCAGGTAGGTCCGGGTGAACGAGCCCGTCCCATGGGACATGGACCGCAGGTCGATGGCGTAGCGGGTGAGCTCGAGCTCGGGTACCTCGGCCTTGACCAGGGTCCGCCCGCCGGCCACCGGCTCGGTGCCGAGCACCCGCCCGCGCCGCGACGACAGGTCGGACATGACCGCCCCCACGTAGTCGTCGTCCACCAGCACCGACAGCTCGTCCACCGGCTCCAGCAGCAGCACCTTGGCCTTGTCGGCCGCGTCCCTGAGCGCGGCCCGGCCCGCCTTCTGGAAGGCCATGTCGGAGGAGTCCACCGAGTGCGCCTTGCCGTCGTACAGCGTGACCCGGACGTCCACCATCGGGTACCCGGCCGCGACGCCCTGCTCCAGCTGCGCGCGGACACCCTTTTCCACCGAGGGGATGAACTGCCGGGGCACCACCCCGCCGACGATCTTGTCGACGAACTCGAACCCGCTGCCGGACGGCAGGGGCTCGACCTCGATGTGGGCGATCCCGAACTCGCCGTGGCCGCCGGTCTGCTTCACGTTGCGGCCCAGCCCCTGGGCCTTGCCGCCGACCGTCTCCCGCAGCGCCACCCGTAGCGGGGTCGTCTCCACCGCCACCCCGTACCGCGAGCTCAGCCGGTCGATCAGCAGATCCGCGTGCGCCTCGCCCATGCACCACAGCACCAGCTGGCGGGTCTCGGCGTTGTTCTCCAGCCGCAGCGTCGGGTCTTCGGCCACCAGCCGGCCCAGCGCCTGCGACAGCTTGTCCTCGTCCGCCTTGGACTTGGCCGTGATCGCCACCGGCAGCAGCGGCTCCGGCATCACCCACGGCTCCATGAGCAGCGGCTGCTCCTTGCTGGACAGGGTGTCCCCGGTCTCCGCGCTGGTCAGCTTGGCGACGGCGCAGATGTCGCCGGCCGGGCAGGCCGGGACCGGCCGCTGCTGCTTGCCGAGCGGCGAGGTGAGCGCGCCCACCCGCTCGTCGGTGTCGTGGTCGGCGTGCCCCCGCTCGGCCAGCCCGTGCCCGGACACGTGGATCCCCACATCCGGCCGCAAGGTGCCGGAGAACACCCGGACCAGGCTCACCCGGCCCACGTAGGGGTCCGCGGTGGTCTTGACCACCTGAGCCAGCAGCGGCCCGTCCGGGTCGGAGCCGAGGCCGCTCACGGGCTTGCCGTCCGGCGTCGTGACGGCCGGCAGCGGGTGCTCGCCCGGCGCCGGGAACGCCTGTGTCATCACTTCGAGCAGCTCGGCCATGCCGATGCCGTGCGGGCTGGAGGAGGCGAGCACCGGGTAGAAGCTGCCCCGCGCCACCGCCTTCTCCAGGTCCTCGATCAGGCCCTTGACGTCGAGGTCCTCGCCGGAGAGGTAGGCGTCCATGAGGGACTCGTCCTCGCTCTCCTGGATGATCCCCTCGATCAGCGAGCCGCGCAGTTCCTCGACCCGGTCCGCGTCCGCGGGATCGGGGTCGCCCTCGGTGCGGGTGCCGCCCGAGTAGTCGAACAGGCGCCCGGACAGCAGGCCGATCAGCCCGCTCACCTCGCCCTTGGCGTCGTTTACCGGCAGGTACAGCGGGGCGACGCTGTCGCCGAACGCCGCGCGACAGGCGGACAGGGCCTGGTCGAATTCGGCCCGCTGATGGTCGATCTTGGTGATGACGACGGCGCGCGGCATGCCGACGGCGGCGCATTCCTCCCAGAGCATCCGGGTGAGCCCGTCGACGCCCTCGGTCGCCGCGACGGCGAACAGCGCCGCGTCCGCGGCCCGCAGGCCCGCCCGCAGGTCCCCGGTGAAGTCGGCGTACCCGGGCGTGTCGAGCAGGTTGACCTTGACCCCGGCGTGGGTCAGCGGCGCGAGCGTGAGGTTGGCCGACCGCTGCTGCCTGATCTCCACCTCGTCGAAGTCGCTGACTGTGGTGCCGTCCTCCACCCGGCCCGACCGCTGGATGGTGCCGGTCGCGGCCAGCAGCGCCTCCACCAGCGTGGTCTTGCCCGCCCCGGAATGGCCGACCAGCACCACGTTGCGCACGCTGCTGTGCTGGCCGGCCGCCGGTGCACCGCCCGCGGCGGCCGGTCCTTTCCTGTCTGTCATCATCTGCCTCCTGCCAGGCTCCGTTCGGCTGCGTCACGACCAGCCTTTACCTCACGGCCACCGCACCACAACCCCTGAGCCGGAATCGCCGGGCCGGCCCGGCGGCGGAGACCGTCAGGGAGCCTCCCGGGCGAACCGCCACCATGGCTTACCCCACTGGGCCCACTAGGATTCGGACCGCCATGTTGAACGCGCTGCGCCCCTACCTGACCCGCCTGCTGACGCCGGTCGGGGAGGCACTCGCGCGCACGCCGGTCACACCGAACGCGATCACCATCACCGGCACGTGCGGGATGGTGGCCGGCGCGCTGTGGCTGTTCCCCACCGGGCACCTGTTCGCGGGCACCATGGTGTGCACCTTCTTCGTCGTGGCCGACATGCTCGACGGGGTGCTGGCCCGGATAAAGGGAACCAGCGGCGCCTGGGGCGCGTTCCTGGACTCCACCCTCGACCGGGTCAGCGACGCGGCGGTGTTCGCGGGCCTGGCCATCTGGCTGGCCCGTACCGGCCAGGGGGTGCTCGCCGTGGTGGCCCTGTTCTGCCTGGTGGCTGGCCTCCTGGTCTCGTATGCCAAGGCCCGGGCCGAGGGTCTGGGGGTGCGCTGCGACGTCGGCATCGCCGAGCGCACCGAGCGGCTGCTGATCGGCCTGACCTCGGCCGGGCTGTCCGGGCTCGGGGTGCCGTACGTGCTCGCCATCGGGCTGTGGGTGCTGGCGGTGCTGAGCGCGGTGACGTTCGGCCAGCGGGTGCTCGCCGTGCGCGCCGCCACCCGGCCGGGGCAAGCTGCTGTCACCGCGCCGGGCACGGCGGAGCCGGGCACGGCAGAGCAGAGCGGGACATCCCCACCACCGGCTGGAGGAGCGCGATGAGGGGCACGCTGGCCACGGCCAGGGACTGGTTTGTGGATCGCGCCTATGCGCTGGGCTGGGCGCTGTCCTGCCGCGTCCCCGAATCCTGGGCCCGCGCGGTGTTCCTGCTCGCCGGCGACATCGCCTGGCGGCGGCAGGGGCGGGGAGTGCAGCGGCTGGAGGCCAACCTGCGCCGGGTCATCGGCCCGCAGGCGTCCGGCAAGGAACTCCGGGCTCTGTCCCGGGCCGGGATGCGCTCCTACGCCCGCTACTGGATGGAGGTGTTCCGCCTGCCGGTGATCAGCCGGGAGCAGATCCTGGCCGGCACCGTCACCAACGGCGGCGAACAAGCCGCCCTCGCCCAGATGGCGGCCGGCCGCGGCGTCGTCTTCGCGCTGCCGCACACGGGGAACTGGGAGGTGGCCGGCGCCTGGATCATCGCCCGCGGGGCGGGGAAGTTCACCACCGTCGCCGAGCGGCTCAAGCCCGAGTCGGTGTTCCTACGGTTCCTCGCCTTCCGCGAATCACTCGGCTTCGAGGTGCTGCCCGCGACCGGCGGCAACAGCCGGTTCGGGGTGCTGGCGCAGCGGCTGCGCGCCGGCGGAATGGTCTGCCTGCCCGCCGACCGCGACGTCACCGGCGGCGGGATCGATGTGGAGTTCTTCGGGCAGAAGGCGCGGATGATGGGCGGCCCGGCGGCGCTGGCCGTACAGACCGGCGCCGCGCTGCTGCCGGCCGTGCTGTGGTTCGAGGGCCGGGGCTGGGGCGTGCACATCTACCCGGAGGTTCCGGTGCCCGCCGAGGGAAGCCGGCGGGACAAGATCGCCGCCATGACACAGCAGATGGCGCGCAACTTCGAGGCGGGCATCGCGGCCCACCCCGAGGACTGGCACATGCTCCAGCGGGTCTTCGCCGAAGACTTCGACCCGGCCCGGCTGCCCGCGGCCGCCGGCCCGGGGGAGGAGCTGAACGCCGGCGTCGGCGGGGACGGCCCTGGTGGCGGCGGCCCGTCATGAGGATCGGCATCGTCTGCCCGTACACCTGGGACGTGCCAGGTGGGGTGCAGCAGCACATCAGGGACCTCGCCGAGGCGCTGATCGAGCTGGGCCACGAGGTCTCGGTGATCTCCCCGGCCGACGACGACACGCCGCTGCCGGACTACGTGGTGCCCGCCGGCCGGGCCGTGCCGGTGCCCTACAACGGGTCGGTCGCCCGGCTCGCGTTCGGGTTCCTGTCCGCGGCCCGCGTCCGCCGCTGGGTCAAGGAGGGCAACTTCGACGTGCTGCACGTGCACGAGCCGGCCGCGCCCAGCCTCTCGCTGCTGGCGTGCTGGGTCGCGGACGGGCCGATCGTGGCCACCTTCCACACCGCGATGCCGCGGTCGCGGCTCATCCACGCGACCTCCCCGGTGCTGCAGACCGCGCTGGAGAAGATCAGCGGCCGGATCGCCGTGTCCGAGGCGGCCCGCACCACCCTGGTCGAGCACATGGGGGGCGACGCGGTGCTCATCCCGAACGGTGTCACCGTGCGCCGGTATGAGAAGGCGAGCCCGCTTCCGGGCTGGCCCGGCCCCGGCGGCGCGCTCGGCTTCCTGGGCCGCATGGACGAGCCGCGCAAGGGCCTGGACGTGCTGCTGCACGCGTTCGGGACGCTGGGTGCCGACCGGCCCCAGCTGCGGCTGCTGATCGCGGGCCCGGGGGACGCCGGCGACGTCATCGACCGGGTGCCCACCCCCCTGCGGGAGCGGGTGGTGCTGCTCGGCCAGGTGAGCGAGGAGGACAAGGCCCGGGTCTACCACTCGGTGGACGTGTTCTGCGCGCCGAACACCGGTGGCGAGAGCTTCGGCATCGTGCTGGCCGAGGCGATGGCGGCGGGGGCGCCCATCGTCGCCAGCGACCTGGACGCCTTCCGGCAGGTGCTGCGCGGCGGCCGGGCGGGCGAGCTGTTCACCACCGCCGACCCCGCTGCCCTGGCGGCGGCGGCGGGCCGCCTGCTGGACGACCCGCCGCTGCGGGCACGGCTGTCCGCCGCGGCCTGCGAAGCGGTGCGTGCCTACGACTGGCCGGTGGTGGCCCGGGATGTGGTCAAGGTGTACCAGGCAGTCGTGCCCGCTGCCGGGAAGGTGGAGGTGGTGCCGTGAGCGCGCTGACCGTCGTCGTCATCGTCATCGCCATCGCGATCCTGACCGGGGTGTATGTGTCCTGGCGCGCGGGCAGGCTCGACCGCCTGCACACGCGGGTGGAGACCGCCCGCGCGTCCCTGGACGCCGCGCTGGTGCGGCGCAGCGCGGTGGCGCTGGAGCTCGCCGCCTGCGGGCTGCTTGACCCGGCGACCAGCCTGCTGCTGGCCGGGGCCGCACACGACGCGCGGGCCGCCGGTGAGCCGAACGAGCTGGCCGAGAGCGACCTGACCCGGGCGCTGCGCGCGGCGCTCGGCCAGCCCGGCTTCCGCGCCGCCCTGGCTGAGCTGGGCCGGGGGGACGAGCTGCTCGCCGAGCTGGAGGCCGCGGCCCACCAGGTGTTCCTGGCGCGCAGGTTCTACAACGACGCGGTGGCCGTCACCCGCGCCGCGCGCCGCCGCTGGCTGGTCCGCGTGCTCAGGCTGGCCGGGGGCGCGCCGCTGCCGGAGTTCTTCGAGATCGATGATTCGCTCGTGACCGGGGGGGCGGAGGGCGGCGGGGCCGACATGCTCCACTTCACCAGCGGCGGGGACGCGCCCGGGCAGGTCGCCTGACCATCCGGGCGCAGCGCCGCGGGCGGCCGGGTAAGTGGGCCGGTGAGCGCCTACCATGGGGGTGAGCCCGCCAAGCGAATCTGTGAGGTTGATCGTGTCAGTCAGCAGTGCCGCCAGCATCCCCGGCGCCCGCGAGGGCAGTGCTGCCGCCGCGACCGGGACCGCGCGCGTCAAGCGGGGCATGGCCGACATGCTCAAGGGCGGCGTGATCATGGACGTGGTCACCGCCGACCAGGCGAAGATCGCCGAGGACGCGGGTGCGGTCGCGGTGATGGCGCTGGAGCGCGTGCCGGCCGACATCCGCACCCAGGGCGGGGTCGCCAGGATGAGCGACCCCGACATGATCGAGAAGATCATCCGCGCCGTGTCCATCCCCGTGATGGCCAAGTGCCGGATCGGCCACTTCGCCGAGGCCCAGGTACTGCAGGCCATCGGGGTCGACTACATCGACGAATCAGAGGTGCTGACCCCCGCCGACGAGTCGCATCACGTGGACAAGTGGGGCTTCACCGTGCCGTTCGTGTGCGGCGCGACCAACCTGGGGGAGGCGCTGCGCCGCATCTCCGAGGGTGCGGCGATGATCAGGTCGAAGGGTGAGGCCGGCACCGGCAACGTGGTGGAGGCCACCCGGCACATGCGGCAGATCTCGGCCGACATCGCGCGTCTCGCGGCGATGCGCACCGACGAGCTCTACTCCGCCGCCAAGGACCTCCTGGCGCCACACGAGCTGGTCGCCGAGGTCGCCCAGGCCGGCAAGCTGCCGGTGGTGCTGTTCACCGCCGGGGGCATCGCCACCCCGGCCGACGCCGCGATGATGATGCAGCTCGGCGCGGAGGGCCTGTTCGTCGGGTCGGGGATCTTCAAGTCCGGCGATCCGGCGCAGCGGGCGGCGGCGATCGTGAAGGCCACCACCTTCCACGACGACCCGGACGTGGTCGCCAAGGTCTCGCGGGGACTGGGCGAGGCCATGGTCGGCATCAACCTGGACACGCTGCCGGCCGAGCAGCACTACGCCGGCCGCGGCTGGTAACGACCCCCGGCGGCCCTCGCCCGCCTGGGCCCGCGTGGACCGTCACCGCCCCACCCGAGGGAGCGAGATGTTTGAGCGGTTCACCGAGCGGGCGAGGCGGGTCGTCGTCTTTGCGCAGGAAGAAGCCAGGGACCTCAACCACAGCTACATCGGCACCGAGCATCTGCTGCTCGGGCTGATGAGGGACGCCGACAGCGTCGCGGGGCGGGCGCTGCAGGAGCTGGAGATCGGCCACGACGCGGTGCGCGAGCAGGTGATAGAGATCGTCGGCCGGGGCCAACAGGCGCCATCCGGCCACATCCCGTTCACCCCGGGCGCCAAGAAGGTGCTCGAGCTCTCGCTGCGGGAGGCACTGCAGCTCAACCACAACTACATCGGGACCGAGCACATCCTGCTCGGCCTGGTTGGGGAGGGCGAGGGGGTGGCCGCTCAGGTGCTCATCAAGCTGGGCGGGAGCCTGAGCCGGGTGCGGGACAAGGTGATCGAGCTCGCTCCGCCCGGGACCGGCGAGGGCCCCGAGCTCTCCGGCCAGCTCCGCCGGTCCGGCCTGCGCGGGCCGCTGGGTGAGCTCGTGCAGCGGCTGGAGGCCATGGACGAACGGCTGGCCGCCATCGAGCGTCATCTCGGCCTGTCCGGCGGGGCCGGCGCTGCCGCCGGGCCGGGCCCAGGCGCCGCCGCGGGCGGCTCCGCGGAGCCGGGCGGAGGCGGGCCGGAGCGGGGCGGCAAGCCGGAGCCAGGCGGTGGGCAGGAGCCAGGCGGTGGGCAGGAGCCGGGCGGCGGGCCGCGGCCGGGCGGCGGGGAGGGTCCGGGCGGCGCGGCGGCGGGTGGCGCCGGCCGGTAAGGGAATTCCGGCAGCATGGCAGGTGTTTGAACCGGGATCACCCCGGCCGGGCGGCCGCGGCCGTTCCGGCGCACACGGGGGACACGCAGGCGGTCAGGTGACGGAGGTTGTTCGTGGGATCGGGTCCGGTCATCGGGGTGCTCGGCTTGCAGGGCGACGTGGTCGAGCATGCGCGGGCGCTGGCGGCCGTCGGCGCCAGCCCGGTCACGGTGCGGCGGGCGGACGAGCTCGACCGCGTGGATGGGCTCGTCATCCCCGGCGGGGAGTCCACCACGATGTGGAAGCTGGCGGTGATCTTCGACCTGATGGACCCGCTGCGCAAGCGGGCAAGTTCCGGGATGTGCGTGTTCGGTTCCTGCGCCGGGATGATCATGCTGGCGGACCGGCTGCTGGACGGCGTGGCCGGCCAGGAGACGGTGGGCGGGATCGACATGACCGTGCGGCGGAACGCGTTCGGCCGTCAGGTGGACTCGTTCGAGCGCGACATCAGCCTGGCCGGGATGGCCGGCACCCCGTTCCGGGCGGTCTTCATCCGCGCTCCCTGGGTGGAGGAGACCGGCCGGCAGGTGGAGGTTCTGGGGACCGATCCGGCCACCGGTAGGATCGTCGCGGTCCGGCAGGGGCCACTGCTCGCCACCTCCTTCCACCCTGAGCTGACGGGTGATGTGCGCGTCCACCGGCTCTTTGTTGACATGGTGAGGGAACGGACATGAGTGGCCATTCGAAGTGGGCGACGACCAAGCACAAGAAGGCGGTCGTCGACGCCCGGCGCGGCAAGCTTTTCGCCAAGCTGATCAAGAACGTCGAGGTGGCGGCGCGCACCGGCGGCGCCGACCCGGCCGGCAACCCCACCCTGTACGACGCGGTGCAGAAGGCGAAGAAGAACTCGGTCGGGAACGAGAACATCGACCGCGCGATCCGCCGGGGCGCCGGGCTGGAGGCGGGCGGCGCCCAGTACGAGACGGTGACCTACGAGGGCTACGCCCCCGGCGGGGTGGCCGTGCTGGTGGAGTGCCTCACCGACAACCGGAACCGGGCCGCCGCCGACGTCCGGACCGCCCTCACCCGCAACGGCGGGTCCATGGCCAACCCGGGCTCCGTCTCGTACCTGTTCCACCGCAAGGGCGTGGTGCTCGTCCCCAAGGCCGACGGGGTGACCGAGGACGACGTGGTCGCCGCGGTGCTCGACGCGGGCGCGGAGGACGTGACCGACCTCGGTGAGTCGTTCGAGGTGATCAGCGAGCCCACCGACCTGGTGGCGGTGCGGAACGCGGTGACCGGCGCGGGCCTGGAGTACGAGTCGGCCGATGCCGCGTTCCTGCCCACGGTCGAGGTCGACCTGGACGAGGACCAGGCCAAACGGGTGTTCCGGCTGATCGAGGCGGTCGAGGACTCCGACGACGTGCAGGACGTCTACGCGAACTACTCGGTCTCCGACGACATCATGGAAAAGCTCGGCTGACGCCGCTGGGCGACACGCCGCGGCGCCTCGCCGCCCGGGCCGGGCGCGGCCGGTAGGGTCGCACCGAACACATGTTCGCTGCGAGACCGCCGGGATGGTGAGGCATGCGGGTGCTCGGCGTCGACCCGGGGCTTACCCGGTGCGGGCTCGGGGTGATCGACGGGGTCCCCGGCCGGGCCCCAACCCTGGTCGCGGCTGACGTGCTGCGCACCCCGGCCGGGGATGACATCGCCGCGCGCCTGCTCGCGCTGGAGGCCGGGATCGAGGAGTGGCTCACCGCGCACCAGCCCGACGCGATGGCGGTCGAGCGGGTGTTCAGCCAGCACAACGTGCGGACGGTGATGGGCACGGCACAGGCGGGCGCGGTCGCCGTCGTGTGTGCCGCGCGGCGCGGGCTGCCCGTCGCGCTGCACACTCCCAGCGAGGTGAAGGCGGCGGTGACCGGCAACGGCCGGGCGGGCAAGGACCAGGTCACGGCCATGGTGATGCGGCTGCTCCGGCTGGATGACCCGCCCCGGCCCGCCGACACCGCCGACGCGCTGGCGCTGGCCATCTGCCATCTGTGGCGCGGCGGGATGCAGCGCCGCCTGGCGGCCGCGGCCGGGGTGGGGGGCCGGGCATGATCTCGCATCTGGACGGCAGGGTGTCCGCGGTGGCGCCGGAGGGCGCGGTGATCGAGGTCGGCGGCGTCGGCCTGCTGGTCCAGTGCACGCCGGGCACGCTGGCGACGCTGCGCCCGGGGGAGCGGGCCCGGGTGGCGACCTCGCTGGTGGTCAGGGAGGACGCGCTCACCCTGTTCGGCTTCGCCGCCGACGATGAGCGGGACGTGTTCGAGCTGCTGCAGACGGCCAGCGGGGTGGGGCCCCGGCTCGCGCTCGCGATGCTGGCCGTGTTCACCCCGGACGCGCTGCGCCGCGCGGTCGCCGCGGAGGACGTCACCGCGCTGACCCGGGTCCCCGGCATCGGCCGCAAAGGCGCGCAACGGATCGTCCTGGAACTCGCCGGCCGCCTCGGCCCGCCCGGCGTGGCGGCCGGGCGCGCCCAGCAGGGCCAGCTGGCCGCCGCCGGGCCCGGGCTGCCGGGCGCCGAGCCCTGGCGGGACCAGGTCCGGACCGGGCTGCTCAACCTGGGCTGGCAGGCGCGCGAGGCGGACCAGGCGATCGCGGCGGTGGCGGCCGACGTGCAGGCCGCGAGCGGCGCCGGCGGCTCGAACGATGGCGACCCCACGGGGGGCGGCGCGAACGGTGACGGCGGCCAGAATGGCGACGGCGGCGGCGCGGACGGCGCGCGGGCCGAGGTGGACGTCGCGGCCATGCTGCGGGCGGCACTGC
>Ga0134125_10005794_pt1 | contig 14018 bp, 11 predicted proteins | sample KB31751_FD_96464 | JGI IMG/M metagenome (GOLD analysis project Ga0134125, IMG submission 96464) | Terrestrial soil microbial communities with excess Nitrogen fertilizer from Kellogg Biological Station, Michigan, USA - KB3-175-1 | ecosystem: Environmental > Terrestrial > Soil > Unclassified ... | reverse complement strand
TGCAATTTAGTTTATTGCCCTTTTATAAAATGAAATTATTGGCTGGCCTGTTTAAAGGATACGGGAACAGGGCTTTTAGGTTGCCTCAGACCGGCGGCCCGGTTCAGGTTACCGGCATATTATCCTTATGATGCCATAAATGCAGGCAGGCGTATGTACGGTAGGGGGACCATTTGGCGGAGATCCGGAGCATGTTCTCCCGGAGTTTTTTCTTATCCGTTTTATCCAGCTTATAAACCCGGATCATCGCATTTTGTATGCCCAGGTCGTCCACGGCAAATACGTCTTCCCGGCCCAGGGTAAACATGAGCAGCATTTCGGCAGTCCAGCGGCCGACACCTTTGATCTCTGTGAAATGTTCTATGAGTTCCTCATTATTCATTTTGCGGAGTACTTTAGGATCCATGCCCTTTTTCAGTGTAAATCTCGCTACGTTCTGAATATAATTCGTTTTGGCATTCGAAAGTCCGATGGCCCGAAGTTCATCAAATGGCGTATCCAGAATTTTTTGCGGCGTGGGTTTGCCGGAATACAGTTTTAAAAACCGTTTGTGAATCACTTCAGCAACCCTGGTGGATAATTGCTGACTCATGATGGACGCGCATAAATGCAGGTAGATCTGGTTTCGCTTACGCAGGGTAAACGCTTCCTGTTGCGCCAGTAATTTACCCAGTCTTTTGTCTTTCGACAGATGGGAAATATAAGATGCTGATGCTGTTTGCATGCAGGCAAATTAATGCAATTAATGAATCAGCACTTCGTCTGTTTTGAACAGGATGCCGTTGATGGCCATTTGATTCAGGGAAACCACATTGGCGAAACCTGCATGCCCTTTGATCTGCACCTGCGGTGTGATGCCTGTCAGGTTAAACAGCAGGGTGCTGTCGTTGACTGTTTGCAGGGTGCTGCTGTCCGGGATATCATAACTGAATAACCGCTGGGGAACCAGTTGGGACAAGATCAGCAAACGCAGGGAATCCGTATTGGCCGTATCCAGGTCCTGCGGACTGTTGTATCCCAAATATCTGAAGGCATCGTTGTCGGGTGCAAAAAAAGTATAGGGGCCGCCGGATGCCAGATTCGTGGTTATACTGTCCGGACTTGCCTCAGCCCGTAGCAGGGCGTTGGAGAGAAAGCTCAGGGAACTGTCGGCATTGATCATTTCCAGCAGATTTTTTGAAGGCGCTATCAGTACCTTCTGCAGGGAATGCATAATCCCGTTGGCTGCCTGCACATCCGATGAACCCACCTGGATTCCGTTTACAAAGATCCGGTTGGAATCGCCGGTAATAAATACCGAGTCTCCGTTGGCCATGATGACCTTCATTTCCTTTGCACCGATAAAATCAGGAGAGCCCAGGGCAGCGCCGGCCACCGTATGGTAGAGTACCAGGTTCCTGGCTTCTTCCGCGGAATAGGCTATTATCGAAGAAAGGGGAATTCCCGATACATTGAAAGCGTCATCGGGCGGAACAAAAACTGTGAAAGGCCCGGTTCCGTTAAAGACCGTGTCCAGGTTTGCCTGCCGGATGGCGGTTTCAAAATAGCTGGTATTGGCGGCGTTGGCCAGAAAATAAGAAATGGTGGAAGTTTTATAATCGATACCTGCAGGATTCTTTTTATTACAGCTCCAGCCGGCGATTCCTGCCGCGAATACCAAAAAAAACAGTTTGAATCTGTTGCCAGATAAGGTTGTCATGCACTATCCGGATTTAAGTTTTCAGGCAAATGGCTGCCTGCCTTGCTATACGTATAAAATTCGGTTATGGTATGCGGGGACGGAATTTTTATTCCAGGGTAAAGCTCACCCGGCCGTCTTTTTCATCCTTTATCGAAATGCCGATTTCCATCAGCTGCTTGCGGATCCGGTCCGAGGTCTGGTAGTCTTTTTTAGCCCTCGCTTCCTGCCGGATATCCATCAGCAGGTCCATAATGCCCTCCAACCGTTCTGAGTCCTTGCCGCTGTCATCGGTTAAACCCAATACGTTCTCCAGATAATTTTTAAACTGAAGTTTGGCATAGCCCAGAGTTTCGGGTGAAAGGGTGGTTTTTTCCAGGTCCCCGCTCCGGAAGGAATTGATATGATTGACCAGTACGAACATATTGGCCAGAACCCTGGCCGTATTGAAATCATCGTTCATGAAATCATCGAAGCCGCGGCAAAGGTCGTTGAACTGCTGCTCGAGCCGGGGATTAATTTCTTTCTGCGGGTCCGTGGTCATTTTCTGAAGTTCCCGGTAAGCATCCCAGAGGCGCTTCAGCCCTTTTTCTGCCGCCTGCAGAGCTTCATTTCCGAAATCGAGCGTACTCCGGTAATGGGTTTGCAGAATAAAAAAACGAATGGTCATCGGATGGTAGGCCTGGGAAAGCAGCGGGTTGCTGCCGGAAAACATATCCGTGAGGCTGATCACGTTATTGTAGCTCTTACCCATTTTCTTCCCGTTGATCGTGATCATATTATTGTGGAGCCAGTACCTCGCTGCCACCTGCTGATTGCAGATCATACTCTGGGCAATTTCACTTTCATGGTGGGGAAACATGAGATCCATTCCGCCGCCATGTATATCGAATTCGCTTCCGAGATATTTTGTGCTCATGGCCGAGCATTCAATATGCCATCCGGGAAATCCTTCTCCCCAGGGACTGTTCCAGCGCATGATATGTCCGGGAGGCGCGGATTTCCAGAGAGCAAAATCCTGCCGGTTGCGTTTTTCTTCCTGGCTTTCGAGATCCCGGGTGGTTTCCAGTAACTCATCCAGCTTACGCCCACTCAGTTTTCCATAAGGATATTTTTCTGCATATTTCTTTACGTCGAAGTATACCGAGCCGTTGACAGCATAGCCGTATCCTGCTGCAATGATCTTTTTGATCATTTCAATCTGCTCAATGATATGACCGGTGGCTGTTGGTTCAATACCCGGATCCAGATTGTTGAACTGATGCATGGCCCAATGGAAGAGATTGGTATATTTCTGTACCAGTTCCATGGGTTCCAGTTTTTCGATCAATGCCTTTTTGGAGATCTTGTCCTCCGCCTCCCGGCCCTCTTCTTCAAAGTGACCGGCATCGGTAATATTGCGCACATATCTCACTTTATAACCGAGATACAGGAGGTACCGGTAGATCACATCAAAGCTGATAAAGCCCCGCGCATGCCCCAGGTGGCTCTCTCCGCTTACGGTAGGACCGCAAACATACATACCCACATGGTTGGGAGTAATAGGAATAAATTCTTCTTTCTGTCTGCTGTATGAATTATAGACTTTTAAGTTGCTCATGCCTCGCTCAAATATAAACATTTATCGCTTTTTGTCCCGAAGCAGCAGGTCGGCGATCACCGGAAAATGATCGGAATAGGGGTTGACGATTTTTTTGCATTGCAATACGGTAAAATCTTCCGACGGAAGAATATAATCGATCCGCAGGGTGGGCGAAATACGAATATAGGTTCTTCCGATTCCGAAATTTCTGGCTATAAATGCATCCTGCCGCCCGCCCCTGATATGAAAATAGGTATAGGAATTCGGAACATCATTAAAATCCCCGCAAACAACCACCGGGTAAGGACTTGCATCCAGGTTCCTTCTTACCGTATCTGCCTGGTATCCGCGGAGGCTGAGTGCGTATTTTAGTTTCTTTGCCAGGGATTTTGATGCGGGTAAAATGCTATCCTGGCCCTTGCGGATTATTTCAAGATCCCGGAAATCTTTCGATTTGAAAAGAACGGACTGCAAATGAACCGTGCTGACCCGGATCCTTTTCCCGTTCACCAGCATATCTGCTTCAATCATACTTTCGGTATAAATCCTTTTGTCGGTGTTGTATGGCAGGCGAACGGTCCACACAATCGGGTATTTCGAAAATATGATCACGCCTGCCTCATATTTCACGTATTTGTTGTGTTCATCCCGCGAAAAATAATAATAGGGGAAATGGAGTTTCTGACTGACGTACCGGATATTGGACTGAGCAGAATCGAGGGGTTCGTAAAATTCCTGGAGGCAGAGTATATCTGCCTGCTGGGCGGCTATCAGATTCAGCATTTGTGCGCGATGCCCCGATGCGCCGGTTTTTTTGGTAATGAATTCATCCCAGCGCCTGATATTCCAGGTCATGACCCGGATGGCATTTTCCTGCTTATGTGAAAAATCTTTTTTTGCCAGGCTCATGCCAAAGAATGCATGAATATTCTGCCAGCCAAGGATCAGGGTCACCAGGGAAATGAGGGATAATTTTGGTTTCATAAAAAGCCAGCATACCAGAAAGACCAGTAAAAGAAGCAGGAAGAGCGGAAACAGAAAGGCAAGCAAAGAGATAAACCACCATTTATCCGGATGCAGAAACGCGTTACAGCAGGTTAACAGGAACAGGATGGCAAATGCAATGTTCAGCAGAATGAGAAAGCGTTTCGTAAATTTCCGCAGTGATGCCATGGGAGACCTGAAGTTACAAATCTTCCTCTTCAGCAGCCCGCTTCAGAATGTCTTTTTCTTCGCTGGTCAGAAAGCGGTAGCCCTGCTGGTTGATCTTGTCCAGGATCTCATCGATTCTTTTCTGCGTGATATTGGGAATTTTTTTAAAGGGCTGGGTTCCGGCCACATGATAATAAAATTCGTCTTTTGGATGTTTGGGCTTTTTTTTCTTTTCAGGATTGAAGAGGTTGCCCAGCCAGTCGAAAAACTGATTGATCCAGATGCTTGCGTCGCGGCCTCTGCGCATCTGATAAATGAACAGGAATCCAACTCCGGCTGCCCCTGCATTTGCCAGGTAAACGCCGGTTTGTCCGTAGCCGATGCTGGAAAAATTAATCAGCAGAAAAACCAGTGTGAGCACCCAGAGGGGAATGCCCCCGTTGATCATCGGAAAAATGCGGTAATCGGGCGAAACCGTGGTAGTGGCAATGGCCAGGGCTGCAATGGCGCAATTGGCGCCGGAAAAACTGACGGCATCCATTTGCGCATGAAGACCAGGGAAGAGGAGATTCGCGGCAATAAACAATACCGCGCCGGTCAGCCCCCCATAAAGATATATGGCAATGATTTTTTTATTTCCGGTGAGGTCCTGCAGAATATACCCGAAGCTCCAGAGCCAGAACATATTGGAAATAAACCGGAAGAGCTGGTGGTCGGTGAACATGTAGGTAATGAGGGTCCAGGGCTTCAGCAGGAGTTTTTCCGGTGAACCGGGCAGTGCAAACCAGCTGTAAATACGGGTATAAAAGGTCCCGCTATCGCTCATCTGGTAGACCACATAGACAAATTTCAGGATAACGAATAGCACAGCATTCCCCACCAGTAGCTGGATGAGGGCATTTCCATCCTGGCCAAGCTGCATTCTCTTCCGGTAGTTGTTTTCTTTTACATCCATGGATTTACATGTACGGCGATTACAGATTTTGATAGCAGGCGCCCGGCAACAGCTTATTAACAACCGGAATCGATATGGGTTCAGTAAAAATTTCGGCGGTCGTTCTTTCTCCAGTATAATACAAGAATAAGTCCAACAATTGCCCCGCCAAGATGCGCCCAGTGGGCCACGTTATCTCCTGAAGAATTCCGGAGTCCCAGAAATAATTCCATCCCGCCATAAAAAATAACAAACCATTTTGCCTTGATGGGCACAAAAAAGTAGAGGTAGATCAGACTGTTGGGGAATAAGAGGCCGAAGGCGGCCAGGCAGCCAAAAACTGCTCCGGAGGCTCCGATGGTGCCCCCGTTGATGATCTTGGTCGGGTCGTTGATGATTTCCATTTGGTCATGGAGTGGCATCTGGTGAATGATGTCCCAGTAAGGTGCCATCTGATGATTCAATACCAGCAGGTGCAATGCAGCAGATCCGAGTCCGCAGGCTACATAAAAGATCAGGAATCTTTTCGGACCCCAGTAGTTTTCCAGGATGCTGCCGAACATCCAGAGCGCGAACATATTGAACAGAATATGCTCAAACCCACCGTGCAGAAACATATAGGTAATGAGCTGGTGGGGCCGGAAAAATACCGAACGGATTTCGTGCAGGGCAAACAGGTTCTCAATGCTGAAATTCGGATTGTTCTCAAATACCTTCTGAGCGATAAAAACGAGTACATTGATAATGATCAGGTTTTTAATAACGGGGGGAATAACCTGAAAGCTCCCCGGTCTGAATTCAGTCATAGTGCATCTTCAATTACGGGTGCAAGTTAGTGCTTTAAGAAAAGTCCGGTAACATTTTCGATATGCTGGGTATGCGGGAACATATCCACCGGCTGAATGGCAGAAATGGTATATTTTTCAGACAAAAGCTGCAGGTCACGAGCCTGCGTAGCGGGATTGCAGCTTACGTACACGATTTTTTCGGCCCCTATTTCCAGCAATTTTCCAACCAGCTCCGGCGTCATTCCCGCACGGGGCGGATCGGTAATGATCACATCCGGCCGGCCCTGCGCGGAAAAAAAAGAATCCTTGCATATTTCGGTTACATCTCCTGTAAAAAAATCGGCATGCGCCACCCGGTTAAGCGCTGCATTTTCTTTTGCGTCGGCAATCGCTTCGGGAACGAGTTCTATGCCGATCACGCGACCCGCCAGCTTACTGAGAAAAATGCCGATGCTTCCGGTTCCGCAATAAAGGTCATACAGGGTTTCGTTTCCGCTCAGTCCGGCAAAATCCCGGGTAACCTGATAGAGGCGCTCCGCCTGCGCCGTATTGGTTTGAAAAAAGGACTTAGGCCCGATCTTAAAAGAAAATTCTTCCAGTTTTTCTATCACATAGCCATTGCCGTAATATATGACGGGATTGAGTCCGTGCAGACTGTCATTCATTTTACCATTGATGGTATACAGAAGGGTCGTAATGGCCGGAAATCTCTCCATCAAATGGGCCATCAGCTGGTTCAGCAGCATTTCATCGGCATAACCGACCACAAGATTGACCATCAGTTCACCCGTCCGGCATAGCCTTACCTGCATGGTCCGCAGAAAGCCCTCATGCCGGAGAATATCATAAAACGAAATCCCGTTCTCAATGCCCCACCGTTTCACCTCCTTCCGGATAAGATTTGTTGGTTCTTCCTGGAGAAAACAGGTATCCACATCCACCACTTTGTCAAAAATGCCCCTGGCATGAAAACCGGCTGCATCCTGCATGGCGGAAATGGCCGGATCCTGCAGTTCGCTGCGCAACAGATAGCGGCGGTTCGAAAAAGTATATTCGAGCTTGTTCCGGTAGCCGGTGGTTTGCGTAGCGCCGATAATGGGCTTCATGGGCGGCAGTTCCATTTTCCCGATCCGTTTCAGGCTCTGCCATACCTGGTCCTGCTTGTATTCGAGCTGTTTCGCGTAGGGAAGCATCTGCCACTGGCAACCGCCGCAAATGCCGAAATGCGGGCAGAAAGGCTCAATTCTTTCTGCGGAATATTCATCGAAGGACAGTACATGCCCCTCGGCCCAGTCCTTTTTATTCCGGGTTAGCCGGACGGTTACCAGATCTCCCGGAACCGCCTGTTCTATGAAAATCACTTTTCCTTCGTGCTTTGCAAGGCTCTTTCCTTCCGCCGCATAACCGGTTACCAGCAATTTTTCCAAAACAATATTTTTCTTCTTTCCCACGGCGGCAAATGTAGGATTATCCTAATTTAGCATTCCTATGTTCAACCTAATGCTTAAAAAAAGCCTCCTGCCCCTGGTTTTTCTTTTCCATGCCGTCTGCGGTTTTTCCCAGGGACACGATATTCACCTCAGTTTAAAGCCCTTTGCCAACAGTCAGGTTTATCTGGGTTATCACTACGGAAAAATAAAAGCCGTGGCGGACTCCATCACGCTCGACGGCAACGCGGAAGGCCATTTTAAGGGGAAGGATACCCTGCCGGAAGGAGTTTATTTCATTGTTTCTCCCAAAAAGGAGATACTTTTTGAACTGCTTATCGGCGGCAAACAACAGTTCTCCGTTTCCGCCGATACAACCCGCCTGCCCCAAAGCATTGTATTTGCCGGATCCCCGGAAAACACCGTTTTTCAGGAGTATACGGTTTTCATGAACAGCCATGGGAGGGAGATAGCAGGCTTGCAGACCCGGCTCTCCCAGTCCAAATCAAAAAAAGACTCTGCAGGCATCCGGCAGCAACTGCTGAAAGCCAATGCTGAAGTGAAAGCCTACCGGGAAGAGGCAGAAAAAAAGGATCCGGGCTCCCTGTTCAGCACTTTATTGCTTGCCCTGAAAGAGCCGGTGATTCCGGCCGCCCCGGCGAACCTCAGCGAAGCAGATAAGAAGAGTTTCGCCTACCGTTATTTTAAAGATCATTACTGGGATCATATCTCTTTCACGGACGACCGCCTCATCCGGACCCCGGTTTTTGAACCCAAGCTGGACCGCTACTACAAGGACCTGGTTTCTCCCGATCCCGATTCCATTAACCGCGAGGTCGATCACATGCTCCTGTATTCCCGCACGAATAAGGAGATGTTCAAATACCTGCTGGTGCATTTTGTTCAGAAATATATCAATCCCGATTATATGGGCCAGGATGCTGTCTTTGTGCACCTGTTTGAAAAATATATAAACACCGGCCAGGCGCCCTTCTTCACGGAAAAATACCGGAAATTCGTAGACGACCGCGCCTACAGCCTGATGGCAAACCAGATCGGCCAGCCTGCTCCCGAACTGACGATGACCGATACCCTGGGGAAGACTGCATCCCTCTACGATCTGAACGCGGATTTTGTGGTGATCTGTTTCTGGGATCCCACCTGCAGCCATTGCAAGGAGACGGTTCCCAAACTGGATTCCATTTACCAGGCCAAATGGAAAAAAGAGGGAGTGAAAGTGCTGGGCGTAATGGTGGATGGTGGAAAGGACAACTGGATCAAATTTATACATGATCACAATTTGAAGGATTGGATCCACGTTTATCAGACTGAAGCCCAGCACGATGCGGATTCATCTGCCGGACGACCGGACTACCGCCAGTTATACGATGTGTACCAGACACCGATTCTGTACCTGCTGGATAAAAATAAACGGATCGTCGCAAAGAAGCTGACTTACCTGCAGCTCGATGAGGTGCTGAACCTCAAACTGAAAAAGAGTTGACGGATGACGGATCATCCGGCAATTTCTAAAAGAATCCTGAATGATAAAGAATTTTCTCCCGGTCATTATTCTGCTGTTCATCACCTCTGCCCTGTCTGGTCAGACGCTGGTCAGCTTTGGCAATCATAAGATCAGCCGGAACGAATTCCTGACTGCATACCGGAAGAACAACACGAATAAAAAAGCCACCGAAACATCCTACCGGGATTACCTGGACTTGTATATCCGGTACCGGCTCAAAGTGCAGGCTGCCTACGATAAAAAGATGGACTCCCTGCCCGCGCAGCTTTCGGATCTGCAGAATTTCCGGAGTCAGATTGCAGACCAGTACATCAATGATGAAGGCAGCCTCGACCGGATGACGGAAGAAGCCTTCCGGCGTTCACAAAAAGATATCCGTATTTCCTATATCATTGTTGCGCTTCCAAAAAATGCCGGCCCCGCCGATACCCTCAAAGCCTGGAAGAAAATAAACGAGGCCCGGAACAGCCTGAAGAAAAATAGGAGTTTTGAAGAAACAGCGCTTGCTTATTCTGATGATCCCTTTGTTAAAACGAATCAGGGTGATCTGGGCTATATAACCGTATTTGATCTGCCATACAACATTGAAAACGTTGCATACCAGACCGGCGTTGGTCAAATTTCCCCTGTTTTCAGAACCGATGGCGGCTACCTGATCATTAAAAACACTGCGGAGCGAAAAGCATTGGGCCGGATGCAGGCGGCCCAGATCCTGCTGATCTTTCCTTATCAGGCCGATGATCAGGCGAAAGAGGATACCCGCCGCAGGGCAGATTCCCTGTATCAGGCAATCCGCTCCGGTTCGGATTTCGGAGAACTGGCCAGAAAATTCAGCGGCGATAATTTATCCTATCAGCTGGGCGGCGTTTTATCCGAATTCGGAATTGGAAAATATGAACCCGCATTTGAAAAGCAGGCTTATGATCTTAAGAAAGACGGAGATATCAGCGAGCCCTTTGCCAGCAGTTTCGGATACCATATCCTGAAACGGATCGCAAGGATCCCGGTTTCTGAAACCCGGGATAAAAAAACAATGGATGCCCTGAAGGAAAGAGTGAAAGCTGACCGGAGAATTGAAGTTTCCAGGAAGGAAATGCTGCAAAGCGTTTTGAAAAAAACAGGATTTAAACAACTCGTTCAGCCGGGGGATCATTTTTTTGCATTCACCGACAGCCTGGTCCAGAATAAAAAAGAACCTGTTATTCCGGGACTAAACACAAAAACCCTCTTCTGCCGTTTCTCCAATAAAACCTATACAGTCGGCGACTGGATTGAATACCGCAAATCATTGAACCGCGTACCGTCCCTGGTGAGTGGAAAAACAGACCGGGACCTGCTTGATCAGTACCGCGAAACGATTGCCTTCGATTATTACCGGGCCCACCTCGAAAGATACAATAAGGAATTTGCCTACCAGGTCAGCGAATTCCGGGACGGCAATCTGCTATTTGAAATTATGCAAAAGCAGGTATGGGAAAAAGCCGGTTCCGATACGGTTGCGCTGAAAAATTATTTTGAACAGCACGCGGACAATTACCGGTGGGTATCCAGTGCGGATGCCATTATTTTCAATGCCGGCAACGCCGCCGCAGCGGAAGAAATCCGGCGGGATCTGCATGCAGATCCCGCGAACTGGCGCAGATTGGTCGACAGTCTCGGTGGGCAGGTGCAGGCTGATTCGGGAAGATTCGAAATGAAACAATTGCCAGGGAAAGGAATTACGGATGAACAGCATTTCACTTCTGTTAGCAGCAACCCCGATAGAACCGTTCAGTTTGCCTATATCATCCGGAAACATGCCGATCCTTCCCCGCGTAGTTTCGATGATGCACGCGGCCTCGTGATCAATGATTTCCAGAACGAACTGGAAAATAAATGGATCACAGAATTAAAAAAGAAATATCCGGTGCGGGTGAACGAAGAAGTGTTCAGGTCGCTGATGAAGTAATTTGAAAATCATCCAGCATATCCAGGATAGCCGCATCCTTCTCCATGTCAAATTTTCTCGCAAGCAATTTACCAGTCTTCAGCAGGGCCGGGTAATCTTCTCTCGTAAGTGTCTTTGGACTTGAACCTCCTGCGGACCAGTCGATATAATAAAAATTATCATTCACCACCGACTCGCGGAATCCGGAATTCAGGATGATGGTGGGAATGAGGAATTCATCCGAACCCCAGGTATAGCGGATAAAACGCCGCAGCCTTTTATTTGATGCAATAAACTCCACTACATATTTCGCACAATCCGTGCTCAGGGTCATACACATCGCCCGGGGGCCGCCATACAAGGTGTAGGGAAGTGGGAATTTTCTTTCGGGCAATACGGCGTTCATTAAAAACTGCAAGCGGTATCTTCCGGGGAATCCGAAATCCGTGAAATGATATTTTTTGATCCGCGAAATGGCATGACTCCACCATTCTCCTTCTTCTTCGTAGCAGAGGAAATTTTTATTCCTGTTCTTTTCCAGGGTATCATACAGAAAACCTGGCTGCTTGATGGGATAGTCCTGGCCGCTCATCACGCTGATAAAATCATAATGCTGTTTTCCGTTCAAAATAGCTTTCATGGAAAGTAGCAGCGCATGGACAAAGCCCGCTGATGCCCACCGCACCGCAACGCGCTGTTGCACAAACTGCACTTTTGGAATTTCGGCGAGATAAAGAAAGGGCTGTTGATCGGTTCTTTTATCCAGATGAATATAGAAATCAAACGAAAAATTCTCGAACCGCTTAATCAGCCGTTCAATTTGCCGGGGCTGCTTATGGGCCATTATGATGCAGGCGATACGCATTGGGGGATTTGGTGAAAGTTTGGTTTTAACGGTTGACGGATGACGGTTGACGGATCTCATGTGAGACAGGCTGATAAATTTCAGGAATAATGATTCACATAAAGTCCGTCAACCGTCAACCGTCATCCGTCAACCCAATTACAATTGTTCATACAGCTCCCTCAACCGCCCTCTTGTCATTTTCTTCTCCCAGTCAGCCCCCAGCGCATTTTCCCACAGGGGTTTCATGCCCATGGCCACATCGATCATGGTTTCAAACTGATCATTGGTTAAGCCGCGGGTGATATGCTGCGGAATTTCTATCCGGTTTTTTTTCACCATCTTTTTAAATTCCTTTACGCCTTCGGGGTAGTACTCTTCGAGCTTGTCAAAAACAATGCAGTTGCCGATGCCGTGTTTGGTGCCCAGCAGGTATCCGAGTCCGTAACTAACCGCATGCGCGACGCCTACCTGGGAATAGGCAATACTCATTCCGCCGGCGTATGATGCCATCATCAGGCGGTCATCGTGCAGCGGGGTCCAGTCTCCCGCACTGAGAAATACTTCCTGGCAAAGATTAAGCGCTTTTTCTCCGTAGGATTTACTGAATTCATTCAGGAAGGTCCCGGTCAGGCTTTCTATACAATGAATATAACAATCCATTCCGGTATAGAACCGTTGATTTACCGGGGCATCCGCGATTAGTTCGGGATCGAGTACAATCTGATCGAATGGCGTAAAGTCGGAATTCATGCCGAGCTTTCTCGTGGGGCCGGTTAAGACCGTTGTTCGGGATACTTCCGCACCTGTGCCACTCAGGGTGGGGATGCCCGCTTTATAAACACCGGGCTGTTTCACCAGGTCCCAGCCCTGGTAGTCTGCCGAGGAACCCGGATTGTTCATCATCAGGGAAACGGCTTTGGCCAGGTCCATCGCAGAACCGCCGCCAATACCGATGATTCCGCTCACGTTTCCAAATTCCTGCTTTAGCTGCGCCGCCAAAGCGTCTACCTGTTTTGTCTTGGGTTCATAACTTACATCTGCAAAAATGATCTTATCCTTTCCGCGCAGCGGGATGCGGTTAACGAGCGGTTTATTTTCAAAGAAATGGTCGACCAGGAATATCATAGGCTGACTTTCCCTGCGCTGCGGAGCCAGGATTTCATCAAGCTGGTTAAAGCTTCCTCTTCCATAGACCACATAACTGACCATTTTAAAATTTCTGAACTTCATTATTTCCTTTTTTGGATGATAAATTTATCGCCTTTACATCTTATTTGTCAGCGCAGCTGCTCCAAATACTCCGGCACTGTCGCCCAGTTCCGGCCTGATCACCGGCACACTGCAGTAATTATTGAATATGAACTGATTTAAAGCATTCACTCCGTCAGTATAAATTCCTGCGATATTTCCAACACCGCCGCCAACCACAATAATATCCGGGTCAAGAATATTGGTAACGACCGAAACAGCTTTTCCGAAAAAATGCGCAAGCCGGTCAAGCGTTTTCTTTGCTGATGCATCTTCGCGCGCAAGTTCAGCAATTTCCGGGAGGGTCTTCTTTGCCCCGGTGAGTTCTTCATAATATTTTTGAAGAGCCGGACCGGAGATCACTTTCTCCACACAACCGGATTTGCCGCAGTAGCAGGGTCCTCCCGATTCATCCAGGAAATTATGTCCCCACTCGCCGCCGATTCCATGATGTCCCTCCCATATTTTCCCGTCTATGACAATACCGCCGCCCACGCCGGTTCCCAGGATGATACCGAAGACCATGCGCGCCTGCGGCGCTTTCTTTTTTACTCCTCCCCAGGTGGTTTCCGCAAGCGCAAAACAATTCGCATCGTTGGCCAACAGCACCGGTAGCTGAAGCCGTTTTTCCAGATCTTTTTTTAGCGGCTGATTATTTAATACAACCGTATTGGAATTTTTAAGTTTTTGGGTGGAAGGATCCAGGATGCCCGGAGTGCCGAATCCGATACCGGCAGGGTTCAGCCCGGATTCAGACCTCATTTTCGAGACCAGCTTTTCAATCTGGCCCAGTACGTGATCATAGCCCCTGTCCGATTCCGTATCGACGCGGGTACGGACAAGCGGAACCGGTTCGTTTTCACTTTTTAAAATAACGCCTTCGATCTTTGTTCCGCCGAGGTCAATGCCC
>Ga0134125_10005793_pt1 | contig 14019 bp, 11 predicted proteins | sample KB31751_FD_96464 | JGI IMG/M metagenome (GOLD analysis project Ga0134125, IMG submission 96464) | Terrestrial soil microbial communities with excess Nitrogen fertilizer from Kellogg Biological Station, Michigan, USA - KB3-175-1 | ecosystem: Environmental > Terrestrial > Soil > Unclassified ... | reverse complement strand
CGGGTTGAACTATAGCCGCTATAATTACATGGCCGGGTTAACGTTTAAATACGACATTATTGATATAGTTCACCGGAAAGATAAGGTTGCTGCCCAATATTTTCGTGCCGAGGCGGCCCAGCAGGAAGTGAATCAGCAAAAAATGCTTTTGAATAATCAATTGCAGCAAGCTGACATAGCTATTCAAGCGGTACTTGACAGGGCGAAAGAAATTCCTGTTCAATTGCGGGCTGCACAAAATGCGTTTGCACAAAAGTCGGCGCAATACAATGCAGGTATTGCCAACATTGCCGAACTAACCGATGCATCGTATTTACTTTACAGAGCTGAAGTTGATGCAGTGGAGATACAGTCTGATTTACTGAATACATTATTGCAAAAGGCGGCTGCCAACAATACATTAAACACATTTTTAAGTAAATTCTAAAAAATAAAATTATGGTTGATTTTGCGCTAAAGCGGCCCATCACCGTTATTGTAATATTCCTGGGGATACTATTGTTTTCCATTATGTCCATTTTCGTTATCCCGGTAGATATTTTTCCCCAATTAAACTCGCCTACGATTTATGTTATTGAGCCCTACGGAGGAATGTCGCCCCAGCAGATGGAAGGTTTTTTTGCAACGCGTATGCAGGACCAGTTCCTTTACATTAATGGTATAAAGAACATTGAGAGTAAGAACATACAAGGGCTTACAATGATTAAGCTTACCTTTTATGAAGGTACTGATATGGCTGAAGCATCGGCGCAGGTGGCATTGCAGGTGAACAGGGCAATGAAATTTTTCCCGCCCGGCGCTGTTCCCCCGCAGGTAATTCGTTTCGATGCTTCTTCATTGCCGGTTGGAGATTTGGTTTTCAGCAGTAAGACCCGTTCACTGAAGGAAGTATACGACCTGGCCCAGACCCGGATAAGGCCTTTGTTTTCATCTATACGGGGTTTATCGGCTCCTCCTCCTATGGGGGGCAATTCGCGTACCCTGGTAATGAATATCGATCCCGAGAAATTACGGAGTTATAATATTACGCCCGATGAAGTAGTACAGGCTGTTGTGAAAAATAATGTTATCACGCCTTCGGGAAATGTGCGTATCGGAAACACCATGTATATGGTTACCAATAATTCACTGGAAGAAAAGGTTAATGAATTCGCGAGTATACCCATAGTTACAAATGGTAATTCTACCATTTTCGTAGGCGATGTTGCAACTGTATCTGATGCTGCAGACGTTACAGTAGATTACGCTCTTGTAAATGGCAAGCGTTCCGTATATATTCCTGTGGTAAAAACGGCTGATGCGTCGACCATGGATGTTGTAAATGGGTTGAAGAGCAAACTCACTGAAATGAAAGACCTCTTACCGCAGGATGTAAATGTTTCTTATGAATTTGACCAGTCGGTATTTGTAAAAAATGCGGTGATGAGCGTTATGACTGAAGGCATTTTGGGCGCACTTCTTACGGGCCTTATGGTTCTTTTGTTCTTACGCGATTGGCGCAGTTGTTTGATTGTTATAATTACCATACCGGTTTCAGTTATCAGCGCCATTATGTTTTTAAAATTAGCGGGGCAAACAATCAACCTGATGACATTAAGCGGGTTGTCGTTGTCTATAGGAATTTTGGTGGACCAGGCCACGGTAACCATTGAAAACATTCACCAGCATTTGGAAATGGGTAAAAGTAAAAAGCTTGCCATTTACGACGCTTGTAAGGAGATAGCGTTCCCGTTATTGCTTATTCTGCTTTGTATTCTGGCTGTATTTGCTCCTTCGTTTGTTATGAACGGGGTTCCCAAAGCGATGTTCTTGCCGCTTTCGTTATCAATTGGGTTCGCAATGATAATATCATTTTTCGCAGCGCAGATGCTTGTTCCGGTAATATCGAACTGGATTTTAAAAGCTGAAAGATATGCCTATAAACATGGCCAGGAACACGCACATGCAGGGCTTGCTTTAGATGCGCAGGAAATTAAGGAAGTACGTGGGCATCTTGCAGAGGAGTTAAAGCATCCTGAAAAGAATGATTTTTTTCAGAAAATAAAAATGGGTTTTCTTAAGCGACTGGAAAAGATGCTACCGAAGAGAAAGTTGTGGATAGTAGTTTATTTTGCCGGTACACTGCTCGGGGTAGGGTTATGCTTTTACATTATCGGTAAGGATATGCTGCCGAAAGTTAATTCGGGGCAGTTTCAATTAAGGCTGAAAGAACCGAATGGAACCCGGCTGGAGCGGACGGAGGACGCGGTGCACAGGGTATTGGCAATTATCGATTCAACTACCGGAAATCACGTAGCTATCAGTTCGGCTTATATTGGTTTAATACCTAGTAGCTATGGTACAACCAATTTATATGTTTTCAATAGCGGTACGCAGGAAGCGGTAATACAGGTTGGCCTTGATGAAAATTACAAAGCCAATATAGAGGACCTGAAAGAGAAACTAAGGGCAAATATTCATACGTTATTACCCGAAGCCCGGATAAGCTTTGAGCCCATTGAGCTTACTGAAAAAATAATGAGCGGTGGCGCGTCTACCCCAATTGAGGTGAGAGTTGCCGGGAAAAACATGGATGATATTGGAAACTACGCGGACAAGCTTCAGCAGAAGCTAAGGGCTATTCCTTATCTGCGCGATGTGCAGGTGCAGCAACCATTGAAAGTCCCTGTTGTCCGCATCCATCTTGACAGGTTAAAGATTGCCCAACTGGGCTTGAGTCTGCCCGATGTGGCAAATTCTATTACAGATGCTACATCGTCAAGTCGGTTCACAGATAAAAACCTCTGGTTAGATGAAAACAACTCATACACCTACCAGACACAAATAGAAGTGCCCGAATATATGATGAATGATATGAGCCAGGTGAAATCTATTCCGCTGGTAAAAGGAGGGAACCGTCCGTTCCTGGAAGATGTCGCTACTTTTTCTGTCGATTCAGTTCCGGGTGAGTACGACCGTTCGGGCCCGAGGCGTTTTGTTACCGTAAGCGCTAATATTAATAAATGCGATTTGGGAAAGGCGACCGATGCCGTTCAGAAATCGATTGCCGGATTGGGCGAATTACCCAAAGGCCTGAAAATGCAGGTAAGAGGAATGTCGAGTTTATTGCTGGAAACCTTTTCGAGTTTGCAAAACGGGTTATTAGTAGCCATTATTGTTATTTTATTGTTGCTGGCAGCCAATTACCAGTCGTTTAAACTTTCACTCATTGTATTATCTACAACCCCTGCTGTTTTGCTTGGTGCATTGCTGTTTCTGCTGGCAACAGGGTCAACGTTAAACCTGCAATCGTACATGGGAATTATTATGGCCATCGGGGTGTCGGTGGCAAACTCCATACTTATAGTTACGAATGCAGAAAACCTGCGCCCGAAAAACAGGAATGCTCTGGAAGCTGCTAAAATAAGTGCATCGGTGCGTTTAAGGCCTATATTAATGACAAGCTTAGCCATGATAGCAGGAATGATTCCTATGGCTGCCGGGTTTGGCGAGGCAGGAGATCAGACTGCTCCGCTAGGCAGGGCTGTGATAGGCGGATTAGCTGCGTCTACACTGGCTGCTTTATTTATTGTGCCGTTGGTTTATGCCGTAACACAGCAAAAAACTTCGTTCGATGACCCTTCATTATTACCCGAAAAACAATAATTCAAAAAAACTCTGTTTTATGAAAAAAATATTTGATATATCCGCAACTATAATTTTAGTCTCTTTGATGCTGACATCCTGCTCAACGAAGGAGAAGGACCCGTCCGAAAAAAAGTCGGATGCCCTTAAGTACCCAGTAAGTACTGTAAAGATGCAGGCGCTTCCTACTACATTGCGTTTGCCCGCGCAGCTTAACCCTTTTTACCAGGTAAGTATTTACCCGAGGGTAACAGGTTATATAAAAAGCGTTCCTGTCGATATTGGCAGTGTTGTAAAGGAAGGACAAATATTAATGGAAATGGATGCGCCCGATGTGGAGCAGAATAGTGTATCGGCCCAGGAAAAATATATGAAGGTGCTGGCAACTTACCGTGCAAGTAAAGACAATTATTACAGGTTACTGAATACAGCCAAAACAGCAGGCGCGGTTTCACCCAATGATTTACAGGCAGCACAATCGCAAATGCAGGCAGATAGTGCACTCAGTAATAGCGAAAAGGCAAACTGGATGGCTATGGAAGCTATGAAAGACTATTTAATTGTAAAGGCGCCTTTCGAGGGAACTATTACGCAACGTAATGTTCACCCCGGGGCATTGGTTACAACAGGCGGTAAAATGGACATGAAGCCTTTGCTTGAATTGCAACAGGTGTCGAAATTGCGGTTAAAGGTACAAGTGCCCGAAACATACGCAACCCAGCTTGAAGATTCACAAAACGTTTCTTTTTCAGTAGAGGCTCTACCCGGAAAAACATTTACAGGGACAATAAGCCGCAGGGCAAATTCGCTGGATGATAAATACCGGAGCGAAACTTTTGAGATAGACGTGGTTAATTCAGGCAATGTGCTGATGCCCGGAATGTATGCAGAGGTTTTACTTCCATTGAAAGGGCACCCGGATGCCTGTATTGTTCCTCAAACGGCTGTGGTTACTTCTACCGAAAGAAAATATGTAGTAAAGGTTGAAAATCATAAAACCATACTCGTAGACGTTACAACCGGCAATGAAGATAAAGGGATGGTAGAAATATTCGGAGACGTAAAAACAGGCGATTCAGTTGTGGAGAAGGCAAATGACGAAATTAAACAGGGACAGATTATCAATTAAATTATAAGAGTAATAGTTTAAAACTCGAACTTGTAGCCGATACCCTTAAGGGTTTTAATCTTGTCTTCACCCAGTTTTTGGCGTAGTTTGCGTATGTGAACATCAATGGTGCGGTCGCCTACTATTACGTCTTCACCCCATATTTTGTGCAAAATATCTTCGCGGCTGAAAACCTTACCCGGTTTTGATGCGAGTAATGAAAGAAGTTCAAATTCTTTTTTAGGAAGGGAAAGATCATTTTGGCCAACCCTAACACTGTAGCTTTCTTTATTAATACTTATGCCTCCACCTACATCAATAATGCCGGAAGAAACACCCTCGGGCTGGTTTCTGCGCCTTAGCAGGGCATGAATGCGACTGATAAGGATACGTGGTTTTAAAGGCTTTGAAATATAATCATCGGCACCGGCATCAAGCCCTGCAATTTGTGAATAATCTTCGGTGCGGGCGGTAAGAAATACAATAAATGAGTTCTTGGTTTCGGGCATTGTCCTTAATTCCTTACATGCTTCAATGCCATCCATTTCAGGCATCATTACATCAAGTATTATAAGGCTGGGCAATACTTTACGCGCTGTTTGAATGGCCGATCTGCCATCGGAAGCGGTAAAAACTTCATATCCTTCTTTTTTCAGATTGTACGACAGGAAATCAAGTACATCTGGTTCATCGTCTACAAGCAGTATTTTAATGTTATCCATAGATAGGGTATCTATTATTATAGCGCAAAGGTATGCTTAAAATATGGTAAAAGCAGGCCTTAGCAGTTTATTAAGTATTTATTCATAATTGATTAACAAATGCGGGAATCATGGTGAAAACCAATAGGTGTAAAATCGTATTGTTAACAATTCCTTAACATTGACTACATGTATGCTTAAGGTAACAAATTGACTTTTGTGGCGTCCGAAAACAACAGGGAGGACACCCAAAAATAAAACACTATGAAGACAAAAACAACTACAAAATTAATGCTGGGCCTTGCAGCTTCTGTATTTGCACTTGGCAGCGCAAAAGCACAAATTACCCCGGCTGAAAACAGTAACGCTATTTCATTAATTACCAATGGTGCCGGCACAGCTGCTAAGGGCGCTAATTTATGGGGTTATATATTTCGCGACTATGCTTATGTATCACAAGGCGACTCAGTAGGACGCGGTACAAAAATGCAATATAAAGGCTTAGCCGCTGCCGGTCAGCAACAAAATCCTAACGCTTTCGAGGTAAGGCGCGCATATTTAGGCTTCAATTACAATATTAACAGTAAGTTCTCAGCTTATATTTTAGGTGCTTATGAAGGCGACTATGATGTGAACAACAATCGTACCCTTTATATGAAGTATGCCTATTTCAAATGGAAGAACATTTTCAAGGGTTCTGACCTTAAGGTAGGACAACAGGCTACCTGCTCATTTGCTAATGCATACAATACCGAGCCTTTAATGGGTTACCGTTCAAGCGAAAAGACTATAATGGATATGCACGGCATGGATGGTTCATCGGACATGGGCATAGCGCTTGAAGGTAAAATTTGGACAGCTAAAGGCGGCGATTCTACCAAGCTTCCTATCGTTATCGGTTATATGGCTCAAATGGGCGATAATTCGGGTAACACACCGGTACCAGTATTTACAGGCGCAGGTACAGCACCTAACTTCGGTACTGATGTTCTTAAGAAATTCAGGGCTAACGTTTATGTTAACGCTATGAATGGTGCTTTAACTGTTGGATTGTATACTGACTATTATAACTATGGTAACCTTCCTTATGCTAAATCATCTGTAGTTCGCCAGGTAGCACAACAAACCATGAAAGCCTACGCTGTTTATAATTCAAAATGGTTTGGTGTAGGGTTTGAGTTTGTAAATCAAACACTAAAAAATGGTGAAACTGAGATTAATCTCACTACTCCTGCCAGCAACGATACTACTAACGCAACACAAGGCGGTATCTCAATCTTTGCTCATGGTACAATTATTCAGAAAAAACTGAATGTTTTTGCGAGATATGATATGTACACAGCTGATCAAAATTACAGTTATAGCTCTACTACTCCTATAATGTATAACACCTACTTCAGCAACCTTGGTGGTACACCCGGTAAGACAGCTGTTACCAATGTTTCTTACAAAGAAACCTTCATGAATTTTGGCCTTGATTGGACTCCTACCGACGACAAACGTATTCACTTCATGCCTAACGTTTGGATGTACGGTATCAACAATGCATTTGGTTCCGACAGGATGAAGAGCGATAGTTATGCAGTTTACCGCATAACCTTCTTAGCAGCGTTCTAATAATTAAGTGTAAGAGGGTGGGGTAAAAACCACCCTCCTTTTTCCGGCTTTTGTAAAAACGACCCTAAACAAAATAAAAAAATGAAAAACAGAATCTTCAGGCAATTAGCGTTAGCAGGTGTTGCTATAACAATGAGCCTGACCTCATGCAGCTCTGGCGGAGGCGACAACGCAGCCGACAAACAAATTCTTGGTGCCGGCGCTACATTCCCTTATCCGCTTTATTCAAAAATGTTCAGCGATTATGGCGCTACATCAGGCATGCAAACCAATTATCAATCTATTGGCTCAGGTGGTGGTATTAAACAAATTATGGGTAAAACGGTAGACTTTGGTGCATCTGACGCTTTCCTTACCGATGATGATATCAGCAAAGCTCCCGCGGGTGTAGTGGAATTCCCTACATGCATTGGCGCAGTTGTAATTACCTACAACCTTCCCGATAATCCTGAAGTTAAATTGAGCGGTGACCTTATTGCCGCAATTTACATGGGTGATATTAAGAAATGGAACGACGAAAAAATTAAAGCTGAAAATCCCGATGCTAAGCTTCCCGATATGGATATTAACGTTGTTCACAGATCTGACGGTAGCGGCACATCATTCATATTCACCGACTATCTTTCGAAAGTTAATGCTGACTGGAAATCGAAGGTTGGCGCCGGAAAATCACCAAACTGGCCTGCAGGTGTTGGCGGAAAAGGTAACGAAGGTGTTGCAGGTATTGTAAAACAAACCCCGGGCTCTATTGGCTATGTTGAATTAGCCTACGCTATTCAGAATAAAATGTCAATGGCTCCTGTAAAAAATTCAGCTGGCAATTATGTTAAAGCAACATTAGATGCTGCAAGCCTTTGCGCCAATGGCGATATTCCTGCCGATACACGTGTTACCATCACCAACTCAAGTGTTGACCAGGCTTATCCCATCAGCAGCTTTACATGGATAATACTTTACAAGGAGCAGAAATATGGTGACAGGAGTAAAGATAAGGCTACTAACCTGGTAAAAGAATTATGGTGGATGATTCACGACGGGCAAAAAGATTGCCAGCCGCTGAACTACGCCCCGCTTCCTCCTAAAGCTGTTGCCGCTGCCGAAGCCGTGTTGAAATCGGTTACGTTCGACGGACAGCCTATTTTACAATAGGAAGAAAAGACTTCACCGCCCGCTAAAAGTTCTTTTTTGTGTGAGGTTGTGTTTTGGTGAAGGGAGAGCCGGCGGGCACTCCCTTTTATTGGTTTTTATAGAGTAGATTTGCGCTATCATTTTTATGCAGACAAACAAAGGCAGGGTATTACAAAATAAAATATTTCTGAAGTCCATAGGCGGCTCTGCTATTTTCGTTACTCTTTTACTGGTTGTATTCTTTTTTACGCTGTTCATAGCCTCATGGCCCGCAATAAAAGCTAACGGGCTTTCTTTTTTATGGGGCAAAACATGGGATCCTATAAACGACCACTATGGCATGCTGCCATTTTTAATAGGTACCCTTATAACTTCTTTCCTGGCTCTTATTATTTCGGCCCCCTTTTCAATTTCAGCCGCGCTTTTCCTGGGTGAATATTTTCCCAAAGGCATTATACCCAATATTTTCAGAAATGTAATTGAACTGCTTGCAGCCATACCTTCAATTGTATATGGTTTCTGGGGACTGTTTACCATAGTACCATTAGTCCGTTCGCTTGAAATGAAATTGGGCGTGCCGGCTATGGGCCTTGGTATTTTTTCGGCTTCTCTTGTTCTCTCCATTATGCTTATACCTTATTCTGTTTCTTTAATTCGTCAGGTAATTAGTATGACACCGGTTCAGTTAAAGGAAGCAGCATATAGCCTTGGCGCTACCCGCATGGAAGTAATAATGAAAGTTATTCTGCCTGCAAACCTATCGGGTATCTCGGCCGGGTTCCTTCTTTCATTGGGTAGGGCGTTGGGTGAAACTATGGCAGTAACTGTACTAATAGGCAACGCAACAAAATTGCCAACAGGCATTTTTAGTCCGTCAAATACTATGGCCAGCTTAATTGCCAATGAGTTTAGTGAGGCCGTTGGTAATGTTTATTCTGCTTCGCTGGTTGAAATAGGGTTACTGCTGTTTGTGGTAACCACCATAATAAATTTAATAGGCCGCATAATTATTAAACGATTCTCTGTTAAGCTATGACAAATATTGAAATAGCAGGAATAAAGAGGCGGAAGGCTACAGATAGTATATTCCGTTACATAGTGTATGGCCTTACATTTACCTGCCTGGCAGTTGTATTCATTATCTTGTTTTACATATTTGAAAAAGGAATTACCTGTATCGACTGGAACATGTTCAGCAAATTGCCTAAGCCGGTTGGCGAAAGTGGCGGCGGTGTGCTGAATGCCATAGTAGGTAGTTTAATGATTGTAAGCGTTGCCGCTCTTATTGCCATTCCGTTGGGGGTAGCTGTAGGTGTTTACCTGGCAGAGAAACGCGGCAAATTGGCGGCAGACAGGGTTAGTATAGCCATAGATGTGTTGCAGGGCGTACCTTCAATTGTCATTGGTATGGTAGTATATGTATGGATGGTGAAACCTCTTGGTGAAAATGGTTTCTCATCTCTTTCAGGTAGCATAGCACTCGCCATAATGATGTTACCACCCGTTGTAAAAAATACGGAAGAAACACTTGTACTTATTCCCACCACTATAAAGGAGGCTGCTCTCGGGCTGGGCGCCTCGGAATTCAGAATGACAATGAAAATTCTACTGCCTACAGGCATAGGCGGAATATTTACAGGCTGCATGCTGGGTATTGCGCGTATTGCCGGTGAAGTGGCGCCGCTTCTTTTTACTGCTTTCGGTAATCCTTATCTTAATTTTAATATTCTTAAACCGGTAAGCACATTGCCACATATTATCTTCAACTATGGCACCAGCCCTTACGACGACTGGCAGCGTATTGCATGGGGTAGCTCGGTTATATTGGTTTCGTTGATACTAATACTTAATTTTATTGTTAAATTTTTTGAAAGCAAATGGAAGGTACAATTTTAAGAACTGAAAATCTTTGTGCCTTTTTTGGTAATAACCAGATATTGAAAAACATCAATATCGATATTCCGGAAAAGAAAGTTACGGCTTTTATGGGGCCTTCAGGTTGCGGTAAAACAACCTTCCTGCGCTGTATAAACCGTATGCACGAACTCACCCCCGATGCTCATGTAACCGGTAAGGTAAGGTTGCATTACCAGGATGTGTACCAGATGGATGCCATGACACTGAGGAGAAGGGTAGGTATGGTATTCCAAAGGCCAAACCCTTTCCCGACTATGAGCATAAAGGAGAATGTGATAGCAGGGTTTACACTGAACAGGATAAAACTTAAAGCGAAAGAAAAGGAAGAGATAATTCAGGATGCCTTAAGTAAGGTGGCTTTGTGGGAGGAAGTAAAAGATAAGCTCGACAAAAAAGCCACATCGCTTTCAGGCGGCCAGCAGCAGCGCTTGTGCCTTGCCCGTACGGTGGCTATGAAACCCGAAGTTATTCTTCTTGACGAGCCTACATCTGCACTCGACCCTTTATCTACAGCCAAAATTGAGGACTTGCTATATGAACTGAAAGGGAATTATACAATTGTAATAGTGACGCACAACATGCAGCAGGCTGCACGTATCAGTGATGTTACCGCGTTCTTTTACCTGGGCGAATTGCTTGAGTTTGATGAAACCAAGAAAGTATTTACCAACCCCAAGAACGAAAAAACACAGAACTACATTACCGGCAGGTTCGGATAAGCCGGATACGTAACAGCTTAAATAATAATTTATACTTTAACATAAACCTTTACAATGGAACACCTTAAATCTGAATTAGACACGCTGCGATGGGAACTATCTCAAATGTTTTCGCTTGTCTTATCGCAGGTGAAAAAATCGCAGGAAGTTTTTATTGTCAATAATGTAACGCTGGTAAAAGAAATTTCGGCGACCGAAAAACTGGTGAATGCAAAGGAACTGCAAATAGACAGCCGCTGTGAAACAGTACTGGCCTTATTCACGCCTGTAGCTATTGATTTGCGTTTTGTGCTTTCAGCATTGAAAATAAATGTGAACCTTGAACGAATTGCCGATATAGCCGATGGCGTTGCCCGCATGGTTTCGCATTCAAAAGTGCAATTTGATAAGGAACTGATGGAGAAAGTTGAGGCAAAAAAAGCTTTTGATATGGTGTTGGAAATGTTCAGTTGCCTTATTGAATCATTTGAAAAGGAAGATACACTGCTGGCACGCGATATTTTTGCCAAAGATGCAATTGTAGATAGTATTACAACCGGCTCTATTGATATTACTGAAGCTTATTTTAAAACAGGAGATAGTTTAAGCCAGGCTATTCCACTCATTAGCATTATGAAAATGATTGAGCGGATGGGCGACCATTTAAAGAATATAGCGGAAGAAATAATATTTTATTCAGAAGCCAGGGTTCTTAAGCACGGCGGAAAAAGTTCAGAAGCTTAGTACTGCTGAATGTAGTTTCTCCATTTTTCAAGTACCGCTTTCATATCATCGGGTAATTCCGATTCAAAAAGCATTTTTTCTCCTGTTACAGGATGTGTAAACCCTAACGATTGAGCGTGCAGCGCCTGCCTTGGTAATAGTGTGAAGCAGTTGTCAATAAATTGTTTGTATTTACCAAGTGCCTGGCCTTTCAATATTTTATCGCCACCGTACACTTCATCATTAAAAATAGTATGGCCAATGTGGGCCATATGTACGCGTATCTGGTGGGTGCGGCCGGTTTCAAGCCTGCATTCAATAAGAGTAACATAACGCAAACGTTCAAGTACTTTATAATGTGTCACCGCATGGCGTCCGTGATTACCCTCAGGGAAAGCAGCCATTTTTTTACGGTCGCGCGGGTCGCGGCCAATATGTGCAATTACGGTGCCTTCATCTTCTGCAACATTTCCCCAAACCAAGGCTACATAGCGCCTGTGTACATCCTTCTGGTGAAATGCTTTGGAGAGTTTGTTAAGTGCAATATCATTCTTTGCAATTACCAGCAGTCCCGAAGTGTTCTTATCAATGCGGTGCACAAGGCCGGGACGCAGTTGGCCGAAGGGGTCTTTTTCAGAAATTCTTTCGCTTTGCGGCAAATTTTCAATGTGGTACATTAAGGCATTCATAAGTGTACCAGTAAAGTTGCCCACACCGGGGTGCACCACCATGCCCGGTTCTTTATTAATGATCAGAATATCGTTGTCTTCATAAACAACGTTAATAGGAATATTTTCAGCTATAAGTTCTATTTCCCGTTTAGGGTAGGGGAATATTACACTTATATTGTCGTGTGGCCTTACCTTGTAACTGGCTTTGGTAGGTTTTTTGTTTACAAGAATGTTGCCTGTGTCAATAGCATTTTGAATGCGCGTGCGGGTACCGCCCGATATTTTCATCATCAGGAACTTGTCTATCCTCAGCAAATCCTGCCCGGGGTCAACAACAAAGTGGAAATGTTCAAACATCTCCTGGTCTTCATCTGGAATTTCGGGTATATCGGGTTCTGTCATGTTGAAATTATTAAAATAAAAAAGGAGTCCCAAAGGAACTCCCCTTTTATTTCTTTCAAAGAAAGATTACTTCTTGGTCGAATCTTTCTTGGTGCTATCCTTTGCAGCAGCTTTAGCAGCAGAGTCAGCCTTAGCTTTCTGAGCAGCCATAGCAGCAGCTTGAGCTTTGTTGATAGAATCTTGCTTTAAAGAGTCAGCTTTGTGTTGAGCTGCTTCTTTGTCCTTTGCGCTAGGTCCGCATGCAACGAGTGCACAAGCACCTGCAAAAGCAATCATAGTTACTACTTTTTTCATTTTGTGTTGGTTTGATGGATTAAAATTGGGTGCAAATGTAAAATTATTTTCAATACCCAAGCAAAGGGGGCATTTTTTTTCTTTAAAATAAGGGGTTACAAGGTTATTTTGCCGTAATAATGAACTCAGTACGACGGTTTTTCGCCCTTCCTTCCTCGGTATCGTTACTGGCAACAGGATTGGCTGAGCCCATGCCATCGTTGGTAAGCCGGTCAGCCGCTATGCCCTGATTTTCAAGTGCTTGTTTAACCGTAAATGACCTGTCGAGGGATAGTGCTTTATTGTCCTTATCGTTACCCACATTATCGGTATAACCCACAATCTTTATCTTAATGGTTGGGTTTTCTTTTAAAAAGTTGGCAAATTCTTCAATCACTGCCATTGAAACGGGCTCAAGTTCAGCCTTATTGGTTTTGTAATAAATATCGTGCAATTGATAGTTTTCGCCCACATTTATTTCCTTCATTTCAACTTCAGCTTCCTTAGGTTTACCTGAGAAAGTATCCTTTTGGGTAATCAGGGTTGAGTTAAATGCCATGCCATTTTTCTTATAGGTTACTGTATAGCTTTCTCCCTCATTAACTGTAACTGCCAGTGCAAAATGCCCTGTTGTTGTATCATTCATAACAGTGGTTACAGGTTTTTTTGTTTGGGTATTGGTAACAGTAACTTCTGTACCCGTGGCAACATCGCCCTCTTTTGTTTTGGTCTGCCCAGTAAGAACCGCCACCTTTTTGGGCCTTGCCGCGCTATATAAAGGGAACTGGTAAATATCCCATCCGCCAAGGCTTTTTCCGTTGGCTCTTGTTGGGTCGTTTGAACAGAAGTAACCTGTTTTACCATCGGTGCTTACAAAAAAACCAAGGTCATCGCCAGGGCTGTTAATGGGATACCCAATGTTTACAGGCTCCTGCCATTTACCACTGCTATCGGCACGGGAATAAAATATATCATAACCACCTATGCCATAGCGGCCATCGGAAGAAAAGTAAAGCGTATGGTCGTCGGTATGTATAAATGGACTTTTATCATTACCCGGCGTGTTAATAGTCGGGCCAAGGTTTACGGGCGTGCCCCATACGTGCGAATTAGGGTCCTGCTGGGTTACCCACAAATCAATTTTGCCAAAGCCTCCT
>Ga0134125_10005790_pt1 | contig 14020 bp, 11 predicted proteins | sample KB31751_FD_96464 | JGI IMG/M metagenome (GOLD analysis project Ga0134125, IMG submission 96464) | Terrestrial soil microbial communities with excess Nitrogen fertilizer from Kellogg Biological Station, Michigan, USA - KB3-175-1 | ecosystem: Environmental > Terrestrial > Soil > Unclassified ... | reverse complement strand
CCCTGCGTAATAATTTTTCCAGTTAGCACCTACTACCGCAAAAAAAGCATCGGTTAAATTTGCAAAACCTTTGCGGCCATATACGCCAACAAAAACTGCTTTGTTGATAGAATAATCTTTATCTAACGAATAGAAAAAGCGAGATCCGAATAAAAACTCAGAAGCTTTATCAGTCCCCATCATACAAATGGAAGGCTGCGCAGTAATTTTCGGTAAAAAATACCAGGTTGCCCCTAAAGAAAATACATTACGTGCTTTAAGTATGTTGCTGTTAGATAAAAAAGTTTCTTTTGGTGCATTAACATGGAACATGGCAAACGATGTAAATAGCTCAACCTTGCTGGTTAGTTTTCTATCATAACCTGCACCCCAGTTTAAATCGAAATAATTTAAGCGATAGGTTAAATTGGTTTCGTTGTTTGGAATAGTGCCATTAAATTGCCCTGAATTCCAATCAAATTGATCGGGAAATGTTTCGTTGCTATTAATGCTTTTAAGTGTAAAGCCAGGTTGTATGCCTATATGAAACGTATTTTTACCAATGGCTTTATGATAAGCTAAGGATAACTGGAATTTATTTACCTGCAGGTTTCCACCCGATTTATCGTTGATAATTAAAAGGCCTACCGAAACTTTTTCGTTACGAATGTAAAAGTTTTTATCGCCACCAATAGACTCGGTTGTATAGGGTTTTGAAACTTCTTTCCACTGGCTACGGAAATTACCCATTACTCTAAAATCGCCTACATAATTACCTGTATTAGAAGGAGAAATTGTTAAAGGCGTAGAAAAGTATTGCGAGAAATGGATATCCTGCGCAAAACTTCCTTGCAAAAAGAGAACGGCAATAAAAAGTATAAAATAGTGCTTTTTCAGATAAAAATTTTTAATCGGATAAAGATAAAAAAATAAATTAATCTTTAACTCTGCTAAGGCTTAATGTTTTTAGCATCCAGTTTGGTAGTGGCTTTTCGGGCTTACGCTTGCGTAGGTCTAAGTACCAGCCAAATTTCTTTAAAATGGGTATTTTAAAGGTTTCAACAAACTCAATTAATGCGCCATCGGGGTCTTCTATATAACTAAAATGTCCGGCAGCATCACCCATTTCAAAATTAGTGCCGCTATCTACTGTAAATGCACAACCATATTCGGCACATTTTTTACGTAAGGCATCCATGTTTTTTATATCGAAACACAGGTGAATAAAACCTAAATCGCCCCAAAAACGATTTTCGAAAATTTTACGCGGGGTTTTATCATACACTTTAATAAGCTCAATATAACTACTGCCCAACATACGAGAAAAACTTCCTTCGCGAGGTTTACTGTGAGTAAGAATTACACGGCGACATTTATTTTTACCAGCCGGAAGGTTTTGTAAATCGCTAAACGTATCTTCTTTATCAAATAACACTTTGTCGTACCCTAATATATCAGCGTAAAATTTCATAGATTTCTCTATATCGGTAACGCCCATTACCGCACCAATTGGTCCGCCGGTTGAGTGGTTGCTTGAGCCAAACATTTCATTACTTTCAATTACCTCAAACATGTTTCCGTACAAATCCTTTATATAAAAATGTTTTTGTTTAATAGGGTTTTCTGTTATTTCACCAAGAATGGTAATGCCTTTTTTGTTAAAGAATGTAAAACTTTCTTGAACGTTTTCTGTCTTAATTTTGCCAATTAAGATTCCTAAGTCTCCTAACTCAATACTGAAAGAACAAGGTTGAGGGGTACGACTGGTGTACTGCCAAATTTCTAAACCACCGCCGCCTTTGCCACTAATAGCCAGTATAGCATGGCGTTGATGCGGTTTTTGACCGGTGTAGGGCAACATTAAATTAGCCTCTGATGCTTCATCCAAAATTGGAATATCGATACCCAAATTTTGTCGGTACCACTTAAAACCTTCCTGTACGTTTGGCACACCCACACCTAATTGTTGTACCCCCGATATTATGTATGTCATAATTTTGTAATTTGGCGTAAAATTAAACCAAAATTTATATGACAAAAATTGTTGTTAGAGTTTTTATCATTATGTTATTTGTATTTAGTAAAGGACTTATAGCACAAACTAACTCCGCATTTGAACCGGTTCATAATCAATTACTGAATGATTATATACTTTTTATAGATTCTACCGAGAAAAAACAACCCTTTGGAAGCTATTTTCAAATACACAAACACAAGCACATATCAGTTGTTGAATTTAGAGACGAAAAACTGGTATACAGAATTTCTAAAAAAATAAAAGTTTATAAAAACGGCGTACGTTACGAAAAAGTAGATTGGACTATACATTATCCTCATAAACTTTGGCATCATAAATTATACGAGATAAAACAAATGGGAGACAGCTACCGTTTTATTGAGCAAATAAATTATGATTTTGGTAAAAAACTAAAAGAAACAAAAATTACAACCAGCATAGATGATAATTATTTACGTGTGAAAATTTTAAGCCCAAGTGATAAAAAAGCGACTTATTTATACGTTAAGCCAGCAAGCAGCTTACCTGTAATACACCAAAATTAATTATTGCTTAATACAAAAAACTTTGTTGCCATAAAACCCCACCAAATAAGGTTTTTCGTTACTAATTAGCATACAGTTTTCGGGTAGTTTAGTTAATTTTATTTCGGTATCAATTACTTTATTTTCAATTATATCTACTAAAAATAAATTATTTGTTTCATTTTCTAAAGCGGCGTAAAGATGTTTGTCTTTATACAATAATGATTTTACGGGTGTTTGCATTTTTTTATCTAAAACACGTTCGTATAATTTTTTTCCAAAGAAATCATATACATCAATTCCGTTTTCGGTTGTGCAAATCAATAAAGGGTTTAACGAATTTTGCAATGTATCAATAAAAACAGATGTTATGTTATTGTCCTCTAAAAGGTTTATCTCTTGCATCTTATCTGCCAAAGAAATTTTAGACAGCTTTTTTGTCATTTCGTTTACATAGCAAATGTTTGTGCTTTCCGTATTTTTCCCCTCTTCTATAAAAACAGAGTGGTAACCTCTGCCCATTTTAGAATTAATTTGCACACGGGTTTCGCCTTTTCGGTTAGTTACGTTTATGTTGCCTAATGTATCAACTAAAACAAAATAATCTTTTTGTTGAAGTATAAGGTGAGTTACTTGTCCGGTATTTTTTACAGGAATAAAATCAACCAAGGGCTTACCATTTATAGCATAACAAACCGTTGTGTTGTTTTTTAAGGGAATCCATAAACGATAATTATTATTGTTCTCATAATCAAACAGTGTTAAACCACCTATAGCTGTACCGTTTAATTTTGCAGGAAAGCCTGTAACATAGTTTCCATTTCTGTCAATAACAAACAGTTGGTTTTCTGTATTGAAAAGCAGTTGCAGTTTGCCGTTATCAAAATAATCTACCTGCTGTATTTTGCCCAATATTTTTTGCCCAATATTTTTTCGCCATAAAATTTTACCGGTGTTTGAAATCAAATACAAGTTATTTGCTTTGTCAACACAAACCAATTCCGTTTCGTTTGTAAGGTGGTTTTTTACCGGCGTTGGGTTTATATATAAATCGGTATCCAGCAATGTTTCCCAAAGGGTGTTTTGGTATAATTTGCTTTTAGGATTAAAGTTTGCGCATGCTTTAAAGAAGAGGTTGTCTTTTAGTTTTTCAACCGTTAAAGCCATAGACTCATATTTGTCAAACATTTCGGGTGACTGACTTAACAGTTTTATCATGTTGTTTGACATCCCTCCTATTATCTCTTCTCTGCATTTAAATACATCGGCATAAAATAAAAAAGCACTTTCAATTGAAAGATTCTTGTCTATAAAATTTACTATATGTTCGTTAGCCAGTAAATTATTTTTTTCAGAAACTATTTTTTTGAAATCGCTTAAAGCAGCAATTTCATTACTAAACAGTATGGCATTATTAATATTGGCAGCATATTTAAAACGCTTACTAAAAAAACGTCCGCATAAATCAGAGAATAAAATTTGTGCAGCATCGGTATACACTTTAACCGAATCAGCTGTGTCGAAGGTTGAGTCGCTAACCGCTTTTAAAAAATCGGTAGCCAGTTTTTCTTCAGTAATTTGTATCAAACCATAATCTTGTTCAGCATCGGTACACTTGGCCGTAAACAACACAGCAAAATCACCTATAAATTTTTCTATTTCAGTTTGTGCATCGGCATTAATTTTATCGGTGTAGGGTTGTAAATCTTGCTTTCTTTTTTCGGGATTAGCAATATAATTATGCTCAATAAATTGCGGATACTTGCTTATACTCATTGCCCGTAATTGCAAAGTGTTATAAGGAAGTAAACTAAATGCATCTTTAAAATTTACGGTTTCTTGCGCTTTTAAAGCATTATAAATAATGGAAGAATCGTTTGAAAGGAAACCCTGCGTGTTTAATTCACTTGGGCTTATAGTTGCATCTACCGAAAGCCACGCTTCTTTTTTTGTACCATATACATCTTTTGTTTTTAATGATGAGGCAAAGAAGTTAGTCCAAGCTCGGTTGTAAAAATTCGGTAAATGAATAAATAAGTTTATATCACTCTCTTTATCTTCGGTTTGATAGGTTTCATTAAAAATTTTGTTTTGCGCCAGTGATGTTTTATTATTCTTTACGGCATCTTGCAAAAAAACGGAGTTGCCCGAAAAAACAACCAAGCCTGCATTAGCATAAGTATAAAAAGTATAATCGGCCTGATGGCATTCGTATACGTTATTGCCTGTTTTTTTTGCTGCAAAGTTTTTAGTTAGAAAGGAAACAAATAAATCATTCGTGTTTATATCAGCTAAATTAAATGCCGCTAATAATTCGGTTTTTTTGCCTTGATACAAAGCCACAAAAACCGACTGAACCCCAAACTGATTACTGCTTGTTGAATTACTAATTAAAGAATCGGCCTTTTGAAGTGTTTTATTAAATTGTTTAATGGCATCGGCTTTTAAAAGCTCCTCCCACATTAAGTTACCCTGGTTGATTTTTTCGGAAAGCTGGTGCAGGTTTTTTGTTTCAATTAACGCATAACACGTGTCGGGTAAAACGCTAAGCGGATTTGTAGTGGGGCGTTTTAAATTACTTAAATACAAATAACCCCACGTGCCACAGGCAATAGCGGCAACTAATAAAATAATAAAGGCAATTTTCTTAATCACGATACAAAGTAAAGATAGATAAGATTAGTGCCTATGACCATTGTCATATAAAAAGGTTATGAAACAATGTTTGTGAAAAAATATATGGCTAAAACAAGGTTAATTGAGGCGGCAAAAGAGTAAAGCTTTTGCGGTGATATTTGCAATCGCCATGCTGCCGAATGCCATCTCTGTGCAACATAGTTGGGTAGCCCTTGTTTTTATCCCAACCATAAAAAGGAAATTCATCGTGCAATTTCATCATCACATCATCTCGATGGGTTTTAGCCAATAAAGATGCGGCTGCAATGCTCATATAAATGGCATCGCCTTTAATAACACATAAATGCTTTATTTCTTTGTAAGGTTTAAAGCGATTGCCATCAATTAATAAAAAATCGGGTGTAAGGTTTAGCTTATCTACCGCATGGTGCATGGCCAATATAGAAGCATTTAAAATGTTTATTTCATCAATTTTAAGATGATCTACCTCGGCAACTGCCCAAGCCAAAGCAGCTTGTTTAATTTCTGCTGCAAGTTCATAGCGCACCTTTTCAGTGATTTTTTTAGAATCATCAATAAACTTATTCTTATAATTTTTGGGTAAAATAACCGCGGCAGCCACTACCGGTCCGGCAAGACAACCTCTACCAGCCTCATCACAACCTGCTTCTACATTTGTTTTTTTATAGTATGATTTTAACAAAACCTGCTTTTTAACAAAAATAAATACTACCCATAGGCAACAATTGCCGCCCATCAAAAGTAACAAACAAATTGCATTTGATTATTTACATTTGCCTCCGAATTTTTACCGAGGAAAAAACCCTGTTTACCTACCGGCACATACATTGTGCCTATTTAGTGTGGCAAGGCAAGTTTCATCAAATTAAATTCGCATCGAAATTCAAACCATGAAAAAAATAGTTGCACTCAGCATAGCCCTTTTATTTACTTCACTTGTAAAAGCTCAGTTCCCCGGAGGTGGCGGTGGAGCACCCGGCGGAAAAATACCAAGCATTGGACATTTATATGGCAAAGTACTTGATGCTAAAACTAAAGAACCCGTTGAGTTTGCTTCGGTTGCTTTATTGTGGTTTGATAAAGACAGTGCCGTTGCAGGTTGTTTGGTTAAAACCAATGGCGATTTCTCGTTAGATAATTTAGCCTTTGGTGCTTTTCGTTTGCGCATAAGTTTTATTGGCTATAAAACTATTGAGCAAAAAATCTTCATGAACATGCAAAACATAGATAAGGATTTAGGAAATATTATGCTAGCTCCCGATGAAGAATTATTGAAAGAAGTTGTGGTAACCGAAGATAAAGCTACCGTGCAAATGAGCATAGATCGTAAGGTGTATAATGTAGATAAAGACATATCTGCCCGTGGCGGAACAGGTTTAGATGCTGTAAAAAATATACCTAGTGTAACAGTTGATGCTGACGGAAATGTTTCTTTACGCAATAACTCGGTAGCTATTTATGTAGACGGCAAACCCACTACATTAACCTTACAACAAATTCCATCTGACCAAATAGACAGGGTTGAAATTATTACAAACCCATCGGTAAAATTTGATGCCTCAACTACAGGCGGAATTTTAAATGTTATTTTAAAACGTAACAGCAAACCGGGTTACAATGGTGTTATTATGGGAGGCATTGGCACAAACGACCGTTACAACGGCATGGCCAGCTTAAACGTAAAACAAGGCAAGTTTAATGTGTTTGGCATGTATAACTACAACACACAAACCAATGCAAACGATGGTTTTACCAATAGAAACAATATTACACCAACTGCCGGTATAGACAAATATTATAATCAAACAGATACCAACCGAATGAAAAACACTTTTCAGTTTGCGCGAGTAGGTTTTGATTATTATATAAACAATAGAAGCACGCTTACTATTTCAGGAAATTATGTGCACGGGTCTTTTAACTCAAATGATGCGCAGCATTATGTATATAATGACATCAATAATAATTTTTTAATCGGTGGCGATCGCATAAATAGTACACGCACTTCTTTCGAAAATTATACCGGGCAAATTAACTATCAGCACACGTACCCTAAACAAGGTAAAGAATTTACCACCAGTTTAACGTTAAACGGTGGGCAAATGAACACCAATTACACCTATACTACTTATCAAGCACAGCCACTGCCGCAAATTGTGCAAACTTCAAGCGGTAGCAAACCCAGTTGGATGTACACCTATCAAGCAGATTTTGTAAACCCCATTAACGAGTACACAAAACTTGAAACAGGTATAAGGAGTTTTATGCAACAATCATCTACTACGCAACAAACCTTTAATAAAGATTCGGTAGGTGATTTAGTGGCATTCTCTGACCTTACTAATAATTACAACATTACAAACCTTACTAATGCTGCTTATATAAATTATAGCAGTAAGGTGTTAGGCATTAATTACCAGGCAGGCTTACGATTTGAGGAAAGTTATTACAAGGGCGATATTACTAATAAAAACATTTCTTTTTCTTACATGTATCCCGATGCTAAGTTGAACAAATTGCAATATTGTTTTTTCCCGGCTGTTTACTTCTCAAAAAAATTACCGCACAATCAGGAGGTACAATTAAATTTTTCGCGCAAAATAAATCGCCCCAATTTTTTCCAATTAATGCCTTTTGTTTTTGCATCTGATAATGCCAACATACAAATTGGTAATCCACAATTGGCACCCGAGTTTTTAAATTTAGGGGAGCTTAATTACAATATTACCTGGGGTAAAATTAATTTCCTTACCTCATTTTATTTTCGCTACACACAAAACCCTATTACAAACGTTGCCTATCCGCAGGCAAGTAACCCCAATGTGTTAGTTAACACCTATCAAAACGGAAAAGATGCTATAGTAGAAGGTTTAGATAACACCCTAAAGGTTACTCCCGTTAAAGGGTTGGATTTAATGGCCAACGCCAACATTTTTTACACTACCGTAAGTTATTTAAGCGGTACACAAACCATTACCAATAATGGTTATAGCTGGACGGGTAAGGCAAGCATTAGCTACAAATTCCCTGCAAATTTTACCATGCAGGTAAACGGAAATTACCAGGCACCACAAATTTTACCACAAGGTACTACCAGGGTGGTTGAGTATATGGATGTTACTATTTCTAAAAGCATCAAACAAAAACTAACCTTTACCCTTTTGCTTAGTGATGTGTTTAACAGCAAACGCAACGGCACGCATTACAACACCCCTGAATATATACAAGACCTATCGCGTCGTAGAGAAACCCGTTATGTGCGCTTTAGCATAATGTATGTGTTTGGTAAAATGGATGCCAGCATCTTCAAAAAAATGAAACAGCAGAAAAAAGAGGGCGGAGATGACCAAGGCGGCGGAATGGGTGGTGGTTTTTAACGGTTTTTAGCGGATATATGGGTAAAAATTACGGTTTACCCAGAAAAACCCTTAATTTTGCGCCACTAAAAAAATTCAACATGAAAGTATCAGTTATAGGAGCCGGAAATGTAGGCGCAACATGTGCAGATGCTATTGCTTTTCGTAGCATAGCAAGCGAAGTAGTTTTACTAGATATCAAAGAAAATTTTGCTGAAGGCAAAGCCCTTGATATGATGCAAACTGCTACCCTTAATAAATTTAATACCAAAATTAGTGGCAGCACTAACGATTACAGCAAAACAGCTAACAGTAATGTAGTTGTAATTACCAGCGGCATTCCTCGTAAACCGGGCATGACTCGCGAAGAGCTTATTGGCATAAACGCAGGCATTGTAAAAACAGTTACTGATAATGTTTTAAAACATTCTCCTAACGCAGTTATTGTTGTGGTTAGTAACCCAATGGATACAATGACTTACCTAGCTTTAAAAGAAAGCAAATTACCTAAAAACCGTATTATTGGAATGGGCGGTATTTTAGATAGCGCACGTTTTAAATGTTATTTATCTATGGCGTTAAACGCTTCGGCTAACGACATTGAAGGAATGGTTATTGGCGGACATGGTGACACTACAATGATTCCGTTAACCCGTTTAGCTTCTTATAAAGGTGTTCCGGTTTCTCAGTTTTTAGCTGCTGATGCTTTGAAAAAAGTAGCTGCTGATACTATGGTTGGTGGTGCAACCTTAACTTCTATGTTAGGTACTTCTGCCTGGTACGCTCCGGGTGCAGCAGTAGCTTCTTTAGTTGATAGCATTTTAAACGATCAAAAAATGTTATTCTCTTGCTGCGTTGCTTTAGATGGCGAGTACGGACAAAAAGATATTTGTTTAGGTGTACCTGTTATTATTGGCAAAAACGGTTGGGAGAAAATTGTTGAAGTAAACTTAAATGACGAAGAAAAAGCAGCTTTTGCAAAAAGTGCTGATGCTGTTAGAAGCATGAACAGCGTTTTAAGCGCAGCAGTTTAATTAATAAATTAATTGTTAGAAAAGGCTATCTGAAAAGATGGCCTTTTTTATTTTAAGCACTCTCCAGTTTTTCTAAAGCTGCGTGGGCAGCCAATTGTTCGGCCACACGCTTAGATGCGTTTTGCGCTTCCGAAATTATTTCGCCGTTAACCTCAATGCCTATATGGTACATTTTTTTTATGCCATCCATGTTTTCAGAAATTAATACAAACTGCAAAGTGGTTTTATTTTTCTGGCACAAATTAATCAGTCGGCTTTTATAATCCGTATCCTCGTTAATGATGGTTTGTATTTCTAAATGTCGTTTAAAAATTTCGAGGATTATTTTTTTTGTCTGTATAAATCCGGTATTTAAATAAATATCACCCACCAAGGCTTCTAAGGCATCGCCATACAAGGTGAAAGATACATTGCCCTTAATATCGGTTTGTAAAATTTTATCGATACCCAATTTAACTGCCAGTTTATTTAATTGACTACGACTAACCATGCGTGAGCGCACTTGGGTTAAAATGCCTTCATCTTTATTGGGTAAAATGCTAAATAAATATTCGGCAACAATGGTGCTTAAAATAGAGTCGCCCAAAAACTCTAAACGCTCGTTACTTTTTGTTTCTTTGGTAGCGGCTGAACTATGCGTTAGTGCCTGCTCAAACAAGGCAATATTTTTAGGATAAAAACCAAATAGGTTTTTAATGCTTTGGGCAAGTTTTTTTTCGGAAGGAGTTTTGTAGCGTGTTATCTGAAAATACTTCAGCAAAAGAAATTACGCAACGTATTTTTTAAGTACAACCGCTGCATTATGTCCGCCAAAACCAAACGTGTTGCTAATAGCAATGTTTATTTTACGTGCTACCGCTTTATTAAACGTTAAGTTAAAACGCGGGTTAATTTCAGGGTCAGGATTAGTAAAGTTAATAGTAGGCGGCACTATATCGTTTTGTATAGCTAAAACAGTTGCCATGGCCTCAATGGCTCCGGCGGCACCTAATAAATGCCCTGTCATAGATTTTGTTGAACTAATATTCATTTTAAAGGCTTGTTCTCCAAATAAAGCTTCAACCGCTTTTAGTTCGGCAATATCACCTAATGGAGTACTTGTGCCGTGTGTGTTAATGTAATCAACCTGGTCAGGACTAATTTCAGCATCTTTTAAAGCACGTTGCATAACCAATTTAGCACCTAATCCTTCCGGATGCGGAGCAGTGATATGATGCGCATCGCCACTCATACCTCCACCAATAATTTCGGCATAAATTTTTGCACCACGCGCTTTAGCATGTTCTAATTCTTCCAATACAATAGCTACACCACCTTCGCCTAATACAAAACCTTCACGGTCTTTGTCGTAAGGACGAGATGCTGTTTCCGGGCTTTCATTACGAGTGCTCATGGCTTGGCAGGCGTTAAAACCTCCTATACCGCACTCATTAATGGCTGCCTCAGACCCACCGGTTACAATGGCATTTGCCTTGCCCATGCGGATATACGTAAAAGAATCTATTAAAGCGTTAGTAGAAGATGCGCAAGCTGAAACCGTAGTAAAGTTAGGCCCTCTAAAACCAAAACGCATTGATATGTGCCCGGAGCAGATATCAGCAATCATTTTTGGAATAAAGAAAGGATTGAAACGGGGAGTTCCGTCGCCTTTGGCAAAACCAAATGCTTCGGCCTGGAAAGTATCTAAACCACCAATGCCCGAACCCCAAATAACACCTACTTCGTTTTTATCAACTGAATCGGCCGCAATACCAGAATCGGCAACGGCCTGAACTGATGCTGCAATTCCGTATTGAGAATAAGCATCAAGTTTACGAGCTTCTTTTTTATCGAAATAATCATCTAAATTAAACCCTTTAACCTCGCAAGCGAAGCGGGTTTTAAACTTTTCTGCGTTAAAACGTGTAATGCTGGCTGCGCCGCTAACACCTTTAATAAGGTTGTTCCAAAATTCGGTAACCGAATTGCCCAAAGGGGTAATTCCGCCCAAACCTGTAATCACTACGCGCTTTAATTGCATAAAAAAGAGATATTTTAATCTTGCACAAAATAAAAAGAATTATCCTGAAATAAAAATTCCAGAATAATTCTTAAAAAATCGTGTAAAAATTACTTTGCGTTAGTTTCGATATAAGAAATAGCGTCGCCAACGGTAGAGATTTTCTCAGCTTGATCGTCAGGAATAGCGATGTTAAATTCTTTTTCAAATTCCATGATTAACTCAACTGTATCAAGCGAATCAGCGCCTAAATCATTCGTGAAACTTGCAGTTGGAGTAACTTCTTTTTCGTCCACGCCAAGTTTATCTACAATAATGGTTGTAACTTTTTTTGCAATGTCTGACATTTGTTAGTTTTTAAAATTCGGTGCAAAGATATATTAATCGGCAAATAAACAAAAAACTTAATTTTTAAAGATTTTTAGTGTTTTTGGCCTTTTGTTGTTAAACTGCACTTGTTGATTACTTTACAAGAGCCCCATTTTTCAAGAAAAATGTTCATCTATTTTTAGCTGATTAAATAAAAAGCCCAATTATGTCGGACATTGCCCACTTTTTTACCCCCATCAGTTTTTCTGCCGAAAACTTTGCAGAAGAGAGTTTTGCGCGCAATTTTGCCATTTACAGCAACAATTTCCCCGATTTAGACGATATAGACATTGCCCTAATTGGCGTTTGCGAGGATAGGCTTGCCGTAAACAACAAAGGCTCAGATAAAGCCCCTGACGAGGTTAGAAAGCATTTATATGGCTTATTTGCAGGTAGTTTTATGCCCCGCATAGCCGATTTAGGCAACATTATGCCCGGACACACGGAAAGTGATACTTTTTACGCCCTATCGGAAACGGTGGAATTTTTGGTGAAAAAGAACATTATACCCGTAATTATTGGGGGCTCGCAAGACTTAACCTTCGCTCAGTTTAAGGGCTACGAGCGTTTAGAGCAGACGATAAACATTGTGAGTGTAGATGCCACTTTTGACATTGGCTCGGCTGAAAGCGAGTTGAATAATAAGACTTTTTTAGGGAAAATTATATTGCAGCAGCCTAATTACCTGTTTAATTACAGCAATATTGGCTACCAAACCTATTTAGTGCCCCAAAGTGGCATTAATATGATGAACAAGCTGTATTTTGATACCTACCGCCTGGGCCAAATACGCGATAACATTGCCGAAGCCGAACCCATTATTAGACATGCCGATATGCTGAGCTTTGATATGAATGCTTTGAAGCACAGCGACGCCCCCGGACATGAAGAAGCCCAGCCAAACGGCTTTTATGCCGAAGAGGCCTGCCAAATGATGCGCTATGCTGGCATGAATGATAAACTTACCTCGGTAGGTGTTTATGAAATTAACCCGGCCTATGATGCTCAAGGCAAAACTGCTTCATTAGCGGCACAAATGATTTGGTGCTTTATGGATGGGTTTTACAACCGTAAAAAAGATTTCCCATCAAGAAATAGCCCCGATTACACCCGTTTTCATGTGTTTTTGCAGGAAAACAAGTACGAAATAAATTTTTATAAAAGCAATAAAAGCGACCGCTGGTGGATGGAAGTGCCTTACCCACCCGATAAAAATTTAAAGTTTGAAAGGCACACGCTTATACCCTGCTCATACAAAGATTACGAAGTTGCCTGCAAAGATGAGATACCCGACCGTTGGTGGCAGACCTATCAAAAACTATATTAAATGAGTTGGCTGTACGTTTTTATTGGTGGTGGCATTGGCAGTGTTTTACGCTTTGCTTTTTCGCTATTATTTGCGCGTTGGCAATTAGCCGGCTTGGCCTGGGCAACTTTATGCGCTAATGTGTTGGCCTGCGTGGTGTTTGTTTTAGCCTGGGTTTATTTTGGAGAGAAAGAAAATTTTATGACAGCCTATCGTCCGTTTTTACTAGTAGGTTTTTGCGGCGGCTTATCCACCTTTTCTACCTTTAGCTTTGAAACCTTTGAACTTTTTAAACGAGGCGATTATGGTTTGGCAGCCATTACTATTTTGCTGAATCTGATTTTATGTCTGCTTGTTTTTGCCATCTTTGCAAGAAGATAATTAGCAATGCCCACCCACCTACTTTGTATAGAAACCGCCACTACCGTTTGCTCGGTTTGCGTTACGGCCGACGATAAAATTTTAGCTTATAAAGAAATAAACAATGGTTTCTCTCATGCCGAAAATTTACATGTTTTTATTCAGGATGTTTTAAAAGAAGCCAAGCTATCTATCAAACAAATTAATGCAGTTGCTATAAGCAAAGGCCCCGGTAGTTATACAGGTTTACGCATTGGCGTTAGCACGGCAAAAGGCTTGTGTTATGCGTTGCAAATTCCACTAATAAGCATAGATACATTGCAAAGCATGGCTTATGCTGTTGCACACGATAAAAAAGAAGATGCGCTTTATTGCCCTATGTTGGATGCCCGCCGCATGGAGGTTTACTGCGCCGTTT
>Ga0134125_10005789_pt1 | contig 14020 bp, 12 predicted proteins | sample KB31751_FD_96464 | JGI IMG/M metagenome (GOLD analysis project Ga0134125, IMG submission 96464) | Terrestrial soil microbial communities with excess Nitrogen fertilizer from Kellogg Biological Station, Michigan, USA - KB3-175-1 | ecosystem: Environmental > Terrestrial > Soil > Unclassified ... | reverse complement strand
GACACCGCGAGCCCGAAGGGCCGCCCCGAGGGCGAGCTCCGCCCCCTCGGGGGGCAGCGCAGCGGCGAAGCCGCAAGCGTGGGGGGAACGCATCCCCCGCGTCCGCAGCGCACGACCTGGGACGTGCGCTCGCAGCGCATCGTCTTCGGCGTGCTGACGGGAATTGCGGTCGTGTTCCTGGTCGGTCCGACGATCATCGTGCTGCTGACGTCGTTAACCGCCACCGAGTCGCTGCGCTTTCCGCCGCAGGGCTATTCGCTGCGCTGGTATCGGGCGCTGCTCGACGCAGACCAGATGCAGGCCGCCGCATGGAACAGCCTGATCGTCGCATTCTGGACGACGCTTGCCGCCGTCGTGCTCGGGACGGCGGGTGCGCTCGGCATCGTGCGGAGCCGCACGCGTTTCGCTCGAATGGCCGACGTATTGTTCATGTCGCCACTGATCCTGCCGGCGCTCGCGTTCGGCTTCGCCGCGCTCGTCTACATTCACCTGCTCGGCTTTCATCCGTCGATTCCGTTACTCGTCGTCGGCCATGTCGTCGTCTGCGTTCCGTTCGTGCTGCGCACGACGATCGCGGCACTCGCGCAGGTCGATCCCGCGCTGTTCGACGCGTCGGCGAGCCTCGGCGCCGGACGTGCGATGACGTTCCGCCGCGTGACGCTGCCGCTGATCGGCCGGGGCGTCGGCGCCGGCGCGTTCCTCGCGTTCATGGCGTCGTTTGACAACGTGCCGGTATCGCTGTTTCTCGCCGACGAGCGCACCGAGGTGCTGCCGATCCATCTGTGGCAGCAGATCGACACGAACCTCGACGTGCGAACGGCCGCGATCTCCGGCGTCATCATCATCGTGACCGTCGTGCTGATGGTGCTGGCGGAGCGCTTCGCCGGGCTGTCGCGGCAACTGTCGCGCTAGACGCGACGACGCAAACGGGCGCCGCGATGCCGGGACTCTCGATTCATGTCGTCGACGTTGCGCGCGGAGTCGTCGCGGCCGGGCTGCGTGTCGAGGTGTTCGCCCTCGCAATGCCGCGCGTGCGCATCGTGGATGCCGTCGTCTCCGCATCGGGCAACGTCGACGACGCGGCGCTCGGCCGGCGCTTCGGTGCGGGCGCGTACGAAGTGCTGCTGCACGTGGGCGCTTTCTATGCGCGCGCCGGCTTCGCATTGCCGGCGGTCCCGTTCCTCGACGTCGCATCCTTTCGCTTCGGGATCGACGATCCCGCGCAGCACTACCACCTGCCATTCAAGCTGACGCCGTGGGGCTATTCGTGCTTCCGCGGCGGTGCGTAACGGAGTTGCGCCGATGCCCCTGATGCTCGAGAAACTGAATCGCGCCGACAAGGCCCGGTTCATCGAACGCCTTGCCGGCATCTACGAGCATTCGCCGTGGGTCGTCGAGCGCGCGTACGACGCGCGACCGTTCGTCACGCTCGCCGCGTTGAAGCACGCGCTCGTCGAAGCGGTGCGCAATGCCACGGCGGACGAGCAGCTTGCGCTGATTCGCGCGCATCCGCAGCTCGCCGGCCGCGCGATGCAGGCAGCGACGCTCACCCGCGAATCGACCGACGAGCAAAGTCGGGCGGGGCTTACGCAGTGCACGCCCGACGAGCTCGCGCGCATCGCCCGGCTCAACGCCGACTACGAGGCGCGCTTCGGCTTTCCGTTCATCCTTGCCGTGCGCGGACCGCGTGCGCTTGGCCTGTCGAAGGCGGAGATCTTCGCGACGTTCGAGCGGCGGCTCGATCATCCGGCCGACTTCGAGCGCGCCGAAGCGTTGCGCAACATCCATCGGATCGCCGAAATCCGTCTCGACGAGAAGCTCGGGTTCTCGCCCGAGCTCGGCAATCGCGTCTGGGATTGGGCGGAGCACCTTGCGCATTACAGCGACGACGGCCATGCCGAGCGTGGCGAGCTGACCGTCACGTATCTGACCGATGCGCATCGTGCGGCGGCCGGTCGGCTCGTGTCATGGATGCGCGACGACTGCGGGTTCGACGACGTCTCGATCGATGCGGTCGGCAACGTCGTCGGGATCTACCACGGCGCCGATCCCGACGCGCGCCGCCTTCTGACCGGCAGCCACTACGACACGGTCCGCAACGGCGGGAGATACGACGGGCGCCTCGGCATCCTCGTGCCGATGGCCGTGGTGCGCGAGCTCGCGCGGGCCGGCCGGCGTCTGCCATTCGGCATCGAAGTGGTCGGCTTCGCCGAGGAGGAAGGCCAGCGTTACCGCGCGACGTTCCTGGGGTCGAGTGCGCTGACCGGCCGCTTCGATCCGCGATGGCTCGACCAGGCCGATGCGAACGGCATCACGATGCGCGATGCGATGGCGGACGCGAAACTGCCCGTCGACGACATCGCACGGCTGCGTCGCGATCCCGCCCGTTATCTCGCGTTCGTCGAAGTGCACATCGAGCAGGGACCCGTGTTGACGGAGGCCGACATTCCGCTCGGCATCGTCACGTCGATCAACGGCAGCCTGCGCCATGCGGGCGAGATCGTCGGCATGGCGAGCCACGCGGGCACGACGCCGATGAATGCGCGCCGCGATGCCGCGGCGGCTGCGGCGGAAGCGCTGCTCTTCGTCGAAAGGCGCGCATCGTCGGTGCCGGGCGTCGTCGGCACGATCGGCATGCTCGACGTGCCGAACGGCTCGATCAACGTGGTGCCGGGACGCTGCCGCTTCAGTCTCGACATTCGCGCGCCGGAGGATCGCGTACGCGATGCATGCGCGCTCGACGTTCTCGACGAGATGCAACGCATCTGCGCGCGCCGCGGCGTGCGCCTGGCAATCCAGGAAACGATGCGCGCGTCGGCCGCGCCGTGCGACGACGCGTGGCGCATCCGCTGGGAGCGCGCGGTCGCGGCGCTCGGCGTGCCCGTGCATCGGCTGCCGAGCGGTGCCGGGCACGACGCGATGAAATTGCACGAGGTGATGCCGCAGGCAATGCTCTTCGTGCGGGGGCAGAACGGCGGCATCAGCCACAATCCGCTCGAATCGATCACCAACGACGACGCCGATCTTGCCGTACGCGCGTTCGCGAGCCTTGCCGACGCGCTCGCGGCCGAGCGCCGCTGACGTTTCAGCAACGTCGATTTCTGCGTGGCCTAAACAGGCCGCAGGGACTGGATGCGGCCTGCTGCGCAGGTGCGTGCCGCGACCGGCCTTCGGCAGTACCGATTTGCTACACTGCCTGCCGCGATGGAGCGCGCGTTTCCCTGTGGAATCCGGTGATGGCGACACTCGCGATCTCCGATGCGCCCGACGGCCGGCGCGTGCTGGCGTTGTCGGGCCGGCTCGATGCCAACTCGATTCGTCGCGTCTGGGCCGAGGGCCGCGCGGCGATCGCGGCCGCAGCGCAGCAGCGCGTCGTCGTCGATGCCGCGAACGTCGAGTACTGCGATGGCGCCGGTATCGCGCTGCTCGTCGACCTGATCGCGCAGCGCAAGCCCGGCGACGTCCAGGTCGCGAATCTCGCGCCAGCATTCGAGACGCTGCTCTCGCAATTCGACGTGAGCGAGGTCGAGCGCGACCAGGATCCGCCTCCGAAGCCGCGCGGCGGGATCGAGGACATCGGCGTGATTGCCGCTGGCATCGGCAGCGACGTGCGCGACCAGGTCGTGTTCGTCGGCGAAACGGCGGCGGCGCTTTGGCACGCACTGCTGCATCCGGCATCGGTTCGCTGGAAGGATGTGTGGCGCATCTGCGAGCGCGTCGGTGCCGACGCGTTGCCGATCGTCGCGCTGATCTCGTTCCTGCTCGGCGTCATTCTCGCGTTTCAATCGGCGATTCCGATGCGTCGGTTCGGCGCGGAGATTTTCGTCGCCGACTTGATCGGCCTTGCGATGCTGCGCGAACTCGGGCCGCTGATGACGGCGATCCTGCTCGCCGGTCGCTCGGGCGCCGCGTTCGCCGCGGAAATCGGCACGATGACCGTCAACCAGGAGGTCGACGCCCTGACGACGATGGGCCTCGATCCCGTGCGCTTCCTCGTGACGCCGCGCATCATCGCGGCGCTTCTGATGACGCCGCTTCTGACGCTGTTCGCCGACCTGATCAGCCTGATCGGCGGCGCGATCACGCTGCAGAGCTTTTCGATTCCGTTCGTCACGTTCGTGCACGAGGTCGAGGCCATCGTCGACTATTCCGATTTCATGGCGGGCTTCGTCAAGTCGTTCGTGTTCGCAATCCTGATCGCCGGCATCGGTTGCCTTCGTGGTCTGCAGACGACCGCGGGCGCGTCGTCCGTCGGCAACGCGGCGACGCGCGCCGTCGTGTCGGGCATCGTGCTGCTCGTCGCGGTCGACGGCATCTTCGCTTTCGTCTACTACCTGCTCGACATCTGATCGTGAACGCCGACACGAGCGCCGCGCGGGCGCCCCGGAACGGACACGAGGCGATCATCCAGGTGCGCGACCTCACCGTCGGCTATGGCGACGTCCCGCTGCTCGAGCACGTGAGCTTCGACGTGCGCCCGGGGGAGATCTTCGTGATTCTCGGTGGCTCGGGCAGCGGCAAGAGCACGCTGCTCAAGCACATGATCGGCCTCGACGAGCCAATGGGCGGCAGCGTGCTGATCGATGGCGCCGACATCGTGACCGCGCAAGGCGACGTGCGCCGCGCGATCCTGCGCAAGATCGGCGTCATGTATCAGTCGGGCGCGCTGTTCGGCTCGATGACGCTGGCGCAGAACGTGCGCCTGCCGCTCGAGGAGTACACCGATCTCACGTCGGACGAGATCGAGCTGATCGCGCGCATGAAGCTCTCGCTCGTCGGACTCGCGCTCTTCACCGGCCACCTGCCCGCCGAGGTCTCCGGCGGCATGCAGAAGCGCGCGGCGATCGCGCGCGCAATGGCGCTCGATCCGATGATCCTGTTCCTCGACGAGCCATCGGCCGGCCTCGACCCGATCACGTCCGCCGAGCTCGACGCGCTGATCAAGCGGCTGTCGCGAAATCTCGGCGTGACGTTCGTCGTCGTCACGCACGAGTTGCCGAGCATCTTCGCGATTGCCGACCGCGTGATCATGATCGACCGGCGCGTGAAGGGCATCATCGCCGAGGGCGATCCGCGCAAGCTTCGCACCGAGAGCACGGATCCGTGGGTGCGGCAATTCTTCAACCGCGAAGCGGAGCCGTTGCCGACATGATCGTCGCCCTGCATCTCGCCGCCGGCGGATCGTGATGACCCGCGGCACCAACTATTTCAAGCTCGGGCTGTTCGTCATTTGCGCCTTGATCGCCGGTGTCGCCGTGCTGACGATCATCGGGACCGGCCGCTGGCTCAAGCCACGCACGACGATCGAGACGTATTTCAACGAATCGGTGCAGGGACTCGATCTCGGATCGAAGATGAAGTATCGCGGCGTCACGATCGGCGAGGTGACGCGGATCAGCTTCACCTACGTCGAGTACGAGCAGGACAAGCCGATGAACCAGCGTAAGCGCTATGTGCTGGTGGAGGCGCAGATCGAGCCGCGCCTCGTTGGCGGCCGCGCCGCGAACGACATCACCAATCCCGAGTCGAGCAAGCTGGAGGTCGAGCGCGGGCTGCGCGTGCATCTTGCGCCCCAGGGGATTACCGGCACGAACTATCTCGAGCTCGATTACGTCGACACGCCGACCGCGCCGCCGGTGCTGCCGATCGACTGGGTCCCCGACCACATCTACATTCCGAGCACGCCGTCGACGGTGACGACGTTCGTGAACGCGGCGTCCGACATCCTCGATCGTCTGCGTCACCTCGATCTCGAGTCGACGATCGCCAACATGAACAAGCTGCTGCAGACGACGAACGAGCGCGTCGCGGCCCTCGACACGGCGACGATCAGCCAGCACGCCGACCGCACGCTGTCGAAGCTCGACGCGACGCTCGACGGACTGCAGACGAGGAAGCTCGGCAACGAAGCGTCGAGCCTGCTCGCCGAGTTGCGACAGACGAACGATCAGCTGAAGACATTCCTCGCCAATCCGGCACTCGCGAAGCTTCCGGGCGACACGTCGGCAACGCTCGCGGGCGTGCGCGAGCTCGTCAACAACCCGGCGCTGCCGCAATCGATCGCGCATCTCGAGCGCACGCTGTCGCGCCTCGATCGCATCTTCGGCGCCGGCGAAGCCGATCTCGGGGTCACATTCCAGAACCTGCGCCAGATCACCGACAACCTGCGCGACCTGACCGAGGATGCGAAGCGCTATCCGTCGAACCTGCTGTTCGGCGCGCCGCCGCGACCGCTGGAGCCGGCCAAATGAAAAATGGGGTCAGAGACGACTTTCGGAGGCTGCTCTCGAACGTTGCGCGGCACAAGGAAGAGTCGTCTTCGACTCCACTTTTGCGGCGCGCGCGAAAGTCGTCTCTGACCCCACTTTTGGTTTGCGTGCTGCTCGCCGGCTGCTCGGCGCTCACGCGCCAGGCGCCGGTGCGGGAGACGTTCCTGCTCGATCCGCCGAAGCCACCGCCGGTCGCGCAATCCCGGCCCGGCACGCTGCGCGTCGGTGCGATCAACGTCGCCGCGCCGTTTCGCGGCAAGACGTTCGTCTATCGCGTGGGCGACCTTCGCTTCGAAAGCGATTACTACGTCGAATTCTTCGTGTCTCCATCGACGATGCTCGCCGACCAGACGGCACGCGCGCTCGAGCAGGCGAAGCCGTTCGCGCGGATCGCGGGGCCCGGCACGTCGGCGGACGCGCAATGGGTCCTCGACGGGTTCTCGTCGGCGCTCTACGCCGATCGGCGCGAAGCCGGCAAGCCGGCCGCCGTCATCGACATCACCTATTACCTGACACCGGCCGTGCAGATGGAGCAGACGCCCGTCTGGACGCACGAGTACCACGAGCGCGTACCGATGCGCGATGCAAGCGCAGGCGCGTATGCGGAAGCGCTGAACCGGGCGTTCGGCGAGATCCTCGCAGCACTATCGCGCGATCTCGCGGCCGCGCAGCTGCCGAAGTCCTGATCAGGACGAAGGCGTCACGCGTCGCGCGTCCCGCGGAGGTCGTGCGCGTCGGCCGCCGTGACCCGCACGCGCGCGAACGCGCCGGGGCTGAGCGTGTGGCCGTCTGCGATGCGCACGACGCCGTCGATCTCCGGCGCATCGGCGCTCGATCGCGCGATTGCGACGCCGTCTTCGACCGAATCGACGAGCACGTCGAGCGTGCGCCCGATCCTGCATTGCAGCCGTGCGGCGCTGATCTGGGCCTGCACGCGCATGAATTGCGCGCGCCGTTCCTCCTTGACCGCTTCGGGCACCGGATTCGGCAAGGCGTTCGCGGCGGCGCCGTCGACCGGCGAGTACGCGAAGCAGCCGACGCGATCGAGCTGCGCCTCGCGCAGGAATGCGAGAAGCTCCTCGAACTCGGCGTCGGTCTCGCCCGGAAAGCCGACGATGAACGTGCTGCGAAGCGCGATGTCGGGATGGACCGCGCGCCACGCGCGCACGCGATCGAGCACTTTTTCGGGCGCCGCGGGCCGCTTCATCAGGCGCAGGATGCGCGGGCTCGCATGCTGGAACGGAACGTCGAGATAGGGAAGCAGTCCGCCATCGGCCGCGTTCAGCGTCATCATCGGCACGATGTCGTCGACGTGCGGATACGGATAGACGTAGTGCAGCCGCACCCATGCGCGATGCACCTTCGCGAGCGCATCGAGCTCGCGCGTGAGCTCGTGCATTCGCGTCTTCATCGGCCGGCCCTGCCAGAAACCCGTGCGGTAGCGGACGTCGACGCCGTACGCGCTCGTATCCTGCGACACGACGAGCAGTTCGCGCACGCCCGCCCGGAACAGGCGCTCGGCTTCGGCGAGCACGTCGCCGATCGGCCGCGACACGAGGTCGCCGCGCATCGACGGGATGATGCAGAACGTGCAGCGGTGATTGCAGCCCTCGCTGATCTTCAGGTACGCGTAATGGCGAGGCGTCAGCTTGATGCCTTGCGGAGGTACCAGATCGACGAACCGATCGTGCGGCTTTGGCAGATGCGCGTGCACCGCCGCCATCACCTCGTGCGTCGCGTGCGGTCCCGTCACCGCGAGCACGCTCGGGTGCGCTTCGCGGACGAAGCCGCCGCCATCCTTGGCGCCGAGACAGCCGGTGACGATGACCTTGCCGTTCTCGGCCAGCGCTTCACCGATTGCGTCGAGCGATTCCGCGACCGCGGCGTCGATGAAGCCGCACGTGTTGACGACGACCAGGTCGGCGCCGTCGTATGAAGGCGCGATGGCATAGCCTTCGGCACGCAGCTGCGTCAGCACCTGCTCGGAATCGACGAGTGCCTTCGGACAGCCGAGCGAGACGAAGCCGACGCGAGGTGCGTCAGAGGTTCGTGATCGACGGGCTGATGTCATCGAAGGACCGGGGGGCAGCGTGCGCGCGTCGCGGTGCAGCAAAGACATGCGTCCGGCGCGATGTTGCGGCGCGGCGCGGACAACTCAAGCGGGCGTGATGCGCCGACGCTCGCGGCGCCGCTGCGGCTGCTTCGCGTCTTGGTGCGCGCCGCCGACGCTCACCGCTTCGACTCGTCGTCGGGCGGCGTTTGCGGCGGCATCCCGAACGTCGGAAACGGAAACGCCGAGAACATGCCGCGCGTCTGGTCCTGCATCCGCTGCTGCATGTCGATGAAGAGCTTCGCGCTTTGCTCGAGATAGTTGCCGAGCATTCCCTGCATGGCCGGCGCCTGCATCTGCATGAACTGCTTCCACAGCTCGGGCGTGAGCATCGTCTTGTCGCCGTAGACCTGCTTCGCCTGCTCGGAAAGCTTTTTCTGGATGGCGAGAAACGCCTGGACGTTCTGCTCGATGTACTGGCCGATGATCGTCTGTTGCGCGGTGCCGTAGAAGCGGATCATCTGCGCGAGCATCTCGGAGCTGAACATCGGCATGCCGCCCGCTTCCTCGTCGAGGATGATCTGCAGCAGGATCTGCCGGGACAGGTCTTCGCCGCTCTTGGCGTCGACGACCCGGAATTCGATGCCGTCCAGCACCATCTGCTTCACGTCCGCGAGCGTGATGTAGCCGCTGTTCGCCGTGTCGTACAGCCGGCGGTTCGGGTACTTCTTGATCGTGCGGATCTCGGACGCCATTCGCTGCGCTGCCCTCCCGGAAGCCACGATTATAACTGCCTGATTTGTCGGCGGTTTGGAACGATGCGACCCCGAGCTCCAATGGCGATGGTGCGGCGCACAAAAAAAGCTTGACTTCGGGCCGGGGCGTCCCTACAATGAGTTTTGTGCGGTGCAGCAAAGCGGTCGCCGGAAACGGATCGCGGGCACTGCCGAATTCGAGGCGGGAAGGGCAATTCCGACCGGTCCTGCCAACGGCAAATGGGTCTTCGACCCGCCATTGAAAGGGCAACCATGTACAACGCATCGGAACAATTCGCTGAACTGAACCAGGCGCACGTGTCCAACGCGATCAAGCTCGCCTCGCTGTCGATCGAGAACGCCGAGAAGCTCGTGAGCCTCAACATCAACGCCGCCAAGCTCGCGATCGCGCAGGTGATCGAGGGCGCGCAGGCCGCCGCGTCCGTCAAGGACGTGCAGGAGCTGTTCGCGCTCCGCACCAAGCTCGCCGAAGTCGGCGTGCAAAGCGCGACCGGCTACTCGCGGACGCTCTACGAGCTGTCATCCGAAGCGCAGGCCGGATTCTCGGCCCTCGCCGAGGAGAGCTGGAAGACGTACACGATGGGCGTCGCGTCGTGGGTCGAAAAGGCGAGTCAGGCCGCACCGGCCGGCTCGGAGGTCGCCGTCAATGCGCTGAAGTCGACGTTCGCCGCTTCGACGGCCGCGTTCGACCAGTTCCAGAAGGCGACGCGCCAGGCCGTCGATCTCGCGGACGCGAGCGTTCGCGTCGCGACCGATTCGGCGGCGAAGGCTGCGGCGACCGCGACCGCGAAGGCGAAGCGCGCGAACTGATGCCGGCCTGCCGCTGTCCGTTCCGAAGGATCGTGACCGCTTGAATCGCCGCGGCCCGATCCCCAGATGGATGGCAGGAAGGTGATGTCTCCTCTGTATCAATTCTCTCCTCCTGATTGATACAGTCTTGAACCCCGCGGGCTACCGCCCGCGGGGTTTTTTTATCGGTGCCCGGACTCCGTCAGTGTCCGTGATGCATCGACGCCGGCATGCTGCTCCGCGCCGGCATGTGTTGGGCCGCGGCGACAATCTCCGCATCGCGATCCACCCCGTTCGTCGGGACGCCAAGCCAGCGCGCGCGGACGATGCCGCTCGCGTCGACGAGCAATTCCGCGTGCAGCGGAGGCCGGTCGCCCCGCGTGGCAGCGAACATCGCGTAGATGCGCGACACGTCGGGCGCGACCTGCGCCTGCAGCGCCGCCTCGTCATGCAACGGCTGCGAGCCGGGCAGCGGAATCGCGATGACGCGCAGCTTTGCATGTATGAGCCGGTGATCGGCCGCGACCTGCGACAGGCGCGCAGCGGACTGCGGCAGCGTATACAGCACGATCAACGCCGGGGTACGCGCTCCGCCGAGCGTTCGCTGACCTTCGCCGGCGGTCTCGTAACCGAAGTCGGGCGCGCGGCTCATCGACGCCTTGTCCACGCGCGGTCCCATCGAGGTCGTCGCCTCCGCACTGGCGCGGGCGACGAGGTACTGGACGATCTGCCAGATGCCGTCGTCACCGATCCGGGACGAGAACGCGGGCATCGGCGTGCCGGCGATGCCATGGGCGATCCACCAGAAGAGGTTGCCTTCGGGATGATGAAGCGCGTGTTCGGCGAGATTGGCCGGCTTCTTCGGCAGCGTCGCCGCGAGCGGTCCGTCGCCGCGCGCGTCCGCGCCGTGACAACCGCTGCAATCCTTCGCGTAGCTCGCCGCTCCCTGCGATACCGCGTCGACCGTGTAGGGCACGGGTGACGTCGCAAACGTCGTCGGAAACGCCGGGACGGCGAACAGTGACGTCGACACCGCAGCGAGCGCGACAAGCGCGATGCATGCGGGGATGGCCATTCGCAGCACGTGTCGTCGCATGCCCGAGATGATAAGCGCGACCGCCGCCAGCGCGAGGACGATGCATGCGATCACGACCGCGAGCGCGGCCGGCGACAGGCTCGCGAGCGTGAAGTCGAGTGCGAAACCGAACGGCCAGCGCGGCGATCGATGCGCGCCGGGGACCATCGTCCCGAGCGCGCCCACGATCGCGACGATCGCGATGCCGCCGACGAGTTCGAGCCGTGCGTTTCGTACGAGCGAGCGGCGCGACGCACCGCCGGTCGCGAGGCGCGGCGTCAGATGAAAGCGGTTCGTCGCGGCAATCGCGAGCATGATGGCGAAGAGCGCGAGCTTGACGACGAGGAGCTGCCCGTACGGAGTTCCGAACAGGGCGGCGAACGAGCCGACGAGGAACAGCGAATTGACGATCCCGCTCGCGACGAGTGCGGCCACGCATACGATGCCGAGCACGGAAAAGCGCCGGGCGACGCGCGCTGCGGCCTCTGGTGATGGGGCGTGCATCAGGCAATGCACGAGCGGAAGCAAGGCGCCGAGCCAGCCGCCGGCGGCCAGCAGGTGCAGCGCGTCGGCGCCGACATGCACGATGCGTACGGCACCGTCGTTGGCCGCCGCCGCATGGCCCGCGGCGGCAAGCATCCCAAGATAGGCGGCGGCAACGAGCAACGCGACGCCCGTGCGTGCGGCCGACGACGGTTTCGCGCGCAGCGCGACAAGCGAGGCGACGAGCACAAGCGCAAGCAGCGCGCGCACCGCGAACACATGGCCGAATTCGGTCTTTTGCAGCACGACGACGACCGTGCCGTTGGCGATCGCCTGCGCAATCGGCACGCCGGCCATCTGCATCGCTTCGATCACGACCCAGGCGATGGCCGAGAGCGCGCTCGCTGCGAGCGCCCAAAGGGTGACGATAAACGCGTGCCGATCGAGCGCGCCGCCGCGCGAAGGTCCGTCGGCGGCACGACGCCACGCGGAGCCGGCGACGAAGGCGACGAACACGAGCTCGCCGAACACGAGCATCGTCGCGCCGAAATGGACGGCGCGCGCGGCGACGAACGCGGCGTTCATCGCGCGCGGTCCTACGTCGTTGAGTATTGCGTCACTGTTTGATCTCGAACGTGAAGTCGCCTTCGGTCACGTGCGTATCGACCGAGACGACGCGCCATTGCACGCGATACGTCCCCGGCGCCAGCGCCGGGACGCTGACGGCCAGAACCGACGCATCGGAGGCATCGACGTGCGAATCGGACTTGTCGATCTCCTTGCCGGTCGCATCCAGGACTTTCACGCGGCTGAACGCGGGCTCGAGCGGCTCGGTGAACCAGAGCCGCACGCTCGCCGGCGCCGCGTGCACCGTGCTGCCGACGGCGGGAACCGCGTGATCGAGGAACGCATGCGCCGCCACCGGCGCGCTGGCGAACCCGGCGAAGGCGGTGGCGCACGCAAGAACGAGAGATCGCAGCATCATCGAATCAGCGGGCGGCCGATCGTCTGCGGGAACAGGTCGTCGAGGAAGAAATGCAATTGCGCGAGCACGCCGACGCTGTTTCCGCTGCGGCGGTTCACCGGAATGACCGCCTCGACCGCCAATTGGATGTCCTGCCCGGCCCAGATGATCCCGGGATTCACCGTTCCCGTCGTGCCGCTCTGCCCGCGATCGAGCGCGGTCGACATGGCGAACTCGACGACAGGAATCATCCGGTTGAACGGCGCCTTCAGGCCCACATCCTGCACGAACGACTGCAGGTAGGGCAGGCTGTACTCGATCGCGAAGCCCCATTCGAGCGTGTGCGGGTTGCGCTCGACGTCGATGTCGCCTTCGTCGCTGATCGTCGTCGTGCTGGTCCGCGTCGGGATGCCGTAGCCGACGAGGCCGGTGATAGCGAGCGGCCTCAGGAACTTCGCGTTGTCGGGGAGATCGCCGAATCCCTTGCCGAAGAACACGGCGGGCGTGACGGTGCTGAACGATTCGGCCCCGACGCGCTTCGCGCCGGTGCCGCCGATGTCCCAGTCGACGCCCGCCGACACGATCGCCTCGTGCACGTCGTTCTGATAGAACTTGTACTTCAATCCCAGCCCGAGATTGTCGAATCCGTTCTGCGCGTCGCCGCCATCGGGTTGGACGTGCTTGTAGGTCGCGCCGATCTCGATGCCGAAGTTCTCGGTGATCCGCTTCGCGACGTCGATCGAGAAATCGGTCTCGCGTCCGCCCGGCTCGTCGCCGCTTCCCGGAACCTTCTGATAGGAGATCGTCGGCAGCGAAAGCTCGTCGGCGACGAACGGGTCGTCGGTCGCGAGCGTAGCCGGAAAGAATCGCTTGCCGGCGAAGCCGTGTCCATACGCAACAGCGGGTGCGATGATGCAAAACGCGACGAGCGTCGCGCGCACTTTCGACGTGACAGCCATTTCCTTGTTCCCCCCCAACAGTTCGAGTTGGCCGCCCGGCCCGCGCGCTCGGCGAACATGCGCACGCACGCGCTTGTCTTCGCTCGGAAGCGGTTGATGACCCGGCGGCGAATTACCTTCGCGTCGCGGTCGAGCGGATGCGGCGAGCCGCGATTCCCGCTCGTCAAACCGAGGAAGTGCTAGGGGGATGGCGGCCCGCGACTGCCGCGGGAACCGATCAGCGGTGGAACCGAAACCCGCACTTCGTCGCGCACGACGACGACGCGGGCGGGTGGTGATCGCGGTGCCGTCAGCGCCTCGGTTTGCTGCGCGGGGAGCGCGTGCGGTTGCGACGGCGCGTGCGCCGTCTGCTCGGTGCAGCAACAGGAGCCGGTATCGTCGTCGGGGCAGGAGGGAACGGCGCGAAGCTGTGGCAGGTTGCTGCGGTCGCCGTGTGAGGAACCGGTATGGCCGCCGATCGCGATCGGTGCCGCTTCGGCGAGATGCCCCGGGTGCGCCGATGCGTGGCCGACCAGCAGGAACGCCGCAAGGAGCAGACCGCTCGTGCGAATCAGCCGCAGGATACGAACCATGCACGTTTGTATCACATCAACCAATCGCTGGCGATCGGGCCGGGGCCGATGCTTCGTCGCGTCCGACGCTTGCAGATTCCCTG
>Ga0134125_10005788_pt1 | contig 14021 bp, 14 predicted proteins | sample KB31751_FD_96464 | JGI IMG/M metagenome (GOLD analysis project Ga0134125, IMG submission 96464) | Terrestrial soil microbial communities with excess Nitrogen fertilizer from Kellogg Biological Station, Michigan, USA - KB3-175-1 | ecosystem: Environmental > Terrestrial > Soil > Unclassified ... | reverse complement strand
GTCGAATGTTTATCGCAGCGTCAGGGCCGGCGATTCCCCCACATTCAGCATCAGCGTGCCGGTGAAGCGCGGCACCAAGACGATCTACGCACTCAGCGCCTCTATCGCACCGCAGCGCATTCTTGACACCTTCCAGCTGGCCAAACTCGATCCAGGCTGGGTGGCAACGGTCACCGACCGGGCAGGGACCGTGGTCGCCCGCTCGAAGGACTTCGAGAAGCACGTCGGCAAACTGCTGCCGAAGGATCACTGGGGCGCCAGCGAAGGGCATGCGGGCTTGTGGCGGGCCACCGACGCCGACGGCGAGCGGGTGCTACGCGCCTCGACCTATTCGCAGCAATCGGGCTGGCTGGTGTCGACCTCCGTGCCCGAGGTGATCGCCAACCGGCCTATCGTTCATTCGTGGGCGCTCGTCGCCACGCTGGCGGTGAGCTTTGCGCTCTTGTCGGCGCTGCTGGCTTATCTCTTTGGTCGCAGGATTTCCGATCCCGTGCGCGCTCTGGTCGAGGGTGCGCGCGCGCTCGGGCGCGGCGAGGCCGTGGCGCCGATTGACTCGTCGATCCGCGAGGTGCGCGCCGTCGGCGAGGCGTTGGCACGAGCCAGCGAAACCCGCCAGCTGATGGAGAGGTCCCTGCGCGAGAGCGAGGATCGGCTGCGACTTGCGCTCGCCTCCGCGGACACTGGGACCTGGGACTGGGACTTAAAAGGCGGCACGCTCACCTGGGATCAGCGCATGCGCGAGCTGTGGGGTCTCGGGCCAGACGATCCCGTGTCATTCGATATCTTCGTTTCGGCGCTCAACCCGCTCGACCGTGAATCGACGTTTGCAGCCATCGAGCGCGCCCAGGATGGGACGATGCCCGTCGAGTACGACGTCGAGCAACGCGTCAACGGCGTGCGCGATGGCGTCGAGCGCTGGGTGGCGGCAAACGGGCGGGCGCAATTCGCCAATGGCGTCCCGGTACGCATGACCGGAACCGCCCGCGACATCACCGAGCGCAAGCGCTGGGAGGAGCACATCCAGCTTCTGATGCGCGAAGTTACGCACCGGTCGAAAAATCTGCTTGCCGTGATTCAGGCGATGGCGCGCCAGACGAAGCTCGCCAGCCGCGACGTCAACGATTTCGAGGTGCGCTTCTCTGGACGCCTGCAGGCTCTCGCCGCCTCGCACGATCTACTTGTGCAGCGCGACTGGCACGGCGTGTCGATCGCCGAGCTCGTCAAGTCGCAGCTCGGGCACTACCTCGACCAGCACGCCAGCCAGATCGAGATGCAAGGGCAGGGGCTGATCGTCACGCCGGAGGCGGCGCAAAACATCGGCCTTGCGGTGCACGAGCTCTCCACCAACGCCGCCAAGTACGGCGCGCTCTCGGTGCCGGAAGGCCGCGTCGAGGTGCGCTGGGCGCGGACGGGCAATGGCAGCGAAGATGCGCGCCTACGCATGAGTTGGACGGAGAAGGGGGGACCGGAAGTGCGCCTACCTTCGCACAAGGGCTTCGGTCAGGTCGTTACCGAGCAGCTCACCGCCCGTGCGCTGCAAGGCAAGGCACACCTGATGTTCGATCGCGGCGGCGTATCCTGGACCCTCGACATCCCGGCGAGCCATATCCTCACGCAGCAGACATCAGGTGTCGCGAAGACACGCGGTTTGCCCTGATCGCGTCGCAACTAGCCAGCAAAACTACAGGTTGGAACTTTCTCCGAATTGTGGGGTTGAACCGCGATTCAGCTCTCAGCGGGATAGCTGCAAGTGGAGAAAGAGAAAATCCAGGAACTGACGAGCTTGATTGGACGACGGCTTAGGGAAGCTTGCGGGTCCGATGCCGAGGCAGACCTCCCTGTTGCGATTGCGAGCCGTCTCGCCGCTCTGCGGGAAATGGAAGCGCGTCTCGCCAATGGCCTGCAAGATGCATTCACGAGTGAACGGGCTGCGCTCAATCCGGCAACGGCCAGCGAGTGTCGGCACGACGGAACTGAAAACGGTTAGCTTGACGCCAATCCGTAACTCTGTGCGTCCTACCGCGACGCGCGAGGATCGGGCCTATGGCAGACAAGAAAGTACTCCCGGGGCGACAGGTGCCCTGCCAGCTTTGCCCCCTACGTAAACTCAAGATATTCCGGCCTTTCACGCCCGAGGAACTGGCATTCGTCAGCACCTTCAAGACGGGGGAGGTGGGGGTGAAGGCCGGCGCGCCGTTGTTCCTCGAAGGAACGAGCAGCGCGCATCTCTACACAGTGCTCTCTGGTCTCGCTTTTCGCTACAAGTTGCTCCCCGATGGGCGCCGGCAAATCCTCAACTACTGTATGCCGGGCGACTTTATCGGATTGCAGGGCTCGGTGATGGGTGAGATGCAGCACTCCGTCGAGGCGCTGTCCGACATGGTGCTGTGCGTGTTCAATCGTGAAGGACTTTGGCGCCTGTTCGAGACGCACGCCGGCCTGTCGTTCGACGTTACCTGGCTTGCCGCGCGCTCCGAGCAGATGCTCGATCAGCAACTTTTGTCCGTTGGTCGGCGCAGCGCGCTTGAACGCTGCGCGCATCTCTTGCTGCATCTGGCGGACCGCGCAGCCGAGGTCGGCTTGACGCGTTCGCGGCATACGACTCGCATTCCCATCACGCAGCAGCACATTGCCGATACGCTGGGCCTGTCGCTGGTTCATACGAACCGCACTCTCGGCCGCTTGATCCGCGATCGCGCTATCCGCTGGCGCGAGCAGGAGTTCGAGATCCTCAATCGCGACAGGCTTGCCGAGCTCGCTGGCGAGGAAACGTTACCAAATATAGTGCGGCCCCTGCTCTAGGTCTCGAGGCGACGCGGGCGCATGCACTTTGCAACCGCGTCGGCGAGCGATTGGAGCGTGTAGGGCTTGCGCACGATGGGCACATCGAGAAATCGCTCGGGGATCAGCGCGCTGTCGCCGTAACCGGTGGTGAACATGAAGGGCACGGTACGCTGCTGCAACGCGTCGGCGACCGGGAACGAGGTCGTGCTGCCGCTGAGACTGATGTCGAGAACGCCGATATCCGGCTTGGCTGCAGCAAGCCATGTCAGTGCCGCATCCACCGTAGTGAAGGACTGCACGCTCACTGCGCCAAGGTCGAGCAGCATGCTTTCCGTGTCGAGGGCAATGATCGTCTGATCCTCGACGAGCAGGGCATGCAAGCCGCCGGCTGGACCGCGTGGGGAGGGTTCAGAGGATCCGTTCTGCGAGGGTGGCGATGCACCGCCGTCGGTGCTCGTCACAAAATGGGTCTGCAGGGGGCCGGCACTTCTGCAAGAACCCAAGAGGGGGAGGACAACCAAATCTCACCGCTGCTCCGATAGGGAAGCCTATTTCGCTGGCCATCCATAGAGTCGGGGGAACAATTCCGCGATGTCTTTTGATATGGGACGGCCATGAGATGCCGCCGATGCGGGTAAAAACAGGAAAGCCGGGACGAGGTCCCGGCTTTGCCGCGTGATCGTAGACCCTAACTAGGCGGCCTGCTTGTTGAGCTTGCTTTCAGCGAGCTTGGTCAGCTTGCTGTCGGCGCCATGCTCCTCCTTGAGCGTCACGGAGAGCAGCTTCACAGCGTCCGTCAGGTCGAGCAGCTGGCCCCACGACACCAGCGTGCCGTACCGGGTGATCTCGTAGTGCTCGACCGCCTGCGCGGCAGCGATCATCGCCGCATCGCGCGTATCCGGATCCTTGATCTCCTTCATCAACTCGTCGCCCTCCTTGAGGATACCCTCGATGGCGGGGCACTTCTCGCCCTCAGACTTCTTGCCGAGCAACTTGAACACCTGGTCTAGGCGGGTGATCTGCTCCTTCGTCTCGGCGAGATGCGATTCCAACGCGCGTGCCAGCTCCTTTGAGTCGGCGGCCTTGGCCATCTTCGGCAGCGCTTTGACGATTTGGTTCTCGGCGAAGTAGATGTCCTTCAGCGTGTGAAGGAAAAGGTCAGACAGATTTTCTATTTTCATTGGGCGTTCTCCTCAGGGGATTCTTGTCCTCCGCTCAACGCCCGCGTTTTTGCGAAGGTTCCGCTGTGCTCAAACGCCACAACTGAACATCATATGGCCCGGTTCTGTGGTAAGCTTTGCTGGGGTTAGACGACATGCGCGCAAAGCTGCGAACGCTCGATCCGGCCCGCATGCTACGCCGAGGGGAGAGAATCCGATGGGCGCAATCATGATCCGCTGTCCGAAGACGGATCAGCTCATTCCCGTCGGCATCGACACGGATCAGGAGAGTTTCCTCGGTCTGCCCGAAGTCCCGGCAAAACCGGTGAAATGCCCAGCGTGCGGCGGACGGCACGCTTGGTCCAAGAAGGACGCAGTTCTAGAGACCACAATGCGCGTCCGCTCGAAGTGAAACACGAGCGAAGAGGCGCCGTTTAGGCGGCGTCGGCGAACTTTTCCAACGCTTCGATGTCAGTGATGCGCAGACCGGCGTCGGCGGCGGCGACCATGCCCTGCGCCTCGAGTTGGCGCAGCACACCCGCCAGCGCATCAACGCTCATGTTGAGATGCTCGGCGACCGCACCTGAGGAAAACTCTTCGGTGATCAGGCTTGGGTCGCGGCCCTCGCCGGCGCTCATGCGCGACATGGCGGCAAGGAACGAAGCGACCCGCTTTGTCGGGTTACCGCGGCCGCTTTCGATTGAGCGCACGCGCATATAGTCGAACTCGCGGTCGCCGGCCACGGCGAAACGAGCCGCCAGCTGTGCGTCCGATTCCAGCAGCCGCTCGAACTCTTGTTCGCTGATCGGGCTGACGATGGTCCTGGCCACTGCCTGTGCCGTGGTCGTGTGCATGGAAAGGTGACCGAAGCCAATAATGTCGCCAGGGAAGGCGAACTCGATCACCTCGTGATGACCGTCGTCCCAACGCATGTAATGGCAAAGCGCGCCGCGCTCGACGCGGTAAAGCTGATCACGCGCATCGCCCGCGTGAAACAGCGTCTCGCCCCGAGCAAGACGGCGCACGTGCGCAGAGCCCCGAGCACGGCCGGTTCCAACACCGGTCGACGAAGGGTGCAGCTCCGTGGTCTCTGAAGACGCAGAAAACATTGGCTACTCTCACTCGTTTAGAGCCGACGAGATGGGGATTGCAGCTGCCACAATCAAGTCAAAATCTAAGCTGGCTCAACCCCCTAAGCGATTTAGCTATCTCTACAACGTGGTCATCCGGGCGCTGTTCCCTAAGGAACATGCACATTCCTTCGGGCCAACTATCCGAACGTTACGGGCGTGCCTGCGACAGATCGGTTCTTTGCTTAACGGCGCCAACGAAGCGGTTGCCTCGCCGACGCGTCCATCGGCGGCATCAAGGATGCCCGCATCGATCGTCGACGTGACGTTTGCGACGACGCGGGCGATGGCTTCGTCGTTGGTACCAGCGCCATGTTGCAGAGCATGCGCTCGGGCTCGCCAACCGCTCCGGGCCCCTCGGACCGGAACCTTTGCACGAGTATGGGCATTTGTCGTTTTTGGGAGGACCAAATGCACGAGCCACAGGAAGTCTTGACCACCACCGAGGCCCGCCAGGCATCGCCACGCCGGCTCAACTTTCGCGTTTTGACCATGTCGCTGCTGCTGGCGATCGTCGCCGCCGGAGTGCTTTACGCGGTGTTTTACGCTGGCAACACGCAAATGAGCACGCCAGATCCGGCGCCAACGCAGCAAACCGCTCCCGGCCCGTAAACTTTAGACGAGACTGGATCGCCAACGTCAAAGGGGCAGCCGATCGGCCGCCCCTTTGACGTTCCGGGTCGATGTCATCGACGGACTCATTCCATGCCGCTGCTGCGCAACGTGGAGGTGGACTTGCACTTGCGGCACACGCGCTCGCCCGCCCACGCGCTCGGGAACGGGTCGCGGCAGATCAGGCACTTCCTGACCTTCTGCTCCGCGCTGCGGCGTGCCTCCCGCTCCGCCTCGCATGCGTCCGCACAACCGTCGGCGCATGTGTCATGGCAGTCGGTGTACGCGCCGGTATGATCCTTCAGACTGCTCAACTGTTCATCAACCATGTTCACCAACATCGACTTGCCGGCCGACAGCCATCTGAACGCCACCGACCCCCCGGCGTTTCCAGGAAAAAGATTGAGATTTTCTGGATTCGGACCGTGCGGCCTCGGGAAGGCGGCGCCTGGGCCGCGTATATCGGGCGGATTCCGCCCTTTTTCAAGGATTTTCGACATGCTGCGACGAACGAAGCGGCGAAATGGCCTACGAGCGGTGCGGCTTTCCAGCCCCAATTGCAGAAAATTGGAGAAATCCACAGGGAGCCGGCGAACTACCGGTGGCCGCGTTTGTTAACCCCACACGCCAGTGCCCTGCAAATTGCCAGCGGAGAAGAAGATGCCGTTCGCGACCGCCCCCGAGAGCCACAAAGCCCGTACTATCTATTCCCGCACGGTGCGCCCTCAAATCTCCCGGCCCAACGACATCGACGATGCGCTGTTGGCACGGCGCCGGTCGCTGGAGATTGGCGCCCGCGATAACCCTCTGACGCGCGTCGCCGCGCTTCTCGTCTCGATCTCGCGCAACAATGGCTATGAAGGGCGCGATCCCAAATCGATGCCCGACACCCTCACGTCTGGCTTCGTAGCGGATCTGCTCGGCCTCGACATCGGGTCGCTGGCGGCTCTGCTCGTCGATTTGCGCCGGCGCGGCCTGATCGACAGCGATCCGACACCGACGCTGCGTCTCAAGGATCTCAAAGGGCTGGAGGCGCTTGCCGACGCGCCGACCGACTGAAACCGCCGACGGGGACGGGCGTGACGCCTGCAAGGCTCCGGCGCCGCCTCGTAAGATTGCGACCCGATCGCTCGGGCGCCGCGTGCTGCACTGCCGCGGTAAGGTAGACATCCATTAATTGATTACTATGTTTCATGCCTCTCAAGGGCGGCATTTGGCCGTCCGCTAGCGCGAGAGCATGGGCGCCGTCGCATGAAGGACGATTTTCCCAACCGATGGATGTGGTCGGAAGCTTGCGAGATGGTCGCGCGAGCCGAGCGCATGCATCGGCAATTCTTTCAGCCGGTCCGCTCCTACTCACGCCACCCGACATGGGAGCCGCCCGCCGATGTGCTCGAAAGCGAGCGGGAGGTGCTGGTGGTGGTCGCACTGCCGGGCGTCAAGCCCGATGAGGTGGAGGTGGCAATCGATGGTGGCGATCTCGTCGTCGCCGGCATGCGCACGCTTCCGGCCGAGCTCGCCTCGGCCGTCATCCATCGTCTGGAGCTGCCGCAGGGGCGCTTTGAGCGCCGCTTAGCGCTCCCCGGCGGCCGCTACAGCGACGTTCGCCGCAAATTCACCGACGGTTGTCTACTCGTGCTGCTGACCAAATCGGAGCCATCGCGTGGCTGAAACTGAGATGAAAATGGACGCTCCCCAGGCGCAGGACGCTGGCCGGCAGGCTGCCTCCACCGTGCCGCCGCTGCCGGCCGACGCCATCGCCATCATTCCCGTGCGCGACATGACGCTGTTCCCCGGGGTCGTGATGCCGGTCACCGTCGGGCGCCCGCGTTCAATCGCCGCTGCCCAGAGCGCGGTGCGCGAGCAACGCCAGGTCGGCATCCTCATGCAGCGCGACAGCGAGCAGAGCGAACCGCAGCCAGTCGATCTGCACCACATCGGCACCGTTTCCAACGTCGTGCGCTACGTCACAGCGCCGGACGGCACGCATCATCTCGTGGTGCAGGGCGATGAGCGCTTTCAAGCCGTGGAGTTCCTCAGCGGCTGGCCGTTCCTTGTGGCCCGCGTGCAGCGCATCTCCGAGTCCGAGGAGCGCACGCCGGAGATCGAGGCGCGCTTTCTCAATCTGCAACGCCAGACGGTCGAAGCGCTCGAGCTGTTGCCGCAGGCGCCTCCTGAGATGATCGCCGCCGTGCAAAGCGTGCGCTCACCGGGCGCGCTCGCCGACCTCGCCACCGCCTACATGGATATGAAGTCGTCGGAGAAGCAGGAGATTCTCGAGACGATCGACGTGTCAGCGCGCATGGACAAGGTGTCGGCGCTGCTTGCCCATCGCATCGAGGTGCTGCGTCTGTCGCAGGAGATCGGCCGGCAGACCAAATCCGCGCTCGACGAGCGCCAGCGCGAGTTGCTGCTGCGCGAGCAGATGGCCGCCATTCAGCGGCAGCTCGGCGAAGGCGAGCAGAGCAAGGCGCAGGACATCGCCGAGCTTTCCGAGGCGATCGCCAAGGCTGGCATGCCGAAGGAAGTCGAGGACCAGGCGCGCAAAGAGCTGCGGCGCTTGGAGCGCATGCCCGAGGCGGCGGCCGAGTACGGCATGACGCGTACCTATCTCGATTGGTTGATCGAGTTGCCGTGGAAGCTGCCGGAGGAGCAGCCGATCGACATCGCCGCAGCGCGCAAGACACTCGATGAGGACCACTACGGTCTCGACAAGATCAAACGGCGGATCGTCGAGTTTCTCGCCGTGCGCAAGCTGGCACCGAGCGGCAAGGCACCGATCCTCTGCTTCGTCGGCCCACCAGGCGTCGGCAAGACGTCGCTCGGGCAATCGATCGCCCGCGCCATGAACCGTAAGTTTGTGCGCGTCAGCCTGGGCGGCGTGCACGACGAGGCAGAGATCCGCGGCCACCGGCGCACCTACATCGGCGCGCTGCCGGGCAACATCATTCAGAGCATCCGCAAGGCAGGTGCGCGCAACTGCGTGATGATGCTCGACGAGATCGACAAGCTCGGCAGCGGCATCCAGGGCGATCCGCGCGCCGCTTTGCTCGAGGTGCTCGACCCCGAGCAGAACTCGACGTTCCGCGATAACTACCTCGCGGTGCCGTTCGATCTGAGCCGCGTCGTGTTCATCACCACCGCCAACGTGCTCGACCAGATCCCGGGGCCGCTGCGCGACCGCATGGAGATCATTCAGCTCTCCGGCTACTCGGCCGAGGAGAAGTTCAACATTGCGCGCCGCTATCTCGTTGCCCGGCAGCTCGAGGCCAACGGGCTGCGCGCCGATCAGGTTGCCATCGACGATGATGCCCTGCGTGAGATCATCAGCCTCTATACGCGTGAAGCCGGCGTACGCAGCCTGGAGCGCGAAATCGGCAAGGTGCTGCGGCACGCGGCCGTGCGCATCGCCGAGGGCGAAACGGGACCGGTCCGCATCACGAGCGCCGACCTTGCCACCATACTCGGCGCGCCAGTGTTCGAGAGCGAAGTCGCCATGCGCACCAGCGTGCCGGGCGTCGCGACCGGGCTCGCCTGGACACCGGTTGGCGGCGACATTCTGTTCATCGAAGCGACGCGCGCTGCCGGCAACGGCAAGCTCATCCTCACTGGCCAGCTCGGCGAGGTGATGCGCGAGAGCGCCCAGGCGGCGCTCAGCATCGTGAAAAATCGCGCAGCCTCGCTCGGCGTCGACGACAAGCTGTTCGAGAAGATCGACATCCACGTGCACGTGCCGGCGGGCGCCATCCCCAAGGACGGCCCGAGCGCGGGTGTCGCCATGTTCATCGCGTTGGCGTCGCTGATGACCGACCGGCCCGTGCGCAGCGACACGGCGATGACGGGTGAGATCAGTCTGCGCGGTCTGGTGCTCCCCGTCGGCGGCATCAAGGAGAAGCTCGCCGCAGCGGCGCGCGCCGGCCTGACGCGCGTGATGCTGCCGGCCCGCAACAAGAAGGACATCGAGGACCTATCGGAGGAAACCCGCCGGCAGCTCGAGCTCATTTGGCTCGAGCACGTCGAAGACGCCGTCAATGCTGCACTCGAAGATCCGGCGGGGGGCGCGAGGAACGTTTCCTAGCCGGCTCAAACCAAGGCGAAGATCACCGAAGCGATGAGGCCGACGGAGAGGAACAGGCCGGCCCAGGACAGCACATGCTCGGCGGACATTTGGTCGGCTCCCGATGGTTAGCGGCGGGAACCTAACGGGCCGGCTTTGCACCCAGAACGATGAACTTCTGCATTGCTTATTCCCAGGCTTGCTAAGCGCGGGATCACGCAGGCTCCTGTTTTTTCGCCACTCAGGGGTTTGGCGAATGAGGCTTCCCGGGGCGGTCGCGCCAATAGCTGCGGCGTTGCGCCGGGCCGGGAATTTCGGCGCCTTTATCCTGCAGGGCTCGCCCGCCGCCCCCACCCGTGCTAGGAGCGCGCGATGACAGCTTCCCCGGTTAAAATCGATGCGCCGGCCCCGAAAGAGCGTGGGCACGTGCCGACGGTCGGCTTCGTGTCGCTCGGCTGCCCCAAGGCGCTGGTCGATTCCGAGCGCATCCTGACCAAACTGCGCGCCGAAGGGTATCGTGTGGCGCCCGACTACGCCGGCGCCGATGTGGTGGTGGTCAACACCTGCGGGTTTCTCGATAGCGCCAAGCAGGAGAGCCTCGATGCCATCGGCGAGGCCATGGCCGAGAACGGCCGCGTCATCGTCACGGGCTGTTTCGGCGTCGAGGAAGGCCGCATCCGCGAAAGCCACCCAGGCGTTCTGGCGGTTACCGGGCCACATCAATACGAGCAGGTGGTCGAAGCCGTGCACGCCGCCGTGCCGCCGCTGCACGATCCGTTCGTCGACCTTGTGCCAGCCGAAGGCCTGCGGCTGACGCCGCGCCACTACGCCTACCTGAAGATTTCCGAGGGCTGCAACAACCGCTGCTCGTTCTGCATCATCCCGCACCTGCGCGGCGATCTCAAAAGCCGCCCGTCGAACCATGTGATGACCGAGGCGGAACGGCTGGTGAAGGCCGGCGTCAAGGAGCTGTTGGTCATCAGCCAGGACACCAGCGCCTATGGTCTCGACATCAAGTATGCCGAAAGCCAGTGGAAGGGCCGCGCGCTCCCCGCCCGCTTCCAGGCGCTATGCGAGGCGCTGGGCGAGCTCGGTGCCTGGGTGCGGCTGCACTACGTCTATCCCTACCCGCACGTCGATGGCGTCATCCCGCTGATGGCCGAGGGCAAGATCCTTCCCTACCTCGACATCCCCTTCCAGCACGCTTCGCCCAAAGTCTTGAAGGCGATGCGCCGGCCAGCGGCACAGGAGAAGACGCTGGAGCGCATCCGCCGCTGGCGCGAGACGTGCCCGGATCTCGCCATCCGCTCGACCTTCATCGTTGGCTTCCCCGGCGAGACGGAGGAGGACTTCCAGTTCCTGCTCGACTGGATGCGCGAAGCGGAACTCGCCCGCGTCGGTTGCTTCCGCTACGAGCCCGTCGCCGGCGCCCCGGCCAATGACCTCGCCGGGGCCGTGCCGGAGGAAGTGAAGGAGGAGCGCTGGCACCGCTTCATGGAGACGGCGAAAGAGGTGAGCGAGAAGCGCCTGGCAGGGATCGTCGGCCGCGAGATCAACGTCATCGTCGACGAGGTCGACGAGGAAGGCGCGCTGGGGCGCTCGCAATGGGACGCGCCGGAGATCGACGGCAGTGTCTTCTTGAACGGCGACACCAACCTCAAGGCCGGCGACATTGTCAGGGCGCGCGTCGCCAATGCCGACGACTACGACCTGTGGGCCGAACGCGTTTAGGCCACCTCAAAACCCGTAGATCGCTACGCTGATCCCGAAGGCGACGACGCCGAGAATGTCGATGAATGTCGGCAGAACGGCCAACAGCGTCGCCAGCGTGATCTGCTTGCCCGTCAGCGCCAGGCCGGCGATGGCCAACGCGATCACCGGGGCAATGATGAGCTGGAAGAACAGGCCCGCGGTCACCATGGCGCTGCCGAGCGTGACCTCGAGGAGGTTGCCGCGCAGGTCGAGGCCGTGCAGCTGGATCGATGGCAGGTAGCTGAACCAGCTCGCTAGGATGACTATCGCCATTGCGATGAGCGACGGTGCCAGCTTGCCGCGGATCAGGAAGAACAATGCTGCTGCCGCTGCGGTCGGACGCAAGACGATCGTAGCGAGGATGATTGCGCCGCCGAGACCCGGGCCGGGGACTTCCGAGAGATCTCCGGCGAGGATCGGCAAGGCGCTGAGCCCGCCCAGGAACTCGATGCTTGCCGCGATCAGTAGCAACAGCCTCGGCCAGCGCCGCGGTTGTGATGCCGGCACGGCGGCAGCTTGATTGGCTTGTGCCATCCCCAGATCCCCCCAAGGTCTATCCGCCTAGGAGTAGCAAGGTGGCAAGGCTACTGGCAACGACGCCTTCCGAGCGTCGCGCGAGCTGTGGTGGGAGTGAGCAGGATTGAAACGGCAGGCGCTGACCTGGCGCCTGCCGTTCATTTTAGTGCGCCAGGACGTTGGCCAGCACGACCACCACGGCGGCAACGCTTACCGCTCCAAATAGCAGCCAGGCGCGCAACATCATGCTGCGTTCGATGCGCCGGGCTTCGTCCTTGAAGGTTTCGAACTCGGCCAGCTTGCGGCTCACCGCCTCGAAGCTGTTGTAGGCATGGTAGTTGCCGCCAGAGCGCTGCTCGATCTTATCGAGGCGCGCCTTGAGATCGCGGCAGCCGCGCAGCAGCTCTTCAAGCTGCGTTTGCTTGCTGCGTTTCTCGCTCTGCTGGTAGGTGTACCAGCGCTGATCCTGCGCGGCAGCTTCCTGCAACTCGCCGACCTTGGACGCGAGCTGGCCGAGGTCGCGCGACATGAGCCGCACGGTGGCCTGCAGTTGCTCAATCTTACTCGCCGTCTCAGCCACGAAGCTGTCACGGGCAATTAGCGGAACGGACGGCGCAATGTCGTAGCGCACGTCGGGGGCAGTTTTCTCGATTGCGGCCTTACTCAACAGCGCCGGCCGACCGCGGCGTTCTTCAACTCTCAACACAGCAGACGTCTCCCCACGCGCAATGCAATCTGCACCCCATCCGGTGCCGGAAACAGCAGGCAGGTGTCATCGTTCGTCCGGCTCACGGGAGCGTGCAAACAGCGTTCTCCCCGCGGAAAAACGCGTGCTGCAGATCCCCGTGAGGCCGCAACGCCGTGACAAGATTTTGTCTTGAGCTTCAGTTTGTTGACGATAACTCAGCCGACAAACTTTGGCTAGCCTCGCACGGCGCAAATCACAGGTGATCGAACAAATTTTTTCAGTGTGGGCGAGCGCTAGCGGTTGACCGCCTTCAGCGCGGATTCGCCGTATCGCTCGCCGGCAGCTGCGCCATGCGGGAACGTATCGTTGAGGCGTTGCAGATCGGCGGGAGTGAGTGTCAAAGCGAGCGCGCCGATGTTCTCTGCAATGTAGCGGGGCCGCTTCGTGCCTGGGATAGGGACGACGTCGCTGCCCTGCGCCAGCACCCAGGCGAGCGCGAGCTGCGCCGGAGTGCAACGCTTCTCTTCCGCCATTTCGGCAACGGCGACGACGAGATCGAGGTTCTTCTGGAAGTTCCCGCCCAGGAAGCGCGGCGCATTGCGGCGGTAGTCGCTCGCATCGAGATCCTCGGGAGATTTGATCTGTCCCGTAAGAAAGCCGCGGCCGAGCGGGCTGTAGGCGACGAAGCCGATGCCGAGCTCGCGCACGGTCGCCAGCAGCTCGTTCTCCGGTTCACGGCTCCACAATGAATATTCGGTCTGCAGCGCGGTGATGGGATGCACCTTATGTGCGCGTCGGATGGTGCTGGGTGCCGCCTCGGATAAGCCGATGTGGCGAACCTTGCCCTCGCGTACCAGCTCCGCCATGGCGCCGACCGTGTCCTCGATCGGCGTGTTGGGATCCACGCGGTGCTGATAGTAGAGGTCGATGGTATCGACGCCGAGCCGCTTGAGGCTCGCCACACACGCCTGACGTACGTACGCGGGCCGGCCATCGATGCCAGTGATGGCTCCGTCGCTGCCGCGCAGGAAACCAAATTTGGTGGCGAGGACGACACCGTCGCGCTTGCCCTTCAGCGCGCGACCGACCAACTCCTCGTTGGCGCCGCGGCCGTACATGTCGGCGGTATCGAGGAAATTGACGCCAAGCTCGAGTGCGTGGTGGATGGTTTCGATCGACTCCGCTTCGGTGCCGCCGGCGTAAAAGTCGGACATTCCCATGCAGCCGAGCCCGAGGGCCGACACCTGCAACGATCCGAGCTTGCGGTACTGCATGGCGATCACTCCTCGTTCGGTCGGTCCGAAGCGGCTCCTAGACAATAG
>Ga0134125_10005786_pt1 | contig 14022 bp, 8 predicted proteins | sample KB31751_FD_96464 | JGI IMG/M metagenome (GOLD analysis project Ga0134125, IMG submission 96464) | Terrestrial soil microbial communities with excess Nitrogen fertilizer from Kellogg Biological Station, Michigan, USA - KB3-175-1 | ecosystem: Environmental > Terrestrial > Soil > Unclassified ... | reverse complement strand
AGCGCTCAGGCTACCGCGAGCGCGGTCAATCTGACGGTGGCTGCGCCGAGCGGCAGCTATCGGCCGGCCCTCGCCGACTATGTCTTTGCCGTCCATCGGACGGTCGCGACACGAGTCACTCGCGACGACGCGCCGCTCACTCGGGTCGCCGATCTGGCTGCGCTGCAGCGGTGCGCAACCGCCTGCTGGACCATCGGCGGCGATCGCTACGGCGGCGTGACCTACATCAAAGTGCCGGCGAGTGCCGCCGCACGCATTCAGATGAAGTGAGGAGCGTATGCGCCGGATCCCAGTACTCGCATGCGTTCCCCTCCTCGGAGTGCTGCTGTGCGCTGCCGGCCGCGCCCAGGCGTGCACGCACGACGACAAGGTGGAACGGAACGCCCTGTTTGCCGATCAGGGGACGCTGTATGACAGCAATCCGGAGCCCACGGCGACGAGCCCGGTCACTCTGACCTTGCGGACCTGCAGGAGCGACATCACCTCCGCGCAGATCGAGTACTCCGACACCGCGGACGACTCGCTGCACCACGTCGCGATGCACTGGGTGTCGCACGATCCGACCGGCAGGTTCGATTACTGGCAAGGCACGGTGCCCGCCGGCAGCTCGCGCAAGCGCTACCGGTTCCGGATCATCGACGGCTCGGCCACAGCGTGGCTCAACGCGGCCGGCATCACTGCCATCGAGCCGTCGTCGGGCGACTTCTTCATCATCCCCGGGTTCAAGACCCCGGATTGGATGAAGAGCGGCGTGATGTACCAGATATTCCCGGACCGTTTCTATGACGGGGACGAGTCCAACGACGTGACCGATGGTCAATACACTTACGCGGGCTGCGCGACCGAGCAGCATGCGTGGGGTACGAGCGTTTTCGCAAAGACCAAAGAGTGCAACAGCGCAGTGTTCTTCGGCGGCGACCTGTCAGGGGTCGACCAGAAGCTCGGCTACATCAAGAACGCGGTGGGCGCTGACATCGTCTACCTGAATCCCATCTTCAGGTCCCCCAGCAACCACAAGTACGACACCCAGAACTACTATCAGGTGGATCCCGCCTTCGGGACCGCCGCCACCCTGCGCCACCTCATCGCCGACGTCCACGCAAGCTCAGATGGTCCCGCCGGCCACATCATCCTGGACGGCGTGTTCAATCACAGTGGCGACACCAACTGCTGGTTCGACCGGCAGACCTACGACTCCATCTCCTGCCCGCAGCCCGGCGCCTACCAGTCACGGTCCAGCCGCTATTACGACTATTACACTTTCCAGTCCTGGCCGAAGTCGTATTCCACGTTCGCGATGAGCGTGCCGAGCATGCCCAAGCTGAATTATGGCGCGAGCGGCTCAGCGGTGCGCAACCAGATCTACGGCGCAAAGACTTCTGTCATACAGACGTATCTGCGGGCGCCGTACGGCATAGACGGGTGGCGGCTCGATGTTGCGCAGTCTCTCGACGCCGGTGGCAGGGATGGGAGTGACCCCACCAATCACGAGATCATGCGGGAGCTGCGCGCAGCGGTGCTGTCCGTCAACCCGAACGCCGAAATCCTCGGTGAATACTGGGATGATGCCTCACCGTGGCTCGACGACGGCAAGGAATGGGACGGTGCCATGAACTACAACGGCTTCACCCGGCCGGTTTCGGAATGGATCTGCGGTGTGGACGAGCAAGGCAAGAAAGCCTCGATCAGCGAGAGCGCGCTCGACGACCGGCTGCATGCCACCCGCGCCGATCTGCCCGTCGGCGTGCAGGAGACGATGACAAACGAGCTCGGGACGCACGATACGGTGCGCTTTGCGACGCGTTGCGGCGGCGATATCCGCAAGACCTATCTCGGCCTGATCTTCCAGTTCACCTACGTCGGCACGCCCACCATCTACTACGGAGATGAGTACGGCATGCAGGGGGGCAACGATCCGGACGACCGGCGCACCTTCGACTGGTCACGTGCGACCGCCGCCACGGCCCCGATCGCGCTCACGCATGAGCTTTCAGTGATCCGCAGCCGGTACCCGGCGCTGCGAACCGGCTCGTATATGACGCTGCTGGCGGACGATAGGCGCCATATCTACACCTTTGGCCGGTTCGACGCCAATCACCGGATCGCGGTGGTGCTCAACAACGCCCGCGACACGCAGACGGTCACCCTCCCCGCATACCAGTTGGGCATGACCAACGGATCGCGGGTGACGGATCTGCTCACGGGCGACACCTATCAGGTCAGTAACGGCAACCTTACTGTGCGCGTCAAGGGATCCTACGGAGCGATTCTCGAGCAGTAGCAAGCGGCAATCCCACAGGGCCTGACATCCCTGGCAGGACGGCGTAAGGACGACACGACATATATCGCCCGCCCGGCACCCTGAATACGTATGCGGACTGTTGCAATCGATGCGAGCCGCGTCGCATTCTGCGCCGGAAGCCACGTGTGCCGCCCGGCTGCTCAGCGCGCGCGATAGTCGCGAAGCGACAGCCGAACGGGCACTACAGTCTTCGGGAGCCTGCCGATGGCCGGACGAAGAACCCTTGTGTGTTGGAATCGCGTCGACGCGTTGGAGGGCCGTAGCCCCCGCAGCCGCAGCAACGAATGAAGCGTTGCATGCGGTCGGCCCGGGGGCCCGGGCCGGGCATGCGCGCGAGGGAGACCATCCGGACCGACCGGAGATGAGCCGCCGGATAGAGCGGCCTGTGCCCAACCAAGACGATGGGCAGGGAGAGCCGATGGACGGCCGACATCGAGGAGTGGAGCGATGATCTGTCAGCATCAACATCAAGGCAGCCGCTGGCTGCTGCGAGCCCCCTTGGCTTTATGTCTCCTGTTGGGCGGAGCGCTGCTGTGCGGCGCCGGCCGCGCGCAGGCCTGCTCGAATGACAACAACGTGGAATGGAACTACCTGTTCTCGGATCAAGGACCGATGTTCGACAGCAATGCGGAGCCCACCGCGACGCAATCCGTGACGGTGACGCTGCGCACCTGCAAGTCAGACATCACGAGCGCCAACGTCAAATACTACGATACGGCGGACAGCTCCTTCCATTGGGTATCGATGGTCTGGGTGTCCAATGATCCGACGGGCACGTTCGACTACTGGTCGGGCACCATTCCCGCCAGCAGCTCCGAGAAGTACTACCGCTTCCAGATCAACGACGGCACGGCGACCGCCTGGCTCAACGCCTCCGGCATCGCATCGAGCGAGCCCTCCTCGGGCGACTTCTTCGTCATCCCGAACTTCAAGACGCCGGATTGGATGAAGAACGGGGTGGTGTACCAGATCTTCCCGGACCGCTTCTACAATGGAGACACCACCAACGACATCACCAGCGGTGCATTCACATACGGCGGCTGTTCGACCGAACAGCACGTGTGGGGCACGAGCGTCCTCTCAACCGCCGATCCGACCAACTGCAACAGCGAGGTATTCTTCGGCGGCGACCTGAAAGGCATCGACACGAAGCTGAGCTACATCAAACAGACGCTGGGCGCGGACATCATTTACCTCAATCCCATCTTCCGATCGCCCACCGTCCACAAGTACGATACGCAGGACTACTACACCATTGACCCTGCGTTCGGCACCAGCGCCACCCTGCAGACGCTGATCACGGACATACACAAGAGCACCAACGGACCTAAGGGCTACGTCATCCTGGACGGCGTGTTCAACCATAGCGGCGACAGCAACTGCTGGTTCCAGAAGCAGCTCTACGGCTCCCTCACCTGCTCGTTCCAGGGCGCCTACCAGTCGCAGTCCAGCCCCTATTACGGCTACTACACCTTCCAGACCTGGCCCAGCAGCTACTCCGACTTCTTCGGCTTCGGCGGCATGCCGAAGTTCGATTACGGCGCGAGCGGCTCGGCGGTGCGCAACCAGATCTACGGCAGCTCCACTTCCATCGTAAAGACCTATCTCTCCTCTCCTTACAGCATCGACGGCTGGCGCCTGGACTTTCCGCAGGCGCTCGATTCGGGCGGCAACGGCGGCAGCGATGCCACCAACCACCAGATCACGCAGGAGCTGCGCTCGGCGGTCAAGTCCGTCAACTCCAATGCGGTCGTCATCGGCGAGTTCTGGGGTGATCCGTCGCCCTGGCTCAGTGACGGCACGGAGTGGGACGGGTACATGAACTACAACGGCTTCACCCAGCCGGTGTCGGAATGGATCTGCGGTGTGGACTATCACGGCAACGCCGGCTCGATCAACGAGAGCTCGCTGGACAGCTGGCTGCTGGGCACCCGCGCAGATCTGCCGATCAACGCGCAGGAGGTCTCGACGCTCGAGCTCGGCTCGCACGACACGGAGCGGTTCGCGACACGCTGCGGCGCCGACATCTGGAAGACGTACCTCGGGCTCATCTTCCAGTTCACCTACATCGGCACACCCACCATATACTATGGGGACGAGTACGGTGAGCAGGGCGGCAACGACCCGGACAATCGCCGCACCTTCGACTGGACCCAGGCAACCACCAGCAATACCGCCGTGGCACTGACCCAGAAGCTGATCTCTATCCGCAATACGTATCCGCAGCTGCGGACGGGCTCATACAAGACCCTGTTGGTCGACACGACCAACCACATCTATGCGTTCGGACGATGGGATGCCAATCACCGGATCGCGGTGGTGCTCAATAATACGGCCAACACGGAGACCGTAACGATCCCCGCATGGCAGTTGAGCATGACCAATGGCTCGTTCGTGACGGATCTGCTCACGAACACCAGCTATCAGGTCACCAGCGGCAATCTCACCGTGAGTGTCCAGGGACACTACGGCGCGATTCTCGAGCAGTAGGGATTTGAGGCAGGCATGTACTCTACGCCGCGGCCGTCTCGACACTGTAGTCGGGGCGGCCGCGGCTTTTGTGCTGCTTGCCGTGACGACAAAACAGGCGTGGGCGTCGGAGGTGCCGCCCACACCGAATCCCCCGCAATCGCACTCGACCGCGGACGGATGGCACGATAGCCTCAGCTGGCGCGGGCAGGAAGCGCGTGTCAGCGTGCGGCTCGACGGGAAATACGTGCTGCATGCTCCCGTCGGGGAGCGTGTGATCGGGGCCCAGCGCTGGCGCACGCAAACCGCAAGTCCGCTCTTTGACGCGCTCTTCGCAATGGCGCAGGAGGACCTGAGCAAGGATTCAGTAAAAGACATCACCGATGCGGCATTCGACCACGGGAAACCCATTCCTTGCCGCTGCTTCATCGCAGGGCAGAAGTGGCCGTTCGTCTGGACGCGCGACGTTTCCTACTCCATTGACCTCGGCCTATGGCGCCTCGACCCGGCGCGGGCCCGCGCATCGCTGCTTTTCAAGATCTCACCGCCGCGCGCCCGCCCGGTCTCGCGCGGCCTGTACGTGATGCAGGATACGGGCTCGGGCGGCAGCTGGCCGATCAGCACCGACCGCGTGGTCTGGTTCCTCGCCGCCGGCCATCTGCTCGCTGACCGCGCTTTCGCGGACACCGTGTATCAGACACTGACCGACACGCTCGCCCAGGATCGGCGCTATGTCTTCGATCCGCGGATCGGCCTCTATCGCGGGGAGACCTCGTTCCTCGACTGGCGCGAGCAGACTTACCCCGCGTGGACCGCGCACGATGTCGTCTTCATCGCGCAATCCTTCGCGCTCTCGACCAATGTGTTGCATTACCAGGCGCTGCAACTGGCCGCCGCCATGGCGCGGCAGCGTGGCCGGACCGCTGCCTCGGCGCTCTATGCGCGGCAGGCCGCGTCCCTGAAGCAGGCGATCAACGGCCGCTTCTGGAGCCCCGGGCGCGGCCTCTACATGAGCTACATCGGTGGCCCCGTCGATCCCCAGCCCTTCGACGCTTACGACCTTCTCGGACTGGATCTCGCCATCACGAGTGGCGTCGCGGACGCGCAGCGAGCGGTGGAGTCTCTGGAGCACTATCCCGCCTGGCCGGCGGGAAGTCCCGTGATCTGGCCGGAGCGGCGCGCGGAGCCGATCTACCACAACCGCGCGATCTGGCCGTTCGTGAGCGAGTACACTCTGCGCGCGGCGCGGCGGATAGGCGATCCCTCCCTGATCGCGCTCGAGGTGCGCTCCCTGATGCGCGGGGCGGCGCTCGACGCATCCAACATGGAGAACTATTCGCTGCTCTCGCAGTCGACGCATGTGGCCGGCAATCTCGGCGGACCCGTGGTCGATTCGCCACGGCAGCTGTGGTCCGTCGCCGGGTACCTCGACATGGTGGTACGCGGCGTGTTCGGGCTGGAGGACGATGGCCGCATCGCGCCGCAGCTGCCGGCTTCACTGGTGCCGATGCTGTTTGGCTCCGGGCGTCAGATCAGCCTGTACCTGGACGGACGCTCCATCGTGCTCGATCGCCCGGCGAAGCTCGACGGTGCGCTGCTGGTTGCAGGAGGCATCCAACAGCAGGGCGGCACGACCGAAGTGCAGCTCGTCGCTCAGCCGGCACGGGCGGCTCCGCCACCCATGAAGGCACCGATGTACCTGGCCGGGGCCGCACCCGCCCTCACACCCCCGGCCCCCGCCGCCTCCGGCGCCGGGCCGGCGGCCCGAGTCGACGGTCCGTGGCCGAGGCGCTGGACCGCATCGCACCGCGGCGAATACATCGCCTGGCTGGACTATTCCAATGGCCATGGTCCGATCAACACCGGCATCACGGCGGCGGTGAAACGGCTCCAGGTTCGGTGTGCGGGCAGCGCGCTCCAGGTAGTGCCCATCGTGATGCCCCAGAGCGAGGGATGGCAGGCCTCCACGACCATTCATTTCGCCGCCGATGCGGGCGCAGCCTGCACGTTCTCCCTGCTGCAGGGATTCAACATGAGTGACCTGGCGCAGTTTGCCCACTACACCGGCCCACCGCCGCCGGCGCCGGCGGGCAAGGCGGGCCAGAAGCCGGCGGACGGTAAGCGGCTGGCAAATCCGCGGCCGATCGCCAACGGCGGCGCCACCGGTCCGCTCAATCGCGCGCGCATCGGTGCACTGCGCATTGCACCGCTCGCCGCGCGGAGAAACGGCCCATGACCGCGAAACCCGAGCTGTCGTTCCGGCAGGTCTGGAACATGTGCGTCGGCTTTCTCGGCATTCAATTCGCTTTCGCGCTGCAGAACGCCGACGTCAGCCGGATATTCCAGACACTCGGCGCGGACCTGCGGGAAATCCCGATCCTCTGGGTGGCGGCGCCGCTCTCCGGCCTCATCGTGCAGCCCATCATCGGCTACGCCTCCGACCATACGTGGACGCGGCTCGGACGGCGGCGGCCGTATTTTCTCGGGGGCGCGCTGCTCACGACACTGGCACTGGCCTGCATGCCAAACTCATCGATGCTGTGGGTGGCGGCCCTGATGCTGTGGTTGATGGATGCCTCCATCAATGTCTCAATGGAGCCGTTCCGGGCTTTCGTCGGCGACCAGCTGCCCGAGTCGCAGCGGCCGCTGGGGTTCGCGCTGCAGAGCTTTTTCATCGGCGTCGGCGCCGTGCTGGCCTCGATACTGCCGTGGGCGCTCGCCAAACTCGGGGTGGCGAACGTCGCTCCGGCTGGTCAGATTCCGGCCACGGTGCGCATCGCCTTTTACGTCGGCGCCGCGGTGCTATTTTGCGCGGTGGGATGGACGGTCGTGACCACCCGTGAGTACGCACCGGAACGGCTGCTGAGCTTTGCTCGCAGGAACCTGGCGCTTCCGCTCACCGACGCCTCCCGCGCGTGGCGGCTCGGCTTCGTCATGTTGGTGGCGGGGGGACTGGGGATCGCCGCGATCCGACGGTTTGCGCTCGCGGACGAGCTCTACCTCCTGGCGGGCGGGCTGATCGTCTTCGGTGCCCTATTCGTGTGGCTCAGTGCGACCTCGAGCCGTGGCATGGTGCGCCAGGTGATGGGTGACCTCTATGGCATGCCCGGCCCGATGCGCCGCCTGGCCTGGGTGCAGTTCTTCTCCTGGTTTGCGCTCTTCGCAATGTGGATCTACACCACACCGACCGTGACCGCGGTGCAGTTCGGCAGCTCCGATCCGCGGTCGATTGCCTACAATGCGGGTGCCAACTGGGTGGGCGTGCTCTTCGCCGCCAGCAACTGCTTTCTCATCGCCGGCGCGGTGATCATTCCGCTCATGGTCCGGCTGCTCGGACTGCGCTGGAGCCACCTCGTGAACCTGGCGGCGGGCGGGCTGGGTCTCGCCTCGTTCGCCTGGGTCCACAGTCCCGACTGGCTGCTGCTCTCCATGGCCGGCGTCGGCTTCGCCTCGGCGTCGATCCAGTCGCTGCCCTACACCCTCCTCTCGGACAACCTGCCGACCGAGAAGATGGGCGTCTACATGGGCATCTTCAACTTCTTCATCGTCATTCCACAGATGCTGGCGGCCAGCGTGCTCGGCGGGCTGGTCCATGCGCTCTTCGGCGACCGGCCGGCTTTCGGGCTGGTGCTGGGGGGCGTCAGCATGGTCATCGGCGGGCTCTGTACCCTGCGGGTTGCAGAGCCGCAGCCGAGCGAAGCGCTCTCACAACCCGGGCTGGGCCCGAAAGAGGCCTAGCGGGGCCGCTTCCGGTATGCTCGCCGGATGCTCATCGAGCGTATCTGGTCGGCCAATCCCTACCGCAATTTCCACTATCTCGTCGCCTGCCCGCAGACCGGCGAAGCGCTGGCGATAGACCCCCTGGAGTGGCGGTTGTGCCTGGAGGTGGCGCGGGCCAAGGGCTGGCAGATCACCCAGATCCTGAACACCCATGAGCACGGGGACCACACGGGTGGCAACAGGGGCCTCGTCGGCGCGACCGGCGCGCAGGTCCTGGCGCACGCGGCGGCGGCCAACCGCATTGGCGGTGTCGACCGTGGCCTCGGTAGAGGCGACATCGTTCGCGTGGGGCGAATCGAACTGGAGTGTCTCGACACGCCGGGCCACACCATGGCGCACATCTGTCTGCTCGCCAGGGGCGATCAGCCGGCGCTCTTCTGCGGTGACACCCTTTTCAACGCGGGCGCCGGCAACTGTCACAATGGCGGTCACCCGCGTGAGCTCTATGAGACCTTCGTGACCCAGCTCGCGCGCCTGCCGGAGCAAACGCGAGTCTTTCCGGGCCATGAATACCTGGCGCGCAACCTGGAGTTCACACTCGATCGCGAGCCCGACAACACCGCGGCGCGAGACCTCCTCCTGGTTGCCCGCGGGCAGGCTCCGGGCGCGACGAGCATCACGACCCTCGGCGAGGAGAAGCGAATCAACACGTTTTTCCGCCTGCAGAGCCCGACGGTCATCGCGCGGCTTCGTGAGGCATTCCCGGACATCGGCGATGCGCCCGACGCGAGCACCGTATTCCTCAAGCTGCGGGAGCTGAGGAACGAGTGGTGAGCACCTCGACCGAGCGTGTCCTCTATGTGGACGACGAGCCGACGCTGGTCTTTCTCGTCACACGCGCGCTCGAGAAGCTCGGCATCGCCTCGCAAGGTTTCTCCAATGCGGACGAGGCGCTGGCGGCTTTTGGACGGGAGCCGCACGCGTTTACCCTGGTCCTGACGGACCTCACCATGCCCGGCGGCATGAGCGGCGTCGAGCTGGCGCAGGCGGTGCTCGCCATCCGTCCCGATGCGAAGGTGGTCATCGCGAGCGGCTGCATCGATCCGGCCGATGCGCGGCGTGCGGCGGAGGTCGGCGTGCGCACCGTGCTCCAGAAGCCGGCCAAAGTAGCCGAGATGGCCCAGCTGGTGGCCGGGCTGCTGCGGGATCCAGCATGAGTGCTACCTGCGGCGGCGTGCGACTAAGGTCCTGATGGCACCGATGGTCTACTCCGGTTTCTACCGCCGCACCTTTCTTCTCGCGACCGCGGCCATCCTGGCTTACCTGCTACTCGCCGTGCTGGCGCCGCTCAAGGGCGCGCTCGGCTGGGCAATCGTGCTGGCCTTCCTGCTGCACCCGCTGCACGAGCGGCTCTCCCGGCGCCTCAGGGGCCGCAGCATGCTCTCGGCGGGCATCATCACCAGCCTGACGCCCTTCCTGGTGCTCGCGCCGCTTGCGGTGCTCGGCGTGGTCTTCGCCGGTCAGGTCGCCAATCTCGTCGATTATCTGCGTGCGCAGACCTTCCTCACGCATACGCAGCTCCTCGCGCGGCTGGAGAGCTACCCGCTGCTCGGGGACGCGATACGCTGGTCGAGCGCCTATTTTCCGGTCAGCGCGGCGCAGATCCAGGCATGGATCACGGGCGAGATGCAGGCCGTGTTGAAGACCGCCGCCGCCGCGGGCGGCAGCCTCGCGCTCGGGCTGTTCGGCACGGTGGTCGGCTTCTTCATGATGCTCTTCCTGCTCTTCTTCCTGCTGCGGGACGGACGCACGATCATCGAGCATTTGACACGGCTGATTCCCCTCGAGGCGGCGCGGCGCGAGCGACTGCTCGACTACCTGGCGCAGGTGACCCGCGCGGTGGTGTTCGGCTCGACCGCGACGGCGCTCATTCAGGGCATCTTCGTCGCGGTGGGGTTCGCGCTGGTGGGTCTGCCCTCGCCGGTGGTCTTCGGCGTGGTGGCGACGATCGCGGCGCTGCTGCCCGCCGGAGCGGCCGTCGTCCTAGTGCCCGCCGTGATCTATCTGGCGGCGGGCGGCCACTGGCTGGCGGCGCTCTTCCTGGCCTTCTGGGGCGCCCTGCTCGCGGTAGTGGAGAACGTCGCACGCCCGCTTCTTACCGCGCATCGCGCTCACGTCTCCACCCTGGCGGTGTTCCTGGGCGCCGTGGGCGGCGCTTCGGCCTTCGGGGTGATCGGGCTGGTCATCGGGCCGGTATTGCTCAGCTTCGCAGTGGCGCTGGTCAGGTTCACGACAGAGCAACGCGGCGCAGCCTTGCCTTAAAATGCGCCCCCTCATGGACCTCGATCCCATACTCAATCCTCTGAACGAGGCGCAGCGCGCCGCGGTCACGGCACCGCTCGTGCCCGTGCTGGTGCTGGCGGGTGCAGGCAGCGGCAAGACCCGGGTGCTGACGCACCGTATCGCCTGGCTCATCCAGGCCGAGCATGCTTCGCCGTACTCCATTCTGGCGGTCACCTTCACCAACAAGGCGGCCGGTGAAATGCGCGGCCGCGTGGAGCAGATCCTCGGCGCCCCGCCCGGGGTGCTGTGGATCGGCACCTTCCACGGCATCGCGCACCGCCTGCTGCGGCTGCACTGGCGAGAGGCGGGACTCACCCAGGGCTTCCAGATTCTCGATTCGGATGACCAGCAGCGCCTGGTGAAGCGGATCATCCGGGCCAACGATCTCGACGAGTCGCGCTGGGAGCCGCGCGAGGTACAGTGGTTCATCAACTCGAACAAGGACGAGGGCCGCCGTCCGAAGGACCTGAAGGCCGGCAACGATCTTACCCGCGGGCAGATGGTCCGGCTCTACGGTCTCTACGAGGAGGCCTGCGCGCGCGCGCGGGTGGTCGATTTCGCGGAGCTGCTGCTGCGCGCCTACGAGCTCTGGCGCGACCATCCGGAGCTCCTGGCGCATTACCGTCAGCGCTTCCGGCACGTGCTGGTCGACGAATTCCAGGATACCAACTCCATCCAGTACGCCTGGCTGCGCCTCATCGCCGGACCCGAGGGACACCCTTTCGTGGTGGGCGATGACGACCAGTCGATCTACCGCTGGCGCGGCGCGCGCGTGGAGAATCTGCAGCAGTTCCGCCGGGACTACGCCCGCGCGAAACTCTACCGGCTGGAGCAGAACTACCGCTCCACCGCGGCGATCCTGGCCGCCGCCAATGGGCTGATCGCACACAACTCCGGCCGTCTGGGCAAGACGCTGTGGACTAACGGTGAGCCCGGCCTGCCCATCCAAATCTACGCCGCCTTCAACGAGCGGGACGAGGCGGAGTTCGTCGCTCGCCGTGTCGTCGACTATGTCGCCGGAGGCGATCGGCGCAGCGACATCGCGGTGCTGTACCGATCCAACGCTCAGTCGCGTGCGTTCGAGGAAGCGTTCATCGCCGGCCGCATTCCATACAAGGTCTATGGCGGCCTGAGGTTCTTCGAGCGCGCGGAGATAAAAGACGCGCTCGCGTATCTGCGGCTGGTGGCGAATCGGGACGACGATGCCGCCTATGAGCGGGTCGTGAACCTGCCGACGCGCGGTATCGGCGAGCGAACCGTGGAGACCCTGCGCGAGGAGGCGCGGAGCGCCGGTTCCTCGCTGTGGAAAGCGGCCATCGGACGCAGCGAGGCGCAACAGGGCGGCAGGACGGCGAGCGCCATACGCGGCTTCCATGATCTCATCGACCGGCTGGCGCGGGACGCCGAAGGGCTCCCCCTGCACGAGCAGATCGATCTCGTGCTGAAGGAGAGCGGGCTCATCGAGCATCACGGCCGGGAGAAGCCGAATCAGGGCTCGGCGCGCGCCGAGGCCCGCGGCGAGATGGCGCGCAGCGAAGCGCGCCTCGAGAACCTCGCGGAGCTCGTCAGCGCCGCCCGCAGCTTCGCCGCGGAGAGCACCGATGTCGACCTGCCGCCGCTCCATGCCTTCCTGGCGCACGCGGTACTGGAGTCCGGTGAGCGAGAGTCCGATGCCGGACAGGACAGCGTGCAGATGATGACGCTGCACATGGCAAAGGGTCTCGAATTCAAGTTCGTCTTTCTCTGCGGGATGGAGGAAGGACTCTTCCCGCACAACCGCTGCATGACGGACCTGGAGGCGCTGGAGGAGGAGCGGCGCCTGTGCTACGTCGGCATGACGCGCGCGATGAAGCATCTATTTCTCACCTACGCCGAGCAGCGTCGCGTGCATGGCATGGACACCCATCCCGCGCCTTCGCGCTTCATCAAAGAGGTACCCGCGGACATCGTCGCGGAAGTCAGGCCGCGCGTGCAGGTTGCTCGCGCCGCGGCGGCCGCGCGGATGCGGCAGCGGGAGCAACCGGCGGCGCCCGCCATCAGGTTCCGCAACGAGGAGCCGCCGCCGCCGGGGATGCGCCTCGGGGCCCGGGTGCGGCACGGCAAGTTCGGCGAAGGCGTGGTGCTGAACGTCGAGGGAAACGGCCCGCATGCGCGCGTGCAGGTGAATTTCGAGCAGCAGGGCACCAAGTGGCTGATGATGCAATATGCCAACCTGGAGCCTTGTTAATGGCGCTGGATCCGGGCTCCTGCCCGGCCCAGCGCGCCACTTGCGGCGGCGGGGCACATTGCGCTGCGCAATCCTGCTCCGCGCAAGCCCGGGGCGTCCATCCGTGGACGCCCGCTCGGCGGAGCGAAGCGGTGCTTCGCTGAAATGCACCGCCTCGCCCATGTGCCTGAGTTACGGCTCGCCCTGATCGCATGAAAATCCTCATTCTGGGCGCCGGCCAGGTCGGCCGCACCGTCGCCCGGCATCTCTCGCGGGAAGAGGCCAACGAAGTCACCGTCGTCGACGTCAACGAGGATGTGTTGCGCGACCTGCAGGACCGCCTGGACGTGCATACCGTCGTCGGCAATGCTGCTTACCCGCCGGTTCTCGAGGCGGCCGGGGCAGCCGAGGCGGAAATCCTCGTCGCCCTGACCAACAGCGACGAAGTCAACATGATGGCGTGTCAGGTGGCGTTCACGCTCTTTCGTACGCCGACCAAGATCGCCCGCATCCGCTCGGCCGAGTACACCCAGCGCCCTGAGCTCTTCAGCGAGCAGGCGATCGCGGTAGACGTCTTCATCAGCCCGGAGCAGCTCGTCACGGAGTACATCGCCCGGCTCATCCGCCACCCCGGCGCGCTGCAGGTGCTCGACTTCGCCGCCGGCAAGGTGCGCCTGGTCGGCGTTCGCGCCGTGAGCGGTGGCCTGCTGGTCGGCCATTGCCTGCGGGAGCTGCCGGAGCATCTCGCCCGCATGGAGGCGCGGGTGGTCGCCATCTACCGCCGCGGCCGCAGCATCCCTCCGGAGGGGGCGACCGTCATCGAGGAGGGCGACGAGGTGTTCTTCCTCGCGGCGCGTGATGACATCCGCCGGGTGATCGGCGAGCTGCGCAAGGAAGACACCCGGGTGCGCCGGGTGGTGATCGCGGGCGGCGGCAACATCGGCTTTCGCCTCGCCCGCTCGCTGGAGAAGACGAGCCAGGT
>Ga0134125_10005785_pt1 | contig 14024 bp, 10 predicted proteins | sample KB31751_FD_96464 | JGI IMG/M metagenome (GOLD analysis project Ga0134125, IMG submission 96464) | Terrestrial soil microbial communities with excess Nitrogen fertilizer from Kellogg Biological Station, Michigan, USA - KB3-175-1 | ecosystem: Environmental > Terrestrial > Soil > Unclassified ... | reverse complement strand
GATCCGCGCGACGTGCGCCGGCAGTTGGCGCTGGTGCCGCAGGATCCGGTGATCTTCGCGTCGACGGTGCTCGAAAACGTTCGCTATGGACGCCCGGACGCGAGCGACGCCGAAATCAGGGCGGCCTGTGATGCGGCGTATGCGACCGAGTTCATCGAGCGCATGCCGGGCGGGTTCGACGGACTGCTCGGCGAGCGCGGCGTGCGCCTGTCGGGTGGCGAGCGACAGCGCATCGCCATTGCACGCGCGATCCTCGCCGACCGCCCGATCCTGCTGCTCGACGAAGCGACGAGCGCACTGGATGCGGAAAGCGAGCGCATCGTGCAGCGCGCGCTCGAACGGCTGATGGCCGGGCGTACCGTGTTGATGATCGCGCACCGGCTCGCGACCGTCCGTCACGCCGACCGGATTGCCGTGATGGAGAGCGGACGCATCGTCGCCGCCGGGACGCACGACGAGCTCGTCCGCGACAACCCGCTCTATGCTCGCCTCGCCGCATTGCAGTTCGGTGCCGCGCCGACGGCGGCGGAGCGGGCCGCTGCCGAACTAAAATGAGCGGTTCGCCCTTGCATTCCTCGCCCCGATGATCGTCAAGTATTCCGACAGCCCGTACGAGCTTCATCAACCGTTCGAACCCTCGGGCGACCAGCCGCAGGCCATCGAGAAGCTCACCGAAGGTCTCGAGGACGGCCTCTCGTTCCAGACGCTGCTCGGCGTGACCGGATCGGGGAAGACCTACACGATGGCCAACGTCATCGCGCGAAGCGGCCGGCCGGCGCTCGTGCTCGCGCCGAACAAGACGCTCGCTGCGCAGCTCTACTCGGAGTTCCGTGAGTTCTTTCCGAACAACGCCGTCGAGTATTTCGTCTCGTACTACGACTACTACCAGCCGGAGGCGTACGTCCCGTCGCGCGATCTCTACATCGAGAAGGACAGCTCGATCAACGAGCACATCGAGCAGATGCGCCTTTCGGCCACGAAGGCAATCCTCGAGCGTCCCGACTGCGTGATCGTCGGCACGGTGTCCGCGATCTACGGGATCGGCGACCCGACCGAATACCACAGCATGATCCTGCACCTGCGGCAGGGCGATCGCCTGTCGCAGCGCGATGCGATCAAGCGGCTGACCGAGATGCAGTACCAGCGCGCCGAGCTCGAGTTCCGTCGCGGAACGTTTCGCGTCCGCGGTGACGTGCTCGACATTTTCCCGGCGGAGAACGCCGAGAATGCGATTCGCGTGTCACTCTTCGACGACGAGGTCGAATCGCTGACGCTCTTCGATCCGCTGACCGGTCATCTGCGGCACAAGATGGCACGCTACACGGTGTTCCCGTCGTCGCATTACGTCACCGGGCGGCAGAAGGTGCTCGATGCGATCGAGGGCATCAAGACCGAGCTCGTCGTGCAGAAGGAAAGCTTCGTCTCGCAGATGAAGCTGATCGAGGCGCAGCGGATCGAGCAGCGCACGCGCTTCGATCTCGAGATGATGGCCGAGATCGGCTTCTGCAAAGGCATCGAGAACTATTCACGGCACTTGTCGGGGCGCAAGGCCGGCCAGCCACCGCCGACGCTGATCGATTACCTGCCGCCGCGCGCGCTGATGTTCGTCGACGAGAGCCACGTGACGATTCCGCAGGTCGGCGGCATGTACCGCGGCGATCGCGCGCGCAAGGAAAACCTCGTCAACTTCGGCTTCCGGCTGCCGTCGGCGCTCGACAATCGGCCGTTACGCTTCGACGAATTCGAGCGGCTGCTGCCGCAGACGATCTTCGTGTCGGCGACGCCGGCCGATTACGAGCACAAGCATTCGGGGCAGGTCGTCGAACAGCTGGTGCGGCCGACGGGCCTCGTCGATCCCGCGCTCGAGGTGCGGCCTGCGGCCACGCAGGTCGACGACCTGCTGTCGGAGATCAACGTGCGCGTCGCGCGCGACGAGCGGGTACTGGTCACGACGCTGACGAAGCGCATGGCCGAGGACCTGACCGACTATCTCGGCGAGCATGGCGTCAAGGTGCGCTACCTGCACAGCGACATCGACACCGTCGAGCGCGTCGAGATCATTCGCGACCTGCGCCTTGGCGAATTCGACGTGCTCGTCGGCATCAACCTGCTTCGTGAGGGCCTCGACATTCCCGAGGTGTCGCTCGTCGCGATCCTCGATGCCGACAAGGAAGGGTTCCTGCGTGCCGAGCGGTCGCTGATCCAGACGATCGGCCGCGCCGCCCGGCACATCCACGGTACCGCGATCCTCTATGCCGATCACATGACCGATTCGATGACGGCGGCGATCAACGAGACCGAGCGGCGACGCGCGAAGCAGGTCGCGTGGAACGAGGAAAGGGGCATCACGCCGAGGGGCGTCGCCAAGCGGATCAAGGACATGATCGACGGCGTCTACGACATCGACGAGGCGCGCAAGGAGCAGAAGGCCGCGCAGACGAAGGCGAAGTACGCGGCGATGCCGGAGAAGGACCTCGAGAAGGAGCTGCGCCAGATCGAGAAGCAGATGATCGACGCGGCGAAGAACCTCGAGTTCGAGCGCGCGGCCGAGCTGCGCGACCGTCTCTACAAGCTGCGCGAGACGCTGTTCGGCGTCGCGCTGCCGACCGAGACGTAGCGGCGAATCGGACTATTTCTTCGCCGCCGCGAGCTTCGCGCTGCGCATCGCGACGTCGATGTCCAGGTACTTCCAGGAAAAGCCGAACGGCGACGGCCAGTAGCCCTGCACCCACGGGTAGTAGAGCACGTTGCCGACCCCGTACGTGTGCAGAATCATCGGCATGTAGGCCTGCGAGATCTGCGACATCTTCCGCGCGAGCGTGATGCAGGCGGGTCCGGCGGGTGTCCGCAGGAACTCCTCGTAGGCCTTGTCGTATTCCGCGTTATGGAATTGCGAAGGGTTCGTGTCGCGCGGCGACTGTCCCCAGAGCGTCTGCAGGATCTGATAGCCGGACGGCTCGAGCGAGCGGTAGCCCAGGTTGAACATCGGCAGCTTGCCCGCGCGCGACAGGTTGAGCAGTTCGGCGAACGTCTGCTGCTCGACCTTCATCCGGATGCCGATCGCATCCATGTTCTTCTTCCACAGCGTGTCGGCTTCGCGATACCACGATTCGGGCAGCGTGCCGCGGACGACCGTCAGCGGCTTTCCGTCGGGCGTTTCACGATAACCATCGCCGTCGCGGTCCTTGAAGCCGAAGCGGTCGAGCAGCGCGCGCGCCGCCGCAGGGTCGTAGATCGACTTGGGCGGCAGGCTCGGGTCGTGACCGCTGACGCCGGGCGGCAGCAACTGGTTCGCCGGCAGGGCATTCCCCGCGAACAGCACGCGAATCATCTCGTCGACGTCGAAGCCCATGCCGATCGCACGGCGAAGCGCAACCTGCTGGTTCGAATAGCCGCCGACGACCGGATCGTCCATGTTGAAATAGGTGAACGTGACGCTCGGCGAGCCGAAACGCAGATGGCGTATGCCGCGCGCCGCGAGATCGGGCCGCAGCTTGCCGTTCTCCATCACGCGTTTCGTGTCGTCGCCGCCCAGCGCCATGTAGTCGAGATCGCCCTGCGTGAAGGCGAGGATCTCCGGCTGCGATTCCTCGATGATGCTGATTTCGATGCGTCCGATTTGCGGCAGTGTCTTGCCGCGCATGCTGCGCACGAGCTCCTGCTGCGGCGCATCGGCATTCTCGGGAAAGACGACCTTGCGGTAATTCGGATTCGCCTCGAGCACGACGCGCGATGCCGGTCGCCATTCCTTCAACCGATACGGGCCCGTGCCGACCGGATGGCGCATGATGTCCGCGCCCGCCGCCTCGACGACCTCGCGCGCGACTGCCATCGTCGTGAGACCGGCGAGTCGCTCGAGCAGCGTGTAGTCGGGATGCGTGAGCCGAATGACGAGCGTGTAACGATCGGGGGTCTGCAGACCGGCGATCGGAGCGTCGTAATCGAATTTCGCACCGGACTTGCGTGCCGCGTCGACGATCGTTCGCGCGCCGACGATCAGGTCGGAGAACGCTGGATCTCCGCCGCCGCGCAAGTTCGGGTCGATCGAGCGCCGGATCGAATAGGCGTAGTCGGCGGCGACGAGTTCACGCGGCTTGCCCTTGAATGCCGGGTCGTCCCTGAAGTGGATGTCCTTCTTCAGTCGGATCGTCCACGTCTTGCCGTCATCGGTGATGACCGGCATCCCTTCCGCGGTGTCGGGTACCGCCTTCGAGCCCGTCGACAGGTACTCGAACTCGTAGAGCGCCTCGAAGATTGCCGACGCGACGCGCGTCGAATACAGATCGGTGCCCTGCTGCGGGTCGAGGCTCGTGATGTCCGAGGATGCGATGCGCAAGACCTTGCGCAGGTCGGCCCCGGCCAGCACGTTGGATGAGGCGAAGACGAGCACGGCTGCCACGAGCGCCATGCCGAAATGCCGCCACGAAGACCCGTTCGACATGATCGTTGGGATGCGATGAAAGTGGGTGAGCACGGAGACGTGCACGCTTATACTTGAGCCGAATGGCGCGACTGCGAAACGTGGCCGCACCTGCAGGAATCATACAAGAGGAGACGAGATGGAACTCACTGACCAGGTTGCGCTCGTGACCGGCGCGGCGAGCGGAATCGGCCGCGCGATTGCGCGTCGCTTCGCGCGTGCGGGCGCGCGCGTCGTCGTCGCGGATCTCGATCACGGCGCGGCAGGTGCAACGGCCCGCGAGATCGATGCCGATTCCCGCCGCGCGCTCGGCATTGCGATGGACGTCACCGACGAGCGGGCAGTCGACGGCGGCGTCGCGGAAGTGGTGTCGCAGTTTGGACGCGTCGACGTTCTCGTGAGCAATGCCGGCATCCAGATCGTCCATCCGCTCGAGGAATTCAGCTACGCCGAATGGAAGAAACTGATGGCGATTCACCTGGACGGCGCCTTCCTGACGACGCGCGCCTGCCTTCCGCACATGTACAAGGCCGGTCGCGGCAGTCTCATCTACATGGGCTCCGTGCATTCGAAGCTCGCATCCGTGCTGAAGGCGCCGTACGTTACCGCGAAGCACGGGCTGATCGGTCTCGCGAAGACGATGGCGAAGGAAGGTGCGCCGCACGGCGTGCGCGCGAACGTCATCTGCCCGGGCTTCGTACGAACGCCGCTCGTCGAGCGCCAGATTCCCGAGCAGGCGCGCACGCTCGGCATGTCGGAGGAAGACGTCATTCGCAAGGTGATGCTTAAGGATACCGTCGACGGCGAATTCACGACGCTCGACGATGTGGCCGAAGTGGCGCTGTTGTTCGCCGCGTTTCCGACCAACGCGCTCACCGGGCAGTCGCTCGTCGTCAGCCACGGCTGGTACATGCAGTGAAGTTGAGGCGTACGCCCGCCCCGACGCCGGGCAGGAATCTCCGCGCATCCGTGCTGTTCGTGTGCATGGGCAACATCTGCCGCTCACCCACCGCCGAGAGCGTCTTCCGCGAGCACGCGCAGCGCGCGGGCTTGCTCGATGAGATCCTGATCGAATCGGCGGGCATTGGCGATTGGCATGTCGGCGAGCCGCCGGACAAGCGCGCAATCGCGCACGCGCGCCGTCGCGGCTACGACTTGGCAGCGCTTCGCGCGCGACAGGTGACGCCTGATGATTTCGCGCGCTTCGATTTCATCCTCGCAATGGACCGGCGCAATCTGCGCGACCTGCAGGCCCTCGAGCCCGACGACTACACGGGTCATCTCGGCCTCTTTCTCGACTTCGCACCCCACCTCGGGTTGCGCGAAGTGCCGGATCCGTATTACGGCGGCGCGGAAGGATTCGAGACGGTGCTCGAGTTGACCGAACGCGCCTCCGAGAGTTTGCTCGCGCACATACGCGCACGGCCACCGCGCTGAGGTGAGGATCGGGAAGGGACAGCGAAGCCATCCCTTCCTCGAGCAAGCGTCAGGCGCTGTCCTGCTTGTGCGTCTCGACCATCTGCAGCGGCTCCTCGGGGATCGTTGCGCGCGGTGGCCGCACGCGACGCGGCCGCTGCGGTGGCGCATCGACGTCGTCGACGGGCGGCGGCGCGAAGCGCGTTTCGACGAGGACGAGATCGGAGTCGGGCGGCAGTGCGAGACTCGCGGACGCGACCGTGACCTCGTCGGTGGCGACGCGGATCGAGGCCGGTTCCTGTCCTTCCGGTTCGTGCACGATCGTTTCGGTGATCGCCGTTTCGCGCTCGCGAACCGGTTCCGGATCGCGGCTCGCCGACACCGTTTCCGGTTCACGGCTCGCATACACCGGTTCCGGATCGCGGCGCGCCGACACCGGTTCCGGATCGCGGCGCGCCGACACGGATTCCGGATCGCGGCTCGCCGACACCGGTTCCGGATCGCGGCTCGCAGACACGGGTTCCGATATTGGGGGCGGCAATGACGCCGTCGGCGTTTCGAGTGCGGGCGCTTCCGCGGGTACGACTTCGTGGACCGCAGCTTCCGCGGTTATCGGTGCATGCGCCGTTGCCTCGGCCGGCGTGCCTTGCTGCTCGACGGGCGCGCCGGTGAGGACCGTCGTCACCGCCTCTTCGACAACCGTCGATCCTGCGCCAGAATCTGCCTGGGGACGCGGCGCGCGTTCGCCGCCACGACCGCGCCGACCGCGACGGCGCCGACCGGCGCCTTCGCGCGCTTCCTCGGCGCCGTTGGTTCCGGCGGCGCGCGTCGATTCGTTTGTGGGAGCAGCGTTGGCGCTCGCCGTTTCCAACGCATCGAGCGGTTCCGACCGCGCGGGTGTCTTGGCGTCGGGCGCTGAAGCACGCGCTTCCTGTCGCTGGCCTTCGCGTGGTTGTCGTGCCGACGAAGCACTTCGGCCTTCGCGCGGCTCCCTGCGGCCCTCACGCCGCTCGGCGTCCTTGCGCGGTGGCGTGCGCTGCACGGCTTCGACAGCACCCTGTGACTCGTCGCGACGCGTTTCGTCGCCGCCGCGCGCTTCGCGGCGCTCGCGTTCTCCACGCCGGTCGTCGCGACGGGCGTGATCTCGACGTCCGTCGCCACGCGCGTGACCGTCGCGGGCGCCTTCGCGGCTGCGCGGCGGTCGGCTTTCACGCGCCGGTGCGGCCTTCGATTGCGCCAGCGCAGGCGTTTCGGCGGTCGTCGAAGAGGGCGACGTGCGGAACCACTGCAGCATTTTCGAAAGCCAGGAATGCGGATGGCGCGCGTCGACCGGCTGCTCGGTCGGCTGGCTGGGCACCGGCGCGGGCTGTGACGGCGTAATACCCTTGACGACGGCCTCCTGGCGAGGCTCCTTCGTTTCCTCGCGACGCGCGAGCGCATCGACGTCCTCGGGCCGCTCGACCATCTGGAACGATGCCGGCAGCGGCTCGCCCTGGTTCAACTCGTCGTGGCGCATCCGCTGAACGCCGTAGTTCGGCGTTTCGAGATGGCGGTTCGGAACGAGCAGGACGTTCACCTTGAAGCGCGTCTCGACCGTCTGCACTTCGGCGCGCTTTTCGTTGAGCAGGAACGTGGCGACGTCGATCGGCACCTGCGCGACGATCTGCGCCGTGTTGTCCTTCATCGCCTCTTCCTGAATGATGCGCAGGATGTGCAGCGCGGTCGATTCGGTGCCGCGAATGTGGCCGATGCCATGACAGCGCGGGCAAGGGAGGTACGCGGATTCAGCGAGCGCGGGACGCAGCCGCTGGCGCGACAGTTCCATCAGCCCGAAGCGCGAGATCTTGCCGAGCTGCACGCGTGCACGGTCGTACTTGAGCGCATCGCGCAGGCGATTTTCGACCTCGCGCTGGTTCTTCGCGCTTTCCATGTCGATGAAGTCGATGACGATCAGGCCGCCGAGGTCGCGCAACCGCAGCTGGCGCGCGATTTCCTCGGCGGCTTCGACATTCGTGTTGAATGCGGTCGTCTCGATGTCGCTGCCCTTCGTCGCGCGCGCCGAGTTGACGTCGACGGCGACGAGCGCTTCGGTGTGATCGATGACGATCGCGCCACCCGACGGCAGCGGCACCTGGCGCGAGTAAGCGGTCTCGATCTGGTGCTCGATCTGGAAGCGCGAGAAGAGCGGGACGTCGTCCTTGTAGAGCTTGACGCGCGAGACGTTGTTCGGCATCACGTGGCCCATGAACTGCTGGGCCTGCTCCTGGATCGCTTCGGTGTCGATCAGGATTTCGCCGATGTCCGGCTGGAAATAGTCGCGGATCGCGCGAATGACGAGGCTCGATTCCTGGTAGATCAGGTACGCTCCCGACTGCAGCTTCGCAGCGTCCTCGATCGCGCGCCATAGCTGGAGCAGATAGTTGAGGTCCCACTGGAGCTCTTCGGACGTGCGACCGATGCCTGCCGTGCGCGCGATGACGCTCATGCCGTTTGGCACCTCGAGAGCCGAAACCGCCTCGCGCAGCTCGTTGCGCTCCTCGCCTTCGACCCGTCGCGACACGCCGCCGCCGCGGGGATTGTTCGGCATCAGCACGAGGTAGCGGCCGGCAAGCGAAATGTAGGTCGTGAGCGCCGCGCCCTTGTTGCCGCGCTCGTCCTTGTCGACCTGGACAATGAGCTCCTGGCCTTCGCGAAGCTGATCCTGAATGCGTGCGCGCGATTCGCCGGCGCCGTTTTCGTCGTTGCCGTCGGATGCGCGACGTGAATGTTTCAGATACTGGCGTGAGATTTCCTTGAACGGCAGGAAGCCGTGGCGATCGGTACCGTAGTCGACGAAGCACGCTTCGAGCGATGGCTCGATGCGGGTGACGACGCCTTTATAGATGTTGCTCTTGCGTTGCTCCTTGGAGGCCGATTCGATGTCGAGGTCGATGAGCTTCTGGCCGTCGACGATGGCCACCCGCAGTTCCTCTGCCTGGGTGGCGTTGAACAGCATGCGTTTCATGGACTTGGTCCCCGGCGCAACAGGCGGGGCAAGCGGCTGGACGAAGGCGGGCGCCGCCGGCTGGGCGACGCAGTGATGCTATGCGGCGGTTGCGGGCGAAGACGGGCGATCTGCCGGCCTTTGCCGGGAGACGCGCGAGGATCGAGGCGGCTTACACATGAATTCGCAATTCCGGCGACGAGGCCGGATTCTCGTCGTGCTGTCTTCTTCTTCGCAGACTAGCGGAGTATCCGATCGGCTGCCGCCGCCTTCTGACGAGCGACGCAGCCGGGGCAGAATGATTCGCTTCGGCGCCGCGCAGCAGCCGCTTCGAACCGGCCGTTGCCGGGTGCGGAGTTGCGCTGTTCCTTTACCATCGCTACTTTTTTCGCGTTGAAACCGCCCGGCGAGCGACTTAGCCGTTGTTCGCCCCGCGTTTCCGACGCGGGACTTTCACCGCCGAGCGTGCGTTGCCGGCCCGCATTTGCGGGCGCACGGCACGATACGCCTTCAGACGGCTTGGCGACAATTATAAGCGAATGAACGAGTTAAGCAAGGATGCCGCGTCGCAGGTCACGGTTGGCGAGGACGCGGCGGGTCAGCGGATCGACAATTTCCTGCTGCGGATCCTGAAGGGCGTGCCGAAAAGCCATGTTTATCGAATTCTGCGCAGCGGCGAGGTGCGCCTCAACAGGGGCCGCGCGGGCCCGGATGCGCGCGTCGCCACGGGCGACGTGCTGCGGATCCCGCCGATTCGCTCTTCTCCTCCACGCGAGGCATCAGCCCACGTACCGGTTGGCCACGCATTCGAGCCGGCGATCCTCATGGAGGATGATTGGCTGATTGCGATCAACAAGCCGGCCGGTCTTGCCGTGCACGGGGGCAGCGGCATTGCGCTCGGGCTGATCGAGCAGTTGCGCGCTGCGCGGCCGCAGTCGCGATTTCTCGAGCTCGTGCATCGGCTCGATCGGGAAACGTCGGGCGTGCTGCTGGTCGCGAAGAAGCGCTCGGCGCTCGCGTCGCTGCACGCTCAGCTGCGCGACGGCGAGGTCGACAAACGCTATCTGGTCCTGGTTCGCGGGCCGTGGACGCACGCCAGGCGCGTCGTCGACCTGCCGTTGCATAAGTTCGTCACGAAGGAAGGCGAGCGGCGGGTTCGCATCGAGTCGAGTGGCCGTGCGTCAACGACGATATTCCGCCGCGAAAAAAGCTGGCCTCTGCACGATCCGCCGCTGGCGCTGCTGGAAGCGGAACTCAAGACGGGGCGAACGCACCAAATTCGCGTCCACCTGGCACATATTGGCCATGCGCTCGCCGGTGACGGCAAGTACGGCGACTTCACGTGGAATCGCGTGCTCGCACGCGAGGGACTTAAGCGGATGTTCCTGCACGCGAGGCGCATCCAGTTCAGGCACCCGGCGAGCGGCGAGAGGGTGGTGGTGGAATCGCCGCTGCCGGGAGAACTCGAGCGATATCTGAGATCGCTGCTTCCTGCTGGGAAATAGGCCTACTTTTTTCGCCTACGGCGATTTGCTCGGCGCGGAAGTTCGCAAGGGCTTTGATTCAGGTCGACAATTCCACGGGCGACCGCAGTTGCAATCGCCTCATGGCGGTTCAACGCTCCGAGCTTGCAGATGAGATTGGCGAAATGAAAGTTGGCTGTCCGTGCGGCAATCCCGAGCTTCACGCCGATGTCGACGCTGGTCATTCCGTTTGCAGCATATTGGAGGCAGCTTATTTCTCTTTCCGAAAGCGGATGACCTTGCTGGCTTGGAGGCATATTGCGCTCGATGAATTGTTTGACAAAGATCCAATGGAACAACGAGCCGAGGTGCATCACGTTGCCGACGACAGAGCAATATCGCGCCTTGTCTCGCTCGTCCAGATTTCGCTTGTCCGCGTTCAGACCCACCATGATCTTGCTCTTGTCGTCGCGCAAATATACAGCCACGCCGCTGCCGATTCCAAACCTCGCCGCTCGGTCCAGAAACAGCTTAGCTTTTGCGTTACTTTTCCCTATGGACGCATCCCAAATAAGGGCTGGGGGCAACACCTCCCATCCGTAACACACCCTGGGATCGATCTCTATGTAGCTTTTCTGGTCGTACTCACGCATCCAAGCCTCGGGAACGGTGGACCAGACGTAAAACCGTTCATCCCGATGATGCGTTTTCGCCAAGCTCATCCCATAAACGAAGGAGTCAAATCCCAGCTGCTTCGTGATGGACTGAACTGCGCGAGGAAGCAATTCTCCGTGCTCGATGCACTCTACAAGCGGCGACAAGAATGACGGAACTGGATACGGACACACGGTCGCGATTGGTGTCGGTTCAACTCTCACCATCATGTTAGCCTCCCCTATACATCTAGTTGTGGTCAACAACGGCTTGTCATCTACGACCTTTCTGGATAATAGGAACGAACGTCGACATCATCTTGCCCTTGCTGCTGGACGAGGTACTGACATTTTCATCAGTTGGACGGCACATTCGGCCAAATCGCCTATTTCGTCAAACCCCCCACCGCATCCCCCGCCGCGACCCCCTTCGCCGCAAACCATCCCTGGCGCATCTCGATTGCGTAAAGTGCCTGTCCCCGCGACCAATGCGTCGACTCGTCCTGTGGTCGCATATCCTCGATATTGAGGATCCGTCCGTTTGCATCGACGAATGCGATCGAAAGCGGGATGTACGTGTTCTTCATCCAGAACGCAAGTTCCTGTGGCGCTTCGAACACGAAAAGCATCCCGTGGTCCTGCTGCAGGCTGAACCGGTTCATCAGGCCCGTCTCTCGTGTTTGCGGAGTCGCCGCCACTTCGACGGTCAGCTTGTTTTCGCCGATCGTCAGAATCCGTTGCGGAAGATCCGCGCACCTCGCCGCGAGCGGAAGCGCAAAAAGACACAGAAAGCACGCAATGAGACGAATCATGAAGTCCTCGGCAAGTCGGATCGGAGAGCGGCAGCGAAGCCGGAAACGCAGTCGCGGCTACAGCGCCGCATCGGCCGGTGCCGTTTCGGATAGCGCCGCATCGACGGCCGCTCGCGTGTACTGACCGGCGAAGAGCGAGATGAATTCATAGACAAAGCCACGCAGGAAGACGCCGCGACGAAGCGCCAACCGCGTCATCGACGCTGCGAACAGGTGACTCGCATCGAGCATCTCGAAATTGGCATCCTTCACCGCGTCATACGCCATCTGCGCCATGATGCCGATGCCCATGCCGAGCTCGACGTACGTCTTGATCACATCCGAGTCGAGCGCGGATAGCACGACGTTCGGCTCGAGGCCCTTCGCCGCAAATGCCGCATTGATCGCCGAGCGTCCGGTGAAGGAGAAGTCGTAAGTGACGATCGGATACCGCGCAAGCGCCTCGAGCGTGAGCGGCTTGACCGCCGCCAACGGATGCTGCTTCGGCACGAGCACCCCGCGGTTCCATCGGTGGCACGGCAGCGCGACGAGATCCGGGTAATTGCCGAGCGCTTCCGTCGCAATGCCCACGTCGACGTCACCGTTGCGCGTCTGCTCGGCGACCTGGACGGGGTTGCCTTGATGCAGCACGAGCCGCACCTTGGGGAAGCGAGCCGCGAACTTCGCCAGCACGGGCGGCAGCACGTAGCGGGCCTGTGTGTGCGTGGTCGCGATGCCGAGCACGCCGCTATCCTCGCTGCGGAACTCGTCCGCCACCCGCTTCAGATTGCCGATCTCACGCAATGCCCGGCGGGCGGTACTGACGACGACTTCGCCGGCGGGGGTCAACGAGGCAAGGCGCTTGCCCTGCCGGACAAATACCCGCAGGCCGAGCTCGTCTTCGAGTTGGCGGATCTGCTTGCTGATGCCGGGCTGCGACGTGAAGAGCACCTCGGCCGCGCCCGACACGTTGAGACCGTTGTCCACGATCGCAACCAGGTATTTGAGCTGCTGGAGGTTCACGCGATATAACGTGTCGTTGCAGATTTAGTGGGATTATATGAGCTGAAGGCTTGAGTGAATGGCACAACTCCTCACAATTCACCCTACCCATCCGCAGAAGCGCCTCGTTGTCCATGTCGCAACGACCGTGCGGAAGGGGGGCGTGATCGCCTACCCGACCGACACCAGTTACGCGCTCGGATGCCGAGCGGGGGACGGCGAGGCGGCGCACCGTATCCGCCGATTGCGCGACGTCGACGACCGGCATCACCTGACGCTCGTCTGCCGCGACCTGGCCGAAGTGGGCCGCTTTGCCCGGATGGACGATGCGCAGTTTCGCCTCGTAAAGAAGAGCGCCGGCGGCGCCTTCACGTTCCTGCTCCGCGCAACGCCGGAAGTGCCGCGGCGCCTGCAGCATCCGAAGCGCAGCACGATCGGCTTGCGCATTCCGCAGCATCCCGTCGTCCTCGCGCTGCTTGCGATGCTCGACGAACCGATCCTGTCGTCGACGCTGCTTCTGCCAGGCGATGTCGAGCCTTTGCACGACGCCGAGGTCGTCGCGTCGCGGCTTGGCAAATCGATCGACATGATCGTCGATGCCGGACCGTGCGGAACGATCCCGTCGACGGTGATCGACCTCGAGACGTCGCCGCCGACCATCGTTCGGCGCGGTCTGGGTGATCCCGCCGTCCTGGGGATCGAAGAAGTCGGGGAGTTGGAGTAAACTAGCCGCCAGAGGATGGATTTATCGCTCGCGACCATCGTGCTCTGGGCAGTGCCGGTGGTCTTCGCGATCACGTTGCACGAAGCGGCGCACGGTTACGTCGCCAGGATGTTCGGCGATCGGACGGCCGAGTTGCAGGGCCGCATCACGCTGAACCCACTCGCGCACATCGACCCTGTAGGGACGATCCTGGTGCCGGGCGTGCTGATCCTGGCGGCAAAGCTCGGAGGACCTGCATTCGTCTTTGGCTGGGCCAAGCCGGTACCGGTCAATTTCGGCAATCTGCGCAACCCGAAGCGCGACATGCTGTGGGTTGCGGCTGCCGGTCCCGGTGCGAACCTCGCGATGGCAGTGTTCTGGGCGCTCGCGCTCAAGCTCCTGGCAAGCATGGTGCCGGGCAGCGTGCACGGATTGTTGATGGCGAAGGTCGGCATATCGGTCAATCTCGTATTGATGGCGTTGAACCTGTTGCCCGTTCCGCCGCTCGACGGCGGCCGCATCGCCGTCAGCCTGTTGCCGTTGCGGGCGGCTCGTGCATGGTCGCGCATCGAGCCGTTCGGCCTGTTCGTGAT
>Ga0134125_10005784_pt1 | contig 14024 bp, 13 predicted proteins | sample KB31751_FD_96464 | JGI IMG/M metagenome (GOLD analysis project Ga0134125, IMG submission 96464) | Terrestrial soil microbial communities with excess Nitrogen fertilizer from Kellogg Biological Station, Michigan, USA - KB3-175-1 | ecosystem: Environmental > Terrestrial > Soil > Unclassified ... | reverse complement strand
GCCAGCGCCGGCGGGTAGCCCAGCGCCTGGGTCAGGTACGGGTAACCCCACAGCGCCCCGAACACCGTCGGCCCGGCCATCGTGGTCAGGTGGACCCAGAATCCGAGCCGACCGGCGGGCGTGCGCCAGGCCTGCTGGACCTCGTGGCGGACGCGGCGACCCTGCACCGGGCCGGCCGAGGCGATCTGGCCGGCTTCGCGGAACGGCGCCTCGGTGGCCTTGCGCAACAGCAACCCGGCGTAGCCGAGCGAGAGGGTTCCCGCGACGGCGAACGTGGCCGTCCAGCCGAACGCATGCAACAACCCGGTCAGCGGGAGGGTGGCGACCAGGTTGCCCATCGAGCCGAGGAACCCGGTCAGCGCGGTGATCACCGGGTACTGGCGGGCGGGGAACCAGCCCGCGGCCAACCGCAGGACCGAGATGTAGGTCATCGCGTCCCCGACGCCGAGCAGCCCCCGGGCGAGCAGCGCCAACGGGTAGGTGTCGACGACCGAGAACAACAACTGGGCGCAGCCCATCACGGTGGTCGCAGCCAGCAGCATGCGTCGCGGGCCGAACCTGTCGACCATGATCCCGGTGGGCACCTGCATGGCCGCGTACATGCCGAGTTGGAGCATGACGAAGGTGGCCAGTTGGGCGGCGGTGAGGCCGAGCCTGGCCTGCGCAGTGGGCCCGGCCACGCCGAGCGAGCTGCGGTGGAACACCGCCAGCACGTAGACGCCGGCCCCGACGCCCCAGACCAACCAGGAACGAGACGGTCCGGTCGGCGACGGTCGCCCGTCCGACCCTGCCGACAGCCACCGCGGGATGGGCACGGCGCGAACAGCGGGCGCGGGCCGGCTCGGCGAGGACACAGCAAACTCTTTCGTTCGGGTCAGATCCAACGGACGGGCGGCGGGCAAGGACGGGAGAGTCAACTCTCCCGAAGCGTTCGTTCGGCGGTAGCCAGGTGGGTGCGGGTGAGGGCGACCGCCCGGTCAGCGTCGCCTTCCCGGATCGCCTCGGCGATGCTCCGGTGGTCGGCCGCGGTGGCATCCATCCGGGCCCGCAAGGGTCCGCCGTCGGCGGCCATCAAGTTGGTGGCACCCATCCGGAGCTGGCGGTCCCGCAGAGTTCCGTAGAGCTTGGTCAGGATGCCGTTGCCGGCGGCCGCGACGATGGCGGCATGGAAATCGCGGTCAGCGGCCACGTACGCGGGCACGTCGGCGGCGCAGGCTGCCGAACACAGCCGGTCCAGGTGCACGTCGAGCACCTCGGCCAGCGCCGGGCCCCGGCCGGCGGCGACCACGGTGGCCGCGCTGTGCGACTCGACCAGCAGTCGGGTGGCCAACACATCCCGCCATTCCTGGACGGAGACCGGGACGACCAGGGCCCCGCGTTTGGGCAGCAGCCGGACCATGCCCTCGGCCTCCAGCCGGAGCAGCGCCTCCCGGACCGGGGTCCTGGACACGCCGGTCTCCTCGGCGATGCGCCCTTCGGCCAACAGCTCGTTGTCCGGGTAGCGCCGATCCAAGATGCCCGCGCGCACATGTACGTAGACCCGTTCGGCTGCGGACGGCTCGCGGGCCGGAGCGGAAGGCGGGTCGGTCAGGACGGTATCCATGTTGTATCTATCCTCGCACAGACCCGCGCCCCCGCGCCCGGCGAGGGGAAGGTTCCGACCCGGTCAGCGGCCGCGCCCGGTCTCGTCCTGCAGTTCGTCGATCAGCCGGCTGGCGTCGGCCTTGTTCAGTCCGCCGGGTACCTCACGTCCGGCTTCCTGGGCGAGCGTCGACAGGTAGGACTCCTGAGGTCCGGTCATCGGCTCGTCCCCGGTCACCCAGTCGGCCGGGTCCTTCTCGGGGGTCGGCGTCACGCCCTCCGATGCCGCGGCGACCGGTTCAACAGGCTCAGCGGGTTCGGTCGGCTCGGCAGCAAGCGCACGGTCGGTTGGTTCAGTCATCAGATGCCTCCTCGAATGTTCGAACATACATTCGGGGAGTGCCCATGGGTGCTGGACGTCAATCGCCGCACTGTCAGGAATCGGCGGCCGCCGGGCGTGAGAGGCCGACCGGCACCTGGTCCGCCAGCACCGCGCGGAGTGCGTCGATGGCGTCCGGGTAGGTGCCGTCCCAGCTGAATCCGGCTGCTCGCACATGCCCGCCACCGCCGAGGCGCTCGGCCGCGGCCGCAACATCGATGCCCGGCCGCCCGCGCAACGAGATCTGCCACTGGCCCGGATCGTGCTCCTTGCCGACGACGGCCACGTCGGCCTCTCGCGCGGTACGCAGGATGTCGATGATCGAATCGAGTTCCTCCTGCCGCAGCCCGGCGGAGTCACCCGTGGTGACGCTGGTGTGGACGAGCCCGCGGCCGCCGACCGCGGTCCGGTCCAGTTCCGCCCGGCCGAGGACGGTGGAGAGCATCGGCAGCCAGGCAAAGGGATGACTGTCACCGATCGGCCTGAGCACCTCGACCGGATCGGCGCCACTGTCCACCAGTTCGGCGGCGAGCCGGTGGGTGTGCGCGGTGACGTTGCGGAAGAAGGCGGTGTCGGTGGCCAGCCCGGCGTACAGCGAGGCGGCGGCGTCGGCCGTCACCGGTTCGCCGAGCTGTTCCAGCAGCAGGTGCACCAGCACCACGGTGGCCTCGGCGGACGGGTCGACCACGTGATGGGTGCCGAACCGGGTGTTGGACGTGTGGTGGTCGATGACCAGCGTCGGCACCACTCCGACCAGGGCGGCGAGATCTCCGAGCCGTTCCACCGAGGCGACGTCCATGGTCACCAGCAGATCCAAGTCATCGGGGATCCGGGCCGCCGGCCGGATCAGGTGCTGACCCGGCAGGTGCCGGAGCGATTCGGGCACCATCCCCGGGCTGGCGAACGAGACGACCACCTGCGCCCCACGGCGTTCCAGGGCGAGCCCGAGCGCCAACGCGCTGCCCAGGGCGTCGGCATCGGGATTGACGTGGGCGAGCACCATCACCGAGCGGGCACCCGCCAGCAGGCCGGCCGCCGTCCGCAGGTCGACCGAGGTCGACCGGGCGGTAGCGGCGACCAACGTCGATGTCCGCTCGGAGAAACTCACCGGGTGGGGCGATCCGCGGCCGCCGCGTCCGCATCGTGCGCGTCGTGCGCGAACAGTTCGGAGTCGTCGGCGTCCTCGTCGAGCTCGCGCGGCGCCCGGTACGGGTCGGCCTCGCCCGCGTACGAGGCGCCGGCCGCCCGCTCGGCCACCAACGCATCAGAGGCCTTGGCCGCGGCGATCAATTCCTCCATCCGCCGGGAGGTCTCGGGGACGTCATCCGGCTTGAAGGTCAGGGTCGGGGTGAACCGCACACCGGTCTCCCGCCCGACCGCGGTGCGCAGCACACCGGTGGCGCTGGCCAGCGCTGCGGCCGTGCCCGCCCGTTCGCCCTCGTCGCCGTACACCGTGTAGAACACCGTCGCGTCCCGAAGGTCAGGGGTGACGGTCGCCGCGGTGATCGTGGTCATCGCCAACCGCGGGTCCTTGACCTGGTGCTCCAGCTCGGTGGCGACGATCGCCGCGATCCGTTTGGCCAATCTACGGGCCCGTGCCGTGTCAACCATCGGAACCGTCTCCTCTCAGCGCGCTCGCCCCGCCCAGACATGTCTACCGGACGATCACATCCGGTTCATCGTGCTCCCCCACGACCCGCCGACGGGCGGACAGCAGGGTCAGTTCCGGGTCCTGGGCAACCTGGCGTTCGCAGGTGTCCAGTACCCGATGGAGTTGGCCGACGTCGCCGGACACCGTGGCCACACCGATGGCGGCGCGACGCAACCGATCCGGATCGCCGACCTCGGCGACGGCGACCTCGAGCCGACGCAACCGGGCCAACACCGGACGGATGACCGCCCGCTTCGCCTTCAGCGAGTCGGCACGGTCGAGCAGCACGTCCAGATCGAGAATGCCGACGTACACAGGCGTCTCCATTCCGCGGCCGACCCACGGTCGGCGACCGCATGCGGACCGGGTGGCCCATGGGCCACCCGGTCCGGATCGGTCAGGCGCGCGGCTTCTCGCGGACCTCGTAGGTCTCGATGGTGTCCTCGACCTCGATGTTGTTCCAGGTGCCGAGGCCGATACCGCACTCGAAGCCCTCACGGACCTCGGTGGCATCGTCCTTGAACCGTCGCAGCGAGTCGATCTGCAGGTTGTCGTTGACGACCACCCCACCACGCAGCAACCGGGCCTTGGCGTTCCGCCGGATCTCGCCGGAGCGCACGATGCAGCCTGCGATGTTGCCGAACTTGGAGCTGCGGAACACCTCGCGGATCTCCGCGGAGCCGGTCTGCACCTCTTCGAACTCGGGCTTGAGCAGACCCTTGAGCGCCGCCTCGATCTCGTCGATGGCCTGGTAGATCACCGTGTAGTAGCGGATGTCGACGCCCTCGCGGTCCGCCTGCTCCTGTACCCCACGCACCGGCTTGACGTTGAAGCCGATGACGATCGCATCGGTGATCACCGCCAGGTTGATGTCGTCCTGGGTGATCCCGCCGACGCCGCGGTGGACCACCCGCAGATCGACCTCGGCGCCCACGTCCAGCTTGAGCAGCGAGTCCTCCAGCGCCTCCACGGTGCCGGAGTTGTCACCCTTGATGATCAGGGTCAGCTGCTCGACCTTGTTCTGCTCGAGCGCGTCGGACAGGGTCTCCAGGGAGATCCGCCGGCGGTTGCCGATCTGCGCCTTGCGCGCCCTGGCCTGGCGGTTCTGCGCGATCTGCCGGGCCACCCGGTCCTCGTCGACGACCATGAAGGAGTCGCCGGCGCCGGGCACCGAGGTGAACCCGAGCACCTGGACGGGGCGGGACGGAAGGGCCTCGGGAACGTTGCTCCCGCTGTCGTCGAGCAGGGCTCGGACGCGCCCGTAGGCATCGCCGGCCACCACCGAGTCGCCGACCCGCAGCGTTCCGCGCTGCACCAGCACGGTGGCCACCGGACCACGACCGCGGTCCAGGTGCGCCTCGATGGCGACACCCTGAGCGGACATGGCCGGGTTGGCCCGCAGGTCCAGCGCGGCATCCGCGGTCAGCAGGATGGCCTCGAGCAGACCCTCGATGTTGAGCCGCTGCCTGGCCGACACCTCGACGAACATGGTGTCGCCGCCGTACTCCTCGGCGACCAGGCCGTACTCGGTGAGCTGCTGCCGGATCTTGTCCGGGTTCGCCCCCTCCTTGTCGATCTTGTTGATCGCCACCACGATGGGCACCTCGGCCGCCTTGGCATGGTTGATCGCCTCGACGGTCTGCGGCATCACGCCGTCGTCGGCCGCGACCACCAGGACGACGATGTCGGTGGACTGCGACCCGCGGGCCCGCATGGCGGTGAACGCCTCGTGACCAGGGGTGTCGATGAAGGTGATCAGCCGCTCGTTGTCGCCCAGGTTGGTCGCGACCTGGTAGGCGCCGATGTGCTGGGTGATCCCACCGGCCTCCTTGTCGACCACGTTGGTCTGCCGGATCGCGTCCAGCAGCTTGGTCTTTCCGTGGTCGACGTGACCCATCACGGTGACCACCGGCGGGCGGATGACCAGGTCGTCCTCGCCGCCCTCGTCGCTGCCGTAGGTGAGGTCGAACGTCTCGAGCAGCTCGCGGTCCTCGTCCTCCGGCGACACGATCTGGACCTCGTAGCCCATCTCGGTGCCGAGCAGTTCCAGCAACTCGTCGGAAACCGACTGGGTCGCCGTCACCATCTCACCGAGGGCGAACACCGCCTGCACCATCGAGGCCGGGTTCGCGTCGATCTTGTCGGCGAAGTCCGACAGCGAGGAGCCGCGGGCGAGCCGCACCACCTGGCCGCCACCGCGGGGCAGGACGGCACCGCCGATCGACGGCGCCTGCATGTTGTCGAACTCCTGGCGCCGCTGCTTCTTGGACTTGCGGCCTTTGCGAGCCGGGGCGCCGCCCTTACGACCGAACGCACCGGCTGCCTGACCACGGCCACCACCGCCACCACCGGGACGGCCTCCACCGCCACCTCCCGGAGCACCGCCGGGACCGCGGTAGCCACCGCCACCGGGACCGCCGCTGCCGGGACCCTGGGTCCGGTAGTTGCCACCACCCTGGCCGGGACGGCCACCAGGAGCACCCGGACGGGCGCCGCCGGGCGCACCTGGCCGCGGAGCACCACCGGGAGCACCCGGACGGGCGCCACCGGGCACACCGGGACGCGGACCGCCCTGGCCCGGAACGCCGCCGGGTCGGGCCGGCGGGCGCGGAGCGCCGGGAATTCCGCCGCCGGGACGCGGCGGCGTGGCGCGGTTGGCGCCGACGTTGTACGGGTTGTTACCGGCTCGCGGCGGGCGCGGAGCGCCCGGGATCCCACCGGTGGGCCGGGACGGACGCGCCGCATCCGGACGCTGCGCCGGTGCCGGCGCCGGCGAAGGACTGGCGGCTGCCGCAGCGGCGGGGGCCGGTGCGGCCGGGGTCTCCGAACGTGCCGGAGCCGGCTCGATCGCCGGTGCCGAGGGCGCGGGTGCTGCTGCGGCCGGTGCCGCAGCAGTCGGCTCCGGAGCAGCCGGCGTCTCGACGGGAGCTGGGCGGGCACCGCCGGGGACACCCGGACGGGGTGCGGCCGGACGGGCGGCGCCGGACTCTGCGGTGACGGCCGAGCCGTTCGTGGCCGAGCCGTTGGCGGCCGACCCGGTACGGGCCGAACCGTTGCCGGAGCCGGACTTGGCGCCGCTGTCTGAGGGGAAGGCGTCGCGCAGTTTGCGCACGACGGGCGCCTCGATGGTCGAGGACGCACTTCGGACGAACTCGCCGAGTTCGTTGAGCTTGGCGATCACGTCCTTGCTGGACTGACCGAGTTCTTTGGCGATTGCGCTGACGCGGACCTTGCCTGCCACTGCTCTCCTTGGTTGGGAGGCCGGCGGCGGATCCGCACGACCTCGTGTTACTGGGCGCTGCTCATGGGTGGGACTTCACAGCGTGCTCACGTTGGATCGACCTGCTCTCGTCTTTCCTCGGCGGTCCGCACGGGTTGTGCGACCGTCTGTACCTCCGACGTTCCCGGCTCGTTCCCGAGAAGGTGTCGTCGGACCACGCTCGTGTCGAGTGCCTTGGAGGCCCGCAGGGACCTGCCGAACGCACGTCGACGCTCCGCGGCGTCCAGACATCCGATCTCCGGATGCAGCCAGGCCCCCCGCCCGGGGAGCCGGCGCCGAGGATCGGGAACGACGGTTCCCGCCACGGCGACGACGCGGAGCAATTCGTGCGGCTGTACCCGTCGACGACACCCGATGCACGTCCGCAGCTGGGCCTTCACGACGTGAGGGAACCGGAATACGGACGGACGGGGAACGACGACGGACGAACCGCCATTGGAGTCTACCGCCTTCTGCCGTCAGTGCGGCGCATCGGACCCGGCAGCACCGGACACCGGATCAGATCCGGTGGCGGCCTCGTCCGATCGGATGTCGATACGCCAGCCGGTCAGCCGGGCGGCGAGCCGTGCGTTCTGGCCCTCCTTGCCGATCGCCAGCGACAACTGGTAATCGGGCACGACGACCCTGGCCGCCTTGGCCACTGCATCGACCACGGTCACCGACAGCGCGTCGGCCGGCGAGAGCGCATTGCCGACGAAGCGCGCCGGATCGTCGCTGTGATCGATGATGTCGATCTTCTCGCCGTTCAGCTCACTCATCACCGCCTTGACCCTGGCCCCCATCGGGCCGATGCAGGCCCCTTTCGCGTTGACCCCGGACACGGTCGGCCGGACTGCGATCTTCGATCGGTGCCCGGCCTCCCTGGCCACCGCGGTGATCTCCACCGATCCGTCCGCGATCTCCGGGACCTCCAGGGCGAACAGCTTGCGGACCAGATTCGGGTGGGTGCGCGACAGGGTGATCTGCGGCCCGCGCGGCCCCCGTGACACCGACACCACGTAACAGCGCAGCCGCTGGCCGTGGACGTAGGTCTCCCCCGGCACCTGCTCGGCCGCCGGGATGACACCCTCGACGTCGCCGAGGCTGACCACCACCACCCCGCGGGCATTGACCTTGGCGTCGGCGCTGACCACACCGGTGATCAGCTCCTGCTCACGGCCGGCGAAGTCGCCGAAGACCCGTTCGTTGTCGGCATCCCGGAACCGCTGGTTGAAAACCTGGCGGGCGGTGCCCGCGGCGATCCGGCCGAAATCGTCCGGGGTGTCGTCGAACTCGCGCAGCACCACCCCGTCCTCGCCGAGCTCCTGGGCCAGCACGGTGATCGCCCCGGTGCTGCGGTTGACCTCGACCCGGGCGTGCGGTGCGTGCCGCTCGGTGTGTCGGTAGGCGGTGAGCAGCGCAGCCTCGAGGGTGTCGATCAGCGAGTCGAACCCGATGCCTTTCTCACCCGCCAGCAACCGGAGGCTGGCGATGTCCACGTTCATCGGTCTTCCTCCCCATCGTCATCGTCATCGGTGCCGTAGGCGTCGGTCGGGTCGAACGCATCGACGTCCGCGGTGGTCCTGGACACCACCGGCGCGGTCCGCGGGTCGGCGGCCAGCAGCGCGGTGACCGCGGCCGACGGGGCGGCGAACTCCACGTCCACCTTCGCCTTGCCGATCTCGTCGAAGGCGAGGTGTCCCGGCGTCGTGCCCGACGGCCCGGTCAGCACGTCCACCCCGTCGTCGGTGACGCCGAGCACCCTTACCTGTTCGGACCGACCGTCGGCCCTGGTCACCAGGACGAGCCGGCCACGGGCCCGATGGAAGTGCCGCGGTGCGGTCAGCGGTCGCCCGATGCCGGGGCTGGTGACCTCGAGTGTGTAGGGCGGGGCGGTGCCGCCCTGCGCGGCGTCCAGCTCGTCGTAGGCGACCGACAGCTGCCGACTCAGATCGGCGGCCACGTCCAACCCGACACCGGAGTCCGAGTCCACCACCACCCGTACCAGCCGGCGCCTACCGGCGGAGACCACCGAAAAATCCTCCAGGTCGAATCCGGCGGCGGTGACCACCCGCTCGGCCTCGTCCCGCCAGCGTTCGTCGCCGGATGCCATGTCGGGATCTCCTCGCCTGTGCAGTTGTGGGCTCGCGCCGTGAGCCTATCGTCGGTGCCGCGGTCCGGCCCGGTCACGGGCCCGCCGGGGGCAGCCGCACGCGCGGATGGTTCCGCTCGCCGGCCACCCGCCGGTCCACCGGATCGTCGGTTCCGGCGGCCCGGGGCTGACATGATGGGGGGCGTGTCGCAGCCGTCCCCCACCCGGATTCCCCGGCGTGCCGTCCTCATCGGTGTCGGGTCGGCCGCCGCTCTGGTCACCGCGGGCTGCAATCCGTTCTCCACGACGAAGACCACCCGAACAATCACCGCGACCGCACCACCGCCGGTGGATCCGATGACCAATCTGATCGCCACCACGCAACTGCACCTGCTGCGGATCCAAACTGCGGTCGCCCGCGGCGGGACCTTGGCCAAGACCCTGACCCCGCTGCGCGACGACCGCCAGGACCATCTCGACGCGCTGCGCAAGGAACTCGCCCGGACCTCACCGGAGGCGCCGGCCGCGACCGCAGCACCGGCGACCGGCACGGTGCCGCTCCCGGCGGAGCCGGCGTCTGTGCTCGCGGTGATCCGCGACGACGCCGCGAACGCCCAGGTGCAGTTCACGGACGCGACGTCCACCGTGTCCCGCTACCGCGCGCAGCTGCTGGCCTCGATCGCCGCCTGCCTCGCCACCCACCGGACGGTGCTCGCGTGACCGCTCCCTCTCCCACTCCTGCAGTCGGGCCGTCGGCCGGCGGATCGACCGACCCGGGCGCGTCGGGATCGTCCGCCCCCTCGGCGGTGTCCACCGTTGCCCCCACCACAGCCCCGCCCACATCGTTGGACAAAACCGCCGCTGCGGCCATCCAGGTGGCACTGGCCAGCGAGAACTCGGCGGTCTGGGCCTACTCGCTGGTCGCCGCCTTCGACCCGGACAATGCCGACACGGCGTCCGCCATGCGGGACGCGCACATGGTGCGGCGGGACGACGCCGCCGAGCGGCTGACGGTAGCCAAGGTCAAGCCCAACCCGGCCGCGCCGGCCTACAAGTTGCCCAAGCCGGTGACCGATGTGAAGTCGGCCCGGGCCCTGGCGATGACCATCGAATCGGACAACGCGGCGGCCTGGCTCGGCGTCGTGGGCAGTACCGACGACAGCACCCTGCGCAGCTACGCGCTGGCCGGGCTGACCGACGCCGCGGTCCGGTTGACCACCTGGAAGAAGCTGGCCAAGGCGAGCACACTGACCGTGCCGTTCCCCGGGCAGCAGAGCAGCGACTGAATCCGATGTGCTGCGCTCCTCCGTGTTCGGTCTTCCCGGCGCTGGCGCGCCGTGAAGCACTCGCGTCGGTCGCTGCGCATTCCCTTCGCTTCGCGAACTGAGTCCGGTCAGCGAGCGGCGGCGAGCAATTCGGCCACGGCGTCCCCAACCGGGACCTCCCGACGTTCGCCCGACGCCCGATCCCGCAGCTCGACGGTGCCACCGGCCAGGCCCCGGCCGACCACGCAGATCGTCGGCATGCCGAGCAGTTCGGCGTCGGCGAACTTGACCCCGGGCGAGACGTTGCGGTCGTCCAGCAGCACCCGGCGGCCGGCGTCGGACAGCTCGGTCGCGATCCGCTCGGCAGCCGCGGCGATCTCGTCGCCCTTGCCCGCCACCACCAGGTGAACATCGGCCGGCGCCAGTTCACGGGGCCAGACCAGTCCCCGCTCGTCGCTGGTGTTCTCGGCGACCGCCGCGACGGCCCGGGACACGCCTACGCCGTAGGAGCCCATGGTGACGGTGACCAGCTTGCCCTTGTCGTCCAGCACCTGCAGGCCCAGCGCGTCCGCGTACTTGCGGCCGAGCTGGAAGATGTGTCCCATCTCGATGCCGCGCGCCGTGTGCAGGACACCCTGACCGTCCGGACTCGGGTCGCCGTCCCGGATCTCGGCCGCCTGCACCACGCCGTCGGCGTCGAAATCCCGACCGTGGACCAGGTCGATGACGTGGAAACCCGGCTTGTCGGCGCCGGTGACCCACGCCGAGCCCTTGGCCACGCTGGGGTCCAGCAGGTAGCGGATACCGGAGGCCTTCGTGCTGCCGAGGACCGCCGGACCGATGTAGCCCTTGGCCAGCGTCGGGTGCTGGGCAAAGGAGGCCTCGTCGAACGGCGCCAGCTCGGCCGGGGCCACCTGCGCCTCGAGCCGCTTGGGGTCCACGTCCCGGTCACCGGGCAGGCCGACGGCCAGCGCTTCGGTCCGGCCGTCCGGGTACTTGAGCAGGACCAGCACGTTCTTGAGCGTGTCGGCCGCGGTCCAGTCGCGACCGTCGGACCGGGCGTGGTGGGCGTTGAGGGCGGCCACCAGGGTGTCGATCGTCGGGGTGTCCGGGGTGTCGACGACCGTGGCCGGGCCGGCGGTCACCGGCAGCGCCTGCGCCTGCGGCACGTCGACGGCCTCGACGTTCGCGGCGTAGCTCCCGGTGTCGTTGCGGACGAAAGTGTCCTCGCCGTACGGCGAGACGGCGAGGAATTCCTCGCTGGCCGAGCCGCCCATCGCACCCGACATCGCCTTGACCATGACGTACTCGAAGCCGAGCCGGTCGAAGATGTTGATGTAGGCCTGCCGGTGTCGCTCGTACGCGGCGGCCAGCCCGGCGTCGTCCACATCGAAGGTGTAGGAGTCCTTCATCACGAACTCGCGACCGCGCAGCAGGCCGGCCCGTGGCCGGGCCTCGTCGCGGTACTTGGTCTGGATCTGGTAGAGCGCCAACGGCAGTTGCTTGTAGGACGAAACGACGTCCTTGACCAGCAAGGTGAACATCTCCTCGTGCGTCGGCCCGAGGAGGTAGTCGCCGCCCTTGCGATCCTTGAGCCGGAAGATGTTGTCGCCGTACTCGGTCCACCGACCGGAGGCTTCGTAGGGCTCGCGCGGCAGCAGCGCCGGGAAATGCACCTCCTGCGCGCCGATGGCGTTCATCTCCTCGCGGACGATCTTCTCCACGTTGCGCAATACCAGGTAGCCCAGCGGCAGCCAGCTGTAGATGCCCGGCGCCGCCCTGCGGATGTAGCCGGCCCTGACCAGCAACTTGTGGCCGGGCAGCTCGGCGTCCGCCGGCTCCTCGCGCAGCGTGCGCAGGAACATCGTGGACATGCGGGTGATCACCGTGGGGCTCCTCGAGAGATGCGTGCAGGAAAGCGGCGCACTGCGACGGTACCGGGCAGTCGGCGGCGGTCAGAATCGGCGGCCGAAGACCTGGCTGCGGTCGATCGGCCGGTAGCCGAGCCGCTCGTAGACCCGGCCCGCCTCGGTGGGTGACGCCGCGTCCACCCCGAGCTCGGACCGCCGGTAGCCGTCGGCGGCCATCGACGCCAGGGCCCGGCTCAGCAGCGCGGAGGCGATGCCCTTGCCGCGGGCGGTGCGCACCGTGCCGACCAGCTGGACGTATCCGGTCCGGAAGCCGAACGCCTCGGTCTCTGCGACGAATTCGTCGACCATCACGAACCCGACCACCGCGCCCGCGTCGCCGAACGCAAGGTAGCTGTGCTCGGCACGGAACGGGGTCCCGACGACGTCCTCCCGCCACCGCGCCGGATCCCGCGGACTCGATCCCCAGTGGTCGGCGAAGGAGGCGTTGTAGGCCAGCCGGGTCCCCTCGGAGTCGGCATCGGTGAAGCCGCGGATCGCGTAGCCCGGCACCTCGGTCGGCACCGGCAGCGGATCGTCGAGCTCACGCCGCATGCGCAGGAACCAGCGCCAGGTCGAGAACCCCTGTGACGCGGCCAACGCCGCCGCGCCGACGCGCTGTTCCGGTACCCACATCTTGAGTTCGCCCGGCAGGTCAGGGCGATCGGCATCGCGCCAGGCCATCGCCTGGTCGACCGACAGCTGCAGGATCCGGGTGCCGAAGCCCCGATGGGTGTGATCGGGATGAACCGCGCCGAACAGGTTCGCCCGCCAGGCCTCGTCCGAGGGCGAGGCGCTGACGGCTCCGTAGCCGATCAGGTCGTCACCGTCGAGCACGCCCACCGAACCGCGCTGCAGGTCGATTCCCTGGCCGGACATCTCCTCGACGACGTCGTCCTCGGAGTAGGCCTCCTCGGTCGGCTCCGCCTGTTCCACCGCACGCAGCAGGGCGGTGATCGCCGGCGCATCATCGAGCCGCAGGGGACGTTCGTGCAGGTGCATGCCCTCCACGGTAGGCAGCGGCGGCCAGCGAGTTTCAGCGCGACACCGCTCCGGCGGGCGGGACCGGAAAATCAGTTGCGCTGCCGCCGCGCCGACGGGCAGTCTTGGCGGCCTGCGCACCGGACCGCCGGAGCGCACGACGCAGCGGATCCGGTGGAGCCGCGGAGAGGGGGCAGCGATGTCTGTGCTGTGCGGATCAGCCCCGTCCCCCACCCTCCCGCCCGCCGCCTGACCCCTGTTTCTCGTCGGCGGGCGTTCCACACAGGAGCCCACCAGTGCCACTCACCCGTCACCGCACCACCCGTCCCGCCGTGCCCGAGCCCGACGAGGACGACCGTTACCTCGAATTCGAGGACGACTACGACGATGTACCCACCCGATACCGCCGACGCCGCCCGGCCACGGCAGCCCCCCGCGTCGTGCTCGAAGGCAAGTCCGGCCGCCATGAGATCGACGCCGACGCCGAGGAGTTCATCGACCCCGAGGACGTCTCGGGCAACGCAGCCAGGGCGGCCCTACAAGGCCTGCACCGGTCTGACGACCTGGACAGTAGCCTCGACGACGAGGCTCCGTTCTCGTCCTACGACGTCGCCGAGCACGGTCCGCAACCCGTGCCGGAATGGCTGGTCACCGAACTGTCCGCCCGGGACACCCCACTCGGCACGGTCAAGTCCGGCAAAGAGGCCGACGTCTCGCTGCTCGACCGGTCGCTACCGGGTGGGCCCGGGTGTCTGCTCGCGGTGAAGACCTACCGCAGCAGCCAGCACCGGATGTTCCACCGGGACGCCGGCTACCAGGAGGGCCGACGCGTTCGCCGGTCCAGGGAGACAAGGGCGATGGCCTCGCGGTCCTCGTTCGGCCGTGAACTGTTGGCCGGCAAGTGGGCCG
>Ga0134125_10005783_pt1 | contig 14027 bp, 12 predicted proteins | sample KB31751_FD_96464 | JGI IMG/M metagenome (GOLD analysis project Ga0134125, IMG submission 96464) | Terrestrial soil microbial communities with excess Nitrogen fertilizer from Kellogg Biological Station, Michigan, USA - KB3-175-1 | ecosystem: Environmental > Terrestrial > Soil > Unclassified ... | reverse complement strand
CATGATCGCGCGCCTCGCCGCCAACGGCATCGCGCCCGTCGCCGCCGGCGGCAGCTTCGTGGTCGTCGACGTCGGCGACGCGGCCCGCTTCGCCGCCGGCATGCTGGCGCGCGGCGTGCGCGTACGCGACTGCACGAGCTTCGGCCTGCCCGCGTACGTGCGCCTCGGCGTGCGCGGCGAAGACGAGGTGTCACGCCTCGTCGCCGCGTGGCAGACTGTAACCCCGTGAGGTTCTCCGACGACGACCGGCGCGCGGTCTACGACGTCATCGGCAAGCGCCGCGACATCCGCCATTTTCGCGCCGGCGCGCCGCTCGGCGACGACGTGCTCGAGCGCATCCTCGCGGCCGCGCACCAGGCGCCGTCGGTGGGCTACTCGCAGCCGTGGGACTTCGTGGTGGTGCGCGACCGCGCGCGTCGCGAGCGCATCCGCGACAGCTTCTTGCGCGTGCGCGCGGCCGAGGCGGTGCGCTTCCCCGCCGGCGAGCGGCGCGAGCAGTACCTCGCCTACAAGCTCGAGGGGATCCTCGACGCCGCGGTCAACGTCTGCGTCACCGTCGACCTGCGCCCCGCCGACGAGGCGGTGCTCGGCACCACGGCGCAGCCGGAGTCGCTGCGCTGGAGCGCCTGCTGCGCGGTGCAGAACCTGTGGCTGGCGGCGCGCGCCGAGGGCATCGGCGTGGGCTGGGTGAGCATCGTGGAGCCGACGGTGCTGCGCCGCGAGCTGGGGCTGCCGCCGGGGATCGAGCCGGTCGCCTATCTGTGCGTCGGCGAGCCGATCGAGTTTCGCGATCGGCCGCTGCTCGAAGAGACGGGCTGGCGCGCGCGCCGGCCCGTCGCCGACGCCATCCACCGCGAGCAGTTCGCCGCGAGCGCGCCGCGGTCCGTGGGGCGGACGCCCGCCCCAAATTCCGGAATTCCGGAGATTCCGGGGTTCGACCGCGCCAGCGCGACGGCGGTCACAGAAACGTGGCGGACGCGCTGCAAGCCGCACGGCGCGCTCGGCCGCCTCGAACCGCTGGCGGCCTGGTACGCGGGCGCGCGCGGCACGCCGACGCCGGCGCCGCCGACCCGGATCGAGCTCTTCGTGTTCGCCGGCGATCACGGCGTGGTCGAGGAGGGCGTCAGCGCCTGGCCCTCGTCGGTGACGGCGGCCATGGTCGGCAACATGCTCGCCGGCGGCGCGGCGGTGAGCGTGCTGGCCGCCGCCGCGGATGTGGCGCTGACCGTCGTCGACGTCGGCGTCGCCGGCGATCTGAGCGCGCTGCCGCAGCCGAGCGAGCGGCGGGCACGCTTCGTCGCCGACAAGGTGCGCGCCGGCAGCGGCAACCTGCTACGCGAGCCGGCGATGAGCCGCGACGAAGCGCGCGCCGCGATGGCCGTCGGCGAGCGGCTCGCGCGCGCCGCCGCCGACGCCGGCTGCGAGCTGCTCCTGGCCGGCGAGATGGGCATCGGCAACACCACGCCGGCGGCTGCGCTCGCCTGCGCGCTCGGCGGCCTTTCGCCCGAGGTCGCCTGCGGCCACGGCGCCGGGCTCGACGACGCTACGGTCGCGCACAAGGCGCGCGTGGTCACCGCCGCGCTGGCGCGCCACGCGCCGGCGAAGGAAGACGCGCTCGGTGCGCTCGCCGCCGTCGGTGGGCTCGAGATCGCCGCCATGGCCGGCCTCATGCGCGCCGGCGCCGGCCGCCGCGTCCCCGTCGTCGTCGACGGCTTCATCTCCGCCGCCGCGGCGCTCGTCGCCGTCACGCTCGAGCCGCGCGTGCGCGACTACCTCGTCCTCTCGCATCGCTCGGGCGAGCGCGGCGCCGGCGCGCTCGCCGCGGCGCTGCAGCTCGAGCCGCTCCTCGACCTCGGCCTGCGCCTCGGCGAAGGCACGGGCGCCATCCTCGCCGCCGAGCTCGTGCGCCACGCGGTGCGCCTCTTCTCCAGCATGGCGACGTTCTCCACGGCCGGCGTGGCCGACCGCGCGCGCCGCTCGTGATGCCGTCGGTGAGCGCGCTACTTCTTCACGCGCGAGATGAACTGCTTGAGCGTCTCGCGCTTGGTGTCGTCCATCTCGACGTAGCGGATCCCCATCTCCATCGGCGGATCCCGGTTGGCCCACACCACCTCGCCACGCAGCGACAGGGACGTCGAGAGCTCGGGAAAGTTGATCACGAGATCGACCACGCTGCCGACTTCCTCGAGACTGGGCGTGGTGATGCAGATGCCGCCGAGCGAAAGGTTCTGGATGCGGTGATAGAGCAGAACCTCGCTGCCGGTGTAGTCGACGTAGGCGCTGACCTCGTATCGCGGGTACTCGCGCGCGCGTCGATCGGCCTCGGTCATGAGCCCTCCGTGTTGCGGCTTATACCATGAAACTTTTGCCGAAAACATTTGGACGTGGAATAAGAAGAGCGGAACGGCGTTGGATCGTGTGGAAGGAGTAGGCATGAATCGGCTCGTCCTGGCGCTGGTAGCGGCGCTCGGTTGTCTCAGCGGTTGCGCGACGGTCAACACGATCCCTGGGACCAAGGTGCCCGACACCAAGGCCAACCGGGAGATCCTCGACGTCTGCGAGCGCTATCGCCACGCGATGGAGGACCGCGACGCGACCACGCTCTTGTCGCTCGCGCATCCGAACTATTATGAGGACTCGGGCACGCCCGGCGGTCAGGACGACTACGGCTACGACGGCCTGAAGGACGTCCTATCGAAGCGCATGTCGGCGCTCAAGACGCTGCGCTACAACATCCAGTATCGGGCGATCCAGATCGACGGCCATCGCGCGCAGGTCGACATCCGCTACGACGCGAGCTATCAGCTGGCGACGGAGATGGGCGACCGCTGGGAGCGCAAGATGAACGACAAGCGGCTCGAGCTGGAGAACGACGGCAAGCGCTGGCTGTTCATCGGCGGGATGTAGCGTTCAAGGCGTCGCGGGCGGAGCGGCAGCCCGCGTCGCGGGCGGAGCGGGGGCCTTCTCCGGCGCGACCGGCTGGCCCTCCTCGGTGACGATGCGCAGCGGCGCGTTCGCGTTGCCGTAGACGCACAGCCCGTGCGCGCCGGGCCCCGGCGCCACCAGGAGGCGCAGCGTGTGGCGCCCCTTCTTGAGCCGGCCGAGCGCCACCTTCTCGACGCGCCCGGCGCCGTCGTCCGGGATCACGCCGAGCGTCGCCACGCGCACGCCGTCGACGAGCACGGCCACGTCCGACCCGCCGTCGGGCGGCGCGCTCTTGCCCGGCCACTCCGACGACATCCGCGCCTCGAGCGTCGGCACCGCCGGCTTGGCGAGCGTGAACACGTAGTCGAACCAGCCGTCGCCCGCGCCATACGCATGCGCGCCGTCGCCGTCGCCCCAGGTCCCGAGCCGCTCCCAGCGCGCCGAGCTGAACGCACCGGGCGGGATCTCGACGACGCCGTCGGCCACGCGCTGATACGGCGAGCGCTCTTCGGTGACGTACGGATCGTAGAGCATGGCGTCGCCCTTGGCGTCGCCGAGCAGCGGATTGGACGGTGCCGGCGTCGTCGCCGCGAACGCGGCCCAGCGGCGCAGCGCCGCGCGCACGTCGTCGGTGTCGCTGCGATCGACGTAGATCCCAAAATCGCGCGCCTTGCCCAGCCACGGCTGATAGATCCACGCCAGCGCCCCGGCGGCGCCGTCGGCGAGCGCGCGCTGCAAGAAGGTCACGTACCAGTCGGCGCGCGGCGTCTCCAGGTAGCCCGCCTCGTCGGTGCGAAAGCCGAACTCGCCGAACACCAGCGGCTTGTGCGCCACGTAGCGCGCCAGCTGCACGCGATCGTCGATGTACTGCTCGAGCCGCTGGCGGTTGCCGACGCGATCGGTGGTCTCCGGATACAGGTGGCTGTCGCAGTAATCGACCGTCGGCAGCCGGCACACCGCCAGCCACTCGGCGCGCTCGGCCCGCGACGTGTAGCCCATGACCCCGGGCGTGACCAGGTGGTTCGGATCGCGCGCCTTGATGAACGACGCCATCTCGTCGATCCACGAGCGCCGCGCGGTCGCCCCCGCCGGCGTCGACACCTGCGACTCGTTCATCAGCTCCCAGGCGAAGATGGTCGGATCGTCGGCGTACTTGACGCCGTTGACCGTGTTGACGCGCTCGACGAGCGCCTGCACGTGCGCGCGATACATGGCGCGCGTCTTGTCGTCGCTGAAGAAGCGATCGCGCGCGTCCCACGTGTCGGTCGGCAGCTTGGCCCACGCCAGGTACTGCCGGATGCCGCCGTAGTCGTCCCAGTAGTTCGACAGGGTCACGATCACGCGCAGCCCGTTCTTGCGCGCCGAGGCGAGCACGCGATCGAGCTGGCGCGGACCGGCCGCGATCCACGCGTCGGGCGCGGTGCGCCACAAGACGTTGGCGCGGCTCCACGGCGTCGCCGTCGCGTCGCCTTCGCCGAGCGCCCACACGCGCCCGACGGTGAGCCCGTCGGCGCGCGCGGCGGCGATGGTCTCGGGCGCGCGCGCGCGCTCGTCGGCGCCGTGCATGACGTCGAGGTTGGCGCCGATGAAGGTGAACGGCTTGTCGCCGACGACGAAGTTGCCGCCGTCGACGCGTACGAAGGCTCCGTCGGGGAGGGCGCCGCCCACAGCCAAGAACGACGCGAGGACCACGGCGAACAACTGCACTGCGCGATAGTTTAGCAGCCGCAGGCGTAAATTAGGTCAGACAGATGCGCGATTTGTCAGACACGCGCGATCTGCAGCCGCGGGCCGGTAGCGAGCGACACCTCGCTGGCGCGGAACAGATCGCCGTCGAGCGTGTAGCTCTGGGGCGCGCCGAAGCGGATGTCCACGCGCGCCGCCAGCCGATCGAGGTGCGGCCTGCCGGTCAGCGGCCGCCCGCCGAAGACGCGCGGCAGCTGCAGCGCCATCGACCTCGTCGACAGCCCGCTGGCGACGAGGTGGAAGCGCCCGGCCTGCCGCCCCGCCTGCCACGGCACGCGAAAGCCCATGCCGACGTCCGGCACCGTCGAGGCCACCAGTAGCCGATAGGCCTCGGGCGGCAGCGCCTCGCCGTCGACGGTGAGCGCGACCTCGGCCGGCGAGAACAGCCAGCGCGCCGTGCGCCCCTGGATGAGCGACGAGACCATCGTGCGCGCGGTGAGCAGCGCCGCCGAGGCGACGCCGGGATGGAGCCCGCCGTAGTAGGCCTCGAGGAAGCGCGCGCCCATGAGCGAGGCGAACAGAAAGCCGTACTGCCCGTTGACCTCGATGAGGTCCTGCCCGACCGTCGGTACGCCGCCCGAGCGCGCGGCGGCGACGATGCGGCCGAGGATCTCGTCGGGACGCCCGCGAATCCCGAGGTTGCCGGCGATGGTGTTGACCGTGCCGCCGCGCAGGATGGCGAACGCGGGCAGGCGCTGCCGCCCGTAGGCGCGCACCAGCTCGGTCAGCGTCGACAGATTGGTGCCGTCGCCGCCGCAGGTCGCCACCAGCTCGACGCCGTCGTCGGCGAAGCGGCGCGCAGCCGCGGCCAGCTCGCCCGGCGTCCGCGTCGCCACCACCTCGGCGCCGTCGGCGACGCGGCGCAGCCGATCGGCGAGGCCAGGCGCGCGCCGCACGCCGAGCGCGTTGGGGTTGAGGATGACGGCGAGCTTCATGGCATCTTGAAGTCGCAGCGCGCGACCCACTGCTTGGCCTCGAGCCGCGCGCCCTCGGGCGCGTTCGGGTCGAACGAGATGGCCTGGAAGATCTCGCGCGCCTCGCCACGCTTGCCCAGGCGGAAGAGCGCCATGGCGCGCATCTTGACCGCCTCGCGGATGAAGCGCCCGTCGGGCAGCGTGCCGGCGAGCGAGCGGGCGAGGGCGCCGGCGGCGTCGGCGAAGCGTCCGCGTCCGTAGAGCTGGCGGCCGAGGAGATACTGCACGAGCGCGTCGTCGGGGTGCGCGTCGGCGAGCTTCTGCAGCGTCAAGAGATCGAGCGTCGCGTCGCGCGTGCCGGCGGGCGCGGCCAGGATCTGGAGGAGCTGCGTGCGCGCCTCCGACGGCGGCCGATGCGCCAGCTCGCGCTTGGCCGTGGCCAGCCGCGCGATCGGCTCTTCGAGCGGCAGCGCCGCGACGGCGTCGTAGTCGGGCTCGGCGCCGCGCAGGACCGCGACGTCGCCGGCGAGCATCAGCAGGCGCGCGCGCGTCACCGGGTCGACGCGATCGCGCAGCCGCGAAAGCTCCGCCTGCGCCGGCGCGAGCTGCCCGGCCGCGATCATCGCCTCGACGCGATCGAGCGCGTTCTCCGCCGAGTCGTCGTCGCGGCACACCGTGTTCCAGTCGGCCAGCGCCTTTTTGCGATCGCCCGCCGTCGCCGCCGCGCGCGCCGCCTGCTTCAAGAGCGCCTGCGCGTGCGCGCACGGCCGCCGGAACACGCTCGGCCGCTTGAGCCGCTCGATCGCCACCGCGCGCTCGACGGCCGGCACCGTCTGCCCGTCGACGACGCGCAGCCACTCGTCGCGCAACGAGTCGAAGGACACGCCGTAGATCTCTTGCCAGCTTCCGTCGCTGCCCGCGGCGCGATAGAGCCGCTCGAGCTTGTCGGCCCCGCGCGTGTCGAGGAGGAAGCGGCAGAACGAGCCGGCCACGTTGTACGCCTGCGCCGCGTTGATCCCGAAGAAGCGCGGCCCCATCACCGAGCCGAGCGTGCCCGCGTCGACGAGCCCGGCGTCGCGCAGCACCTTCACGATCTGATGCGGCGTCAGCGGATTGCCCGCCCACGACGCCGCCACCGCGACGCCTTCGATGAGCCCGACGTTGAAGCGGAGGCCGCGCCGCGCGATGCCGAAGATCGGATCGCCGTACGAGCCGGCGAACACGTGCGCGAGCTCGTGCGCGGTCACCTCCTGCGGCCACGGATCGTGCTGCAGGTAGATCTCGCGCCGCCACGGCTTGGCGATGAAGGTGTGCGCCGCGCCCATGAGCGCGCGCTTCTGGCCCGAGTTGTCGAACAGGAAGGCGTGGATCGGCGGCGCCGGCGCCTTGCCGAACAGCGCCGTCAGCTGCGCCCAGTGCAGCTCGTCGTCCTCGGCATAGGCCGCGATCTCCTTGGCGTACGGCCCATTCGGCGAGTAGTGCAGGACGAAGTGCGCGGTCCGCCGCTCGGCGCCGAGCTCGTGGGCGATGTCGTCGGCCGAGAGCGCGAAGCCGAGCCGCGCGCGCCCGTGCCACAACAGGATCGCGCCGGCGACGAGCACGATCGCCGCCAGCGTCGCCCGCGCCCGGCCCGCCGAGGCGCGCCCGAGCGCCAGCCGCGTGCCGTCGAGCTGGCGCGCGCAGATGGCGAGCGCCGCGCCGGCGACGGCGAAGTGATAGAGCCGCGCCCACCCGAACGCGCGCCCGATGGCCACGTCCTCGTCGTAGAGCGTGCCGGCGAAGTAGCCGACGAACGGGTCGTACCCGAAGATCGGCGGCGCTGCGTAGAAGCGCCACACGCCCCACGCCACCGACGCGACCACGATCCCGACGGCGATCGCCACCGGCGCCGCCCGCCCGCGCCACGGCCTGACGAGACCCACGACCACGCCGGCCGCGGCGCCGCACGCCGCCGAGCACAGGGGCAGCATCGCGAACCAGGCGATCCCCGCGCCCAGGTCGCAGTTGCGCACCCGCAGCGCGTTCAAAAGGATCGCGCCGAGCGGCGCCAACAGGCACAGCCACACGCTCCGCGTCGCGCCCCACCACAGCGCGACGACCGTCCGCCCGGCGTGCGCTTCGGCGGCCGTCACCGCCGAGGCCGTCCGCTCGCGCCGCTCGCGCCCGACGCGCAGGGCGCCGAGGCTCGCGCCCGCCAGCGACGCCGCCACCGCCATCGCCAGGCACCACTCGTACCCGAGCACGTCGAACAGGGGCACGAAGCATAGCCCCGCGCCCAGGACAATGAGGACGACCAGAACGATGGTTGAGCCCCTCTCGACTCGCACTCGGCTCTTGGGATATCCTCAAATTACAAGGCACGCAATCCAATGTCCGACGACGACCGGCGTGCTGAGCCACGCGTCCCCATCCAGCTCAAGGTCGAGTACAAGAAGCTCAACACCTTCTTTGCGGACTACACCAAGAACATCTGCAAGGGCGGCACCTTCATCCGCACCAAGAAGCCGCTCGACATCGGCACCGTGTTCTTGTTCCAGCTCGGCGTGCCCAAGATGCAGAAGCCCATCGAGATCCGCGGCGAGGTCAAATGGGTCAAGCGCGAGGGCGAGCCGTCGCCGCCCGGCGTCGCCGAGGACCACGAGCCGGGCATGGGCATCCGCTTCATCTACGACGGCCCCGAAGAGCGCGAGCGGCTCGAAGGCGCCGTCGAGAAGATGATGATCGACAGCCTCGGCCAGCTGCTCTACTCGAAGCTCATGGGCAAGGACCGCCAAAAGGGCGGCTAGGGGCGGGCCGAGCATGGCGACGGCGCGTTGGCGCTATGCGGTGCCGAACGCGTTCACCGCCGCGAGCATCGTGTTCGCCGTGCTGGCGATCGAGGACGCCGTCGCCCATCGCGTGGTCGCCGCCATGTGGTGGTGCCTGTACGGCACGCTCACCGATCGTCTGGACGGCGCCGCCGCCAAGATGCTGCACGCGCAGTCGGCGTTCGGCGTGCAGTTCGACTCGCTCGCCGATCTCACGATTTTCGGAATTGCGCCGCCGGCCGTCTTCTACTCCTTCTTCTTCCAGCACCCGGCGCTCGGCTGGGCGACGGCGGCGGGGCGGGCCGCGCTCGTCGCCTGCTGTGCCATCTGGACGCTGGCGACGGCGGTGCGCCTCGCGCGCTTCAACGTGGCGTCGGCCTCGGGGCCCGTCGTGCACTACTCGGGCACGCCCTCGACGATGACGGCGGGCATCGTCGGCGTCGCCTTTCTGACGGCGCTCAAGTACTCCGATCCGTCGTGGATCGCGCCCGAGACGTCGGACCCGTGGCGCCTCCTCGGCGGCCTTCGCCTCGACGCGACGCTACCGTTTCTGCCGCTTCTTCTTCTCGCCGGCGCCGCCGGCATGCTTTCGCCGCTGCGCGTTCCCAAGCTCGGGCGCACGCGCAGCCGCGCGCTCACTGCGCTCCTTGCCGTCACCGTCGCGTTTGGCTACGGCGCCGGGCTGTTTCACCGGCTTCCCGAGTACATGCTCGCCGGCGGCCTCGTCTACCTCGGCGCCTGCGTCGTCTTTCACGTTCGTGCTCGCGACGAGCGCGCGGCCTGACTCCTTGCGCTCGTCCATCTCGTCGAGCGAGCGCGGCCAGTCGCCATGCAGGAGCCGCGACAACCCGCGATCCGCGAGCAGCTTGCCGCCGGTCTGGCAGACCGCGCAGTAGTTGGTCTCGTTCTCGGCGTAGCGGATGCGCTGCACCGGCTTCTTGCACACCGGGCACGGCTGCCGATACTTGCCGTGCACCGCGAACTCGGGCCGGAACGCGGTCACGTTCTCGGGGAACGTGGTCGCCGACTCCTTGCGCAGCTTGTCGGTCCACTCGGCCAGAAGCGCGCGCGTCGCCTCGTAGAGCCGCGCCATCGCCTCGTCGCCGAGCTTCTGCGACAGCGCCACCGGCGACAGCCCGGCGCGATGCAGGATCTCGTCGGAGTAGGCGTTGCCGATGCCCGAGAAGATGCGCGGATCGGTGAGCGTGCGCTTGAGCGTGTGGTTCTCGCGGCGCACCGCGCCGGCGAACTCGGCGGCGGTGATTTCGAGCGGCTCGAGCCCGCCGCGGTCGTGCTCGGCGAGCGCCGCCCGCCCGCGCGCCACGTGCAGCGACGCCCGCTTCTTCGACGACGCCTCGCGCAACAGCAGCGTGCCCGACGAGAAGTCGAACGCCGCCAGGCCCACCTTGCCCGGAATCTTGGCGCCCTTTTCCGCCCACTTCAGGCGCCCGGCGACCATGAGGTGCAGGACGAGGTAGAGCTCGTCCTCGAGCACGAACACGATGCGCTTGCCGATGCGCTCCATGGCCACCACCTGCTTGCCGAAGGTGGCGCCGAGCGGCGGCTCGACCGAGCGCAACAGAAACGGGCTGCCCAGGCGCACCTTCTCGAGCGTGTGTCCGACCACGCGATCGGCGACGCGCTCGACGTAGACGGTTACGTCCGGCAGCTCCGGCATGGGACGCTACGGAGTATAGATCTCCATCGACGCCAGCGGCGCCCCGTCGGAGCCGGTGCCTGCGGCGATGACCACGAGCCCGGTCTCCATGACCTCGGCGCTGTGCCCGCGGCGCGCCACGCCGAGCGGCACCGTCGATTTACGGCCGTAGGTCATGGCGTCGAGCACGTCGCACGAGGCCTGCAGCGTGCCGGTGGCATCGGCGCCGCCGCACACCACCAGATCGTTGCCGGTCAGCGACGCCGTGTGCCCCTCGCGCGCCACCGACAGCGCGTTCGGCAGCGGCGTCACCGTCGCCGACGGCGTGGTCGGCGTGATCACCAGGCCCGACGCCTGCGCGCCCGACGCGGTCTTGCCGCCGAGGACGAGCACGTCGCCGTTGGGCATCGTGGTGGCGGTGGCGTTGATGCGGTTGTCCTGCATGCCCACGTCGTAGGCGGCGAACGCCTGCCCGACGAGCCGCTCGGCCACCGGTCCGGTCGTGCCGCTCTGCAGGCCGCCGAAGATCACGGCGCCGTCGCCGTCGGGGAACTTGGCCGCCGCCGCCGCGTGGCTCACGCGCGGCGCCGCCATCGGCGAGCCGAGCGTGCCGAGCATGATCGCGCCCGTCGGGTTGATCAGCCCCGCCGATGACAGCGCCACGCCGTTCATGTCCTCGCCGCCCGAGACGATGATCGCGCCCGAGCCGAGCACGATCTTGGTCGGATAGGCGCGCGCCGGAAACGTGTCGAGCCCGAGCGGCGCCCACACGCCGAGCCCGACGGTGGGATCGAACAGCTCGAGCGTGCCGTCGACGGTGGCGAAGCTCCCCAGGCCCTGCGAGGTGGCGCCGCCGTAGACCACCGACTGTACGCCGCCGGTGAGCGAGGCCGCCACGCCGCCCGCGCGCGCCTTCATCATGGGCGAGACGGAGATGACGGCATGCGTGAACACGTCGTAGACGTTGACGTCGGCCAGGACGGCGCCGGTGTTGTCGCGCCCGCCGGCGTAGAGCACGCCGAGCCCCGGCACGTAGGTCGTCGACACCTCGGTCACCGGCTTGGGCAACGCGGCCGCCGCCGGCGCGACGCGCCCGGGGCGCCCGACCCACACCGAGATCGGCCCCTGGTCGATCGCCGACAACAACAGATACGGCGACTGCCCGTGCGCGATTACCGCGCCCGTCGCGTCGAGCGCCTCGACGAGCACCGGGCCGGTCATGTCGCTCGGCTTGAACGAGATCTTGTAGGAGAAGTGGCCCATCGACACCGGCACCGTGGTCACGTGCGATCCGTCGCTGCCGACGGTGAAGCGCACGCTGGCCGCGTCGGCGAAGGGATCGTCGCCGGGCGAGACCACGATGTTGAGCGACAGGGTTCCCGATTTGCCGCCGCACGCCGCGATCGCCATCAGCGACAGCGCTGCCAACACGATTCTCTTCATTCGTCCTCGATCCGCTGGAGCAGGGCGTCGCGGGTGGTCCCCGCCACGCGAACGGTCTTCTTGCGCGCGGCCTGTCCGCGCACGATGCTGACGTCACCGCGCGGCCGTCCGAGCGCGCGCGCGATCAGGGTCACGAGCGCGTCGTTGGCCGCGCCGTCGACAGGCGGCGCCGTCAGCTGCACTTTGAGGCGCTCGCCGTGCACCGGCCCGAGCCGATCGCGCGAGGCGCGCGGCACCACCTGCACGTCGAAGGTGATGGCGTCGTCGGCCTCTTGAATGCGCAGCGCGCTCACGTCGTCGTCACTTTTTCACCGGCGGATCGGCTTGGGCGCCGAGCTCGCGGCTGCGGTTGGTCGCTGCCTCGACGGCGTTGATGAGCGTGGTGCGCAGACCGCCCGCCTCGAGCGTGTGCAGCCCGGCGATGGCGGTGCCGCCCGGCGACGTCACCATGTCCTTCAGCCGCCCCGGATGCTCGTTGGTCTCGATGAGCAGCTTGGCCGAGCCGAGGATGGTCTGCGCCGCCAGCGCCTGCGCGTTGTAGCGCGACAGGCCGACCTTGACGCCCGCGTCCGAGAGCGCCTCGATGATCAAAAAGACATAGGCAGGCCCCGAGCCCGACAGGCCCGTGACGGCGTCGAGCTGCGACTCGTCGAGCACCACCGTCATTCCGACTGCATCGAAGATGCGCCGGGTTGCCTCGACGTCCTCGTCTTTGGCGTGCTGCCCGGCCGCGATCGCGGTGGCGCCCGCGCCCACCAGGGCCGGCGTGTTGGGCATGGTGCGGACCACGCGCGTGCCTTCGGGCAGCCGCCGCTCGATGGCGCTGACCGGCACACCGGCGGCGATCGAGATGACCAGCGCCGACGGCTTCAAGTGCGGCGCGACCTCGTCGAGCACCTTGGGCATGATCTGCGGCTTGACCGACAGCACCACGATCTCCGCCTTGCGCACGACGTCGGCGTTGCTCGTGGTCGCGTGGATCGCGTAGCGCGCCTGCATCTCGTCGGCGCGCTCTTTGCGCGGGTCGGAGCCGAGGATCTGCTTCGGCTCCACCACCCCGGCGGCGATGAGCCCCTTGATGAGCGCCTCGGCCATGTTGCCGGTGCCGAGGAATCCGATCGTCTGGGTGAGCTTCACGGTTGACGCACTGTATCAGAAGCGGCGCCACGTGGCGTTCGACGCAAGCCCGCGCGCGATTGTTCCTCAGCCGAGGATCATCGATTCTTTTTCCAGCTTGCCCTCGGCGAAGCGCGCGAGGCGACAGCGATCGAAGATCTCGTGCTTGGCGCCGCCGGCCAGCCACTCGGCGTACACCTGCGCGATGATCGGCGCCATCATGAAGCCGTGCCCGACGAAGCCGCAGGCGAGATAGAACCCGGGCACGCCCGGCGGCTCGCCCAGGATCGGGTGACCGTCGGGTGACACGTCGTAGGGGCCGGCCCACTGGCGCAGGATCTTCAGATCGGCGAAGCGCGGGACCAGCGACACCATCTCGCGCGCCAGCGTCTGCAGGAACTTGAGACGCGAGCCCAGCTGGATGCCCTCGGCGTGATCCTCGACGGTGATGCCGGTGACGATTTCGCCGCGCATCGACTGCGAGAAGTAGAGCCCCGACGAGAGCACGCTCACCATCGGCGTCAAGAACGGCTTGAGCGGCTCGGTCGAGAGGATCTCGTGGCGGTGCGGCTTGTTCGGTAACGTCACGCCGAGCATGCGCGCGATCTCGGGCGACCAGGCGCCGGCGGCGTTGATGACCCGCTCGGCGTGCACGTCGCCCTTGGAGGTCGTCAGCGTGAACCCTGCGCCCGTGCGCGCGATGGCTTTGACCTCGGTGAAGAGGTGCACCTCGACGCCGCGCTTGAGCGCCTGGTGCGCGTAGCCCCACAAAAACGGCCACGGGAAGAGCACGCCATCCTTCGGGTTGTAGCAGGCGCAGACGATCTTGGAGACGTCGAGCTCGGGGACGAGCGAGCCGGCCTCCTCGGGCGTCATCATGCGCGTCGGCACGCCGCAACGGTTCTGCAGCTCGACGTTGCGCTCCATGGTCACGCGCTCGCGCTCGTGCTTGGCGAGGAACAGGTAGCCGCCCTGGCGGAACCAGACGTTGACGCCGATCTCCTGCGCGAACGAGGCGCACAGCGCGATCGACTGCTGCATCAGGCGCACGTTCTGCTCGGTCGCCCACTGCATGCGCACGCCGCCGCCGTTGCGGCCCGAGGCGCCCTGCGCGAGGTAGCCGCGCTCGAGCACGACGACGTCGGTGATGCCGCGCTTGGCGAGCTGATAGGCGATGCCGAGCCCCATGACGCCGCCGCCGACGATGGCGATGGCGCACTTGCCCTTCGGCGGCCCTTCGGTCGGAACGATCTCTCCGCGCGTCGACGGCTTCATTCGTCGGCTCCGTCGTCGGGGCGGGCGAAGATGGCGAGCGGCGCCGGCTGCACCGGCGGTCGCGACGTGAACGGCTGCACCACGCTCTCGTCGCCGCCGTGGGCCAGCGCGCACAACCGCCCCGCGTGCACCATGCACTCCTTG
>Ga0134125_10005782_pt1 | contig 14028 bp, 11 predicted proteins | sample KB31751_FD_96464 | JGI IMG/M metagenome (GOLD analysis project Ga0134125, IMG submission 96464) | Terrestrial soil microbial communities with excess Nitrogen fertilizer from Kellogg Biological Station, Michigan, USA - KB3-175-1 | ecosystem: Environmental > Terrestrial > Soil > Unclassified ... | reverse complement strand
CGGCGTAGCGTCCGAAGAGCCGCTTCCAGTCGCGGTCGGCGTCCTCGACGTAGCCGCCGACCGAGGCACGCAGGGCGGCCAGGCAGACATGCCAGCCCGCGCCCTCGCGGGCACCGCGGCCCTGGCTGTCCAGGGAGGCGGCGAACACCAGCCGGGTCCCGGCGTCGTACTGGGTCAGCGTCATCCGCAGCGAGTCGCCGGCCCAGGTGAAGGCGAGCAGCGACCCGGGCTCGACGTCCACGACGCGTCCGGTCATCGGCTCGCCGTCGGGGTCCCCGGCGAAGCCGAAGCGCAGCGTGCGCCCGGTGGTCCACTCCCCAACGATGGTGGCCGGGAACCACTGGCCCAGCCCGTCGCGGCTGGTGATCGCGATCCAGGCGTCCCACCGGTTCACGGGCAGGTCGATCGCATAGGTCAGGATCCATCGGTCGCCGCGCCGGCCGAAGTCCGCCAGCTCCATGCCGTCATCTCCCATGGACACATGCTACGTCCATGGCGGCGGCGCGCCGATGAGGATGCGGGCGAGGTTGTGCAGCGAAAGCGTGCCGGGGTCGCGGTAGCCGTACTCGGCGCGGGCCGTGCCGGGGACGTAGCGGGAGGTGTTGTGCCCGGTGACCGCGTGCAGGCCCGATTCCGGGTGCCCGTCGACGGCGAAGGGCAGGCCCGCCACGGTGGTGCGTCCGCTGAGCAGGCGGCCGCAGCGGGCCAGCAGGTCGGCCCGCGCGACGGCCTCGTAGCAGTGCCCGGCCGGGACCCCGAGGCCGCCGGGTGCGGTGAGCAGCCGGGTCGGGATGCCGGCCGACCCGGTGGTCGCGAACGCCTGGATCCGGGGCGGGCGGTATCCGGGCCGTCCGGGTTCGGCGGCCAGCCGGGCCAGGGCGTGGGCGGCGAGGGTGGCCCCGTAGGAGTGGGCCTCGAGCGCGGTGTGCACGTCGGGCGGCAGCAGCTGCCCGACGCGGCGGATGTCATGGGTCAGGCGTTCGACGGCAGTGCGGGCGGTGCGGTTGAACACGGCCCGCAGCAGCCCGGGTGCCGGGTAGCCCAGCCAGGCGACGACCGCCGGGGAGGGGGCGCCGGCCCGGCGCTGTTCGAGCAGCAGTTCCCCGGCCTCGCGGGCGGTTCCCCACATGGCGGTGCCGGGGCGGATGCCCGCCCCGGAGACTTGCCAGGTCAGGTGGCTGGCGGTATCGGGATCGCCCAGGACGACCGCGGCCAGCGGTTCGGGGCCGTCGAGGTCCAGGAACAGCAGCCGCCGGGCCGGCAGGGACCGGTCCATGGAGGTGGGGGCCAGCGCGTGGGCGACGCCGTCGATGGCGGCCTTGCGCGGCTGGTCGAGCCCGTCGCGGCGGCGCTTGGCGACCTCGAAGCCCCGCTCCGCACGGGCGATGAGGCCGGCCACGCCGGCCGGGGTAGGGGGCACGGCCGGCGTCCTAGTCCTGGGGGCGCCAGATGACGACGGCCTGGCTGCGGGCGCGGGGGCGTTCGCCGCGGGAGAGGGTGACCACGTCACCGGCGCCGGCACCGGCGGCGAAGACGCGGTGCAGGTCCGCGGCGCGGCGGTTGACCTCCGCGAGCTCGTGGTTGAGCTCGGCGACGCGGGCGCGCAGGGCGGCGACCTGGTTCTCCAGTTCCAGGACGCGGCGGATGCCCTCCAGGGAGACCCCGTCCTTGGAGAGGCGCTGCACCTCGCGCAGCAGTTCGACGTCGTGCTTGGAATAGCGGCGCTGCTTGCCCCGCTGCCGGGACGGGGAGACCAGCCCCATCCGGTCGTACTGGCGCAGGGTCTGCGGGTGCATGTCCGCCAGCTCGGCGGCCACGGAGATCACGAAGACCGGCACGAACCGGTCGTTGATGGCCAGGGCCTTGCCCTCCGACATGTGCGTCCCTCCTCGTGGTCTCTCGTCTGCGGTCTCTGGTCTGCGCGGTGTCCGGTGTGCGGTGACCGCCGCGGCCCCGTGCGCGGCCTGGCCGGGGCCGTCGGCGCTAGAGTACCGCCTGGGCGGCGATGCCGGCGCGCGGGTCCGCGTCGGTGGTGGCCGCCGCGAAGGCCTTCACGGCCTCCTGCGCCTCGGCGCTGAGCTTCTGGGGAACGACGACGTCGATGCTCACCAGCAGGTCGCCGGTGGCCTTGGACGTCTTCACGCCCCGGCCCTTCAGGCGCAGGGTGCGGCCGGACGAGGTCCCGGCGGGGACCTTCATCTTCACGGTCTCCCCGGTCAGGGTCGGGACCTCGACGGTGGTGCCCAGGGCGGCCTCGGCGAAGCCGACGGGCAGGTGGATGCGGATGTTGTTGCCCTCGCGGTGGAAGAAGGGGTGGGGCTTGACGGCGACCTTGACCATCAGGTCCCCGTTGCCGGCCGGGCCGCGCTGGCCCTTGCCGCGCACGCGCACGCTCTGGCCGTCGCGGATGCCGGCGGGGATCCGCACGTCGATGACCTCGCCGTCGGGTTCGCGCAGGCCGATGGTGGTGCCGCGGACGGAGCCGGCGAAGGAGATCGTGGTCGAGGCCGTGCGGTCGGCGCCCTTCTGCGGGGCCTGCTGGAAGCCGCCGAATCCGCCGCCGCCGCCGAACAGGTCGGCGAATTCGGGCGGGACCTGGCTGCCGCCGGGGAACCCGCCGCCGCCGCGGCGCGAGCCGCCGGTGTTGAACAGGTTGCCGAAGATGTCGTCGAAGCCGGCTCCGCCGCCGGCCGGTCCCCCGGCGCCTCCCGCGGAGAAGCGGGCACCGGAGCCCATGGCGCGGATCGCGTCGTACTGCTCGCGCTCCTCCGGGTCGGAGAGCACGGAGTTGGCCTCGGTGATGTCCTTGAACTTCTGCTCGGCGGCCGCGTCACCCGGGTTGGTATCCGGGTGGTACTTGCGTGCCAGCTTGCGGTAGGACTTCTTGATGTCGGCGTCGCTGGCATCCTTGGAGACGCCGAGGATGGCGTAGAAATCCTTGTTGACCCAATCCTGACTGGCCATCGGGCGCCTCCTGTTCCTGGTTGTTTCTGTGGCTCAAGGGGTCCCCGGCCGCCCCACGGGGTGTGGGACGGCCGGGGAGGGTGGCGCTAGGCGCCGGTGGAAACGACCACCTGGGCAGCGCGGATCACGCGCTCGCCCTTCTGGTAGCCGATGCGCAGGACCTGCGCGACGTGGTCCTCCGGGACCTCGTCGCTGGGCTGCTGCATCAGCGCCTCGTGGACGGCGGGGTCGAAGGCGACCCCGGTCTCCTCGATGCGCGTGAGGCCGTGGCCGGCGAGGATGGCGTCGAACTTCTTCGCCACCGCCGCGAACGGCCCCTCCTCGAGGTCGCCGTGCTTGCGCGCTGCGTCCAGGTCGTCGAGTACCGGCAGCAGGCTGGAGAGCACCGACTGCACGGCCAGGTCGCGGACCGCCTCGCGGTCGCGCTCGACGCGCTTGCGGTAGTTGACATACTCCGCCTGCAGGCGCAGCAGGTCGTTGCGCAGTTCCGCCTCGACATCGGTGGCCGCGGCGGGCGGTTCCTGCTGGCCGGCCTCGTTGAGGATCTGCTCGGCCTGGGCCAGCGCGTCCTCGGACCCGGCGCCCTCCTGGGCTGCGGTCGCGTCCTCCTGCCCTGCGGCATCGCGCACCTCACCCGTTTCGGGATCGACCTTGCGCTTGTCCGTGAAGCGCACCGGCTCCTCGCCGTGCTCTTCTTCGTTGCCGTGGTGTGGCATCGGAATCGAACCGCCTTACTTCTTCTCGTCGTCTTCGTCGACGACCTCGGCGTCGACGATGTCCTCTTCCGGGGCATCGGCGCCGGCGGGCTCGCCACCGGCTTCGCCGGCTGCGCCGTCGGCCTGGGCCTGGGCGTAGATGGCCTCGCCGAGCTTGGTCTGGGACGCCTGGAGCTTCTCGTAGGCGGCCTTCACCTCGTCGTCGTTGTCCTGGCCCTCGAGGGCGGCCTTCAGGGCGTCGACGTCGGCCTGGACCTCGGTCTTGACCTCCTCGGGCAGCTTGTCCTCGTTGTCCTTGATGAGCTTGTCCACGGAGTAGGCCGACTGCTCGGCGGCGTTGCGGGTCTCGGCGGCCTCGCGGCGTGCCTTGTCCTCGGCGGCGTGCTCTTCGGCCTCCTGGACCATGCGCTCGATGTCCTCCTTCGCCAGCGAGGTGCCGCCGGTGATGGTCATCGACTGCTCGGTCCCGGTGCCCTTGTCCTTGGCGGAGACGTGCACGATGCCGTTGGCGTCGATGTCGAAGGTGACCTCGACCTGCGGCACACCGCGCGGAGCTGGCGCGATGCCGGTCAGCTCGAAGGTGCCCAGCGGCTTGTTGTCGCGGGTGAACTCGCGCTCGCCCTGGAAGACCTGGATCGACACGGACGGCTGGTTGTCGTCGGCCGTGGTGAAGGTCTCGGAGCGCTTGGTCGGGATGGCCGTGTTGCGCTCGATGAGCTTGGTCATCACGCCGCCCTTGGTCTCGATGCCCAGCGACAGCGGGGTCACGTCGATCAGCAGGACGTCCTTGCGCTCGCCCTTCAGGACGCCGGCCTGCAGGGCGGCGCCGACGGCGACGACCTCGTCCGGGTTCACGCCCTTGTTGGCTTCCTTGCCGGCCAGTTCCTTGACCAGGTCGGCCACGGCCGGCATGCGGGTGGAGCCGCCGACGAGGATGACGTGGGCGATGTCGGAGACCTTGACGCCGGCTTCCTTGATGACATCGTTGAACGGCTTGCGGGTGCGCTCGAGCAGGTCCTTGGTCAGGTCCTGGAACTTGGCGCGGGAGAGGTGCTCGTCCAGGTGGACGGGGCCGTCGGCGGTGACCGAGAGGTACTGCAGCGAGATGTTGGTGCTGGTCGCGCTGGAGAGTTCCTTCTTGGCCTGCTCGGCGGCTTCCTTCAGGCGCTGCAAGGCGATCTTGTCCTTGGACAGGTCGGCGCCCTTGGACTTGGCCTGGGCCAGCAGCCAGTCGACGATGCGCTGGTCCCAGTCGTCGCCGCCGAGGCGGTTGTCGCCGGCGGTCGCGCGGACCTGGATGGTGGAGAAGTCATCCTCGTCCTTGCCGACTTCGAGCAGCGAGACGTCGAAGGTGCCGCCACCGAGGTCGAACACGAGGATGAGCTCGTCTTCCTTGCCCTTGTCCAGGCCATAGGCCAGGGCGGCGGCGGTCGGCTCGTTGACGATGCGCAGCACGTTCAGGCCCGAGATCTCGCCGGCTTCCTTCGTGGCCTGGCGCTCGGCGTCGTTGAAGTAGGCCGGGACGGTGATGACCGCGTCGGTGACCTTTTCACCCAGGTACGACTCGGCGTCGTGCTTGAGCTTCATCAGGGTCCGCGCGGAGATCTCCTGGGCGGTGTACTTCTTGTCGTCGATCGAGGTGCTCCAGTCGGTGCCCATGTGGCGCTTGACGGAGGCGATCGTGCGGTCGATGTTGTTGACGGCCTGGCGCTTGGCGATTTCGCCGACCAGGACCTCGCCGGACTTGGAGAACGCCACCACCGACGGCGTGGTGCGCGCGCCTTCGGCGTTGGCGATGACGGTGGGCTCGCCGCCTTCCAGGACGGAGACGACCGAGTTGGTGGTTCCGAGGTCGATACCTACGGCACGGGACATAATGCATCCTTCTTTCCGGTGGGAAATGCTGGGTTCCTCCGCCCAACCCGGGAGGTTGAGCGTTCTGCACTCAAGTCTACTCCGGCTCGTTTTGATGTCAACTCGAACTTGAGCGCACCGCACTCAAGTTTGATTTCGGTCCGTATCGCGGAGGGATCCGGGACGGGCCGGCGGTCGACCACGGCCGGGCTGCGGGCACGGAAAAGGCGCCGCCCCCTCGCCAGGAGGGGAAACGGCGCCTTGCATCGCGGTCGCCCGGCCGTTCACCGGGCTGCCGGCTAGCCCTTGTGGTTGGACTGCGGGGCACCGGCCCGGCGGCTGCCGCGGCCCCGCCCGGGACGCCCGGCGCCGAGGGCCTCCTGCGCCTTCGCGCCGATGGCCTCGCCGATGGTGGTGCCGCCGCGGCCGCCGGCGGCGGCGGGGCGGGCGGCGTACGAGCGGCCGGTTTCGCCGCGCCCCTCGGGGCGCGCGCCGGCCTGGCGCTGTCCGGCACGGCTGCGCCCGCCACCGGAGCGCTGGGCGCCGCGTTCGCCGCGTTCGGCAGCGGCGTTCCGGCCGGCGGGTGCGGTGCCCGGGGCCGACTCGGGGCGCTGGCGTCCCCCGCGGCCGCCACGGGACTCGGTGCCGTTTGCCGGGGCCCCGGTGGCGGGACGGGCGGCGCGGGAGGTACCGCGGCCGCCGCGCCGACGGCCCCGTCCGCCTGCGGCGTCCGAATCCGCCAGGGTCCTGGCCCGTTGTGGCGTGTGGGCCTGCGGCGCCACGTAGGCAACCTGCCCGGCCTTCTCGCCGCGCACGGCGGTCACGGCGGCGGCCTGCGGGGTCACCTTCTCGAAGGGGACCTTGATGCCGGCGGCCCGCATCAGGGACTTCACGTCGCCCTGCTGGTCGGGGGTGGCGATGGTGACGACCGTGCCGGAGGACCCGGCGCGGGCGGTGCGGCCCGAGCGGTGCAGGTAGGCCTTGTGCTCGGCCGGTGGATCGATGTGCACGACCAGTTCGACGCCGTCGACGTGGACGCCGCGCGCGGCGACGTCGGTGGCCACCAGGACGCGGGCATCGCCGCCGGAGAAGGCGGCCAGGTTGCGGTCGCGGGCGTTCTGGCTGAGGTTCCCGTGCAGGTCCACGGCCGGCACCCCTGCCTTGGATAGCCACACGGCCATCTTCTTGGCGTGGTGCTTGGTGCGCATGAACATGATGCGGCGCCCGGTGCCGGAAGCCAGCTCGAGCACCAGCTCCTTCTTGGAGTCGGCGTCGACCATGAACACGTGGTGCTCCATGGTGTCCACGGCCGCCTGGGGGGCGTCCACCGAGTGCACGACCGGATGGTCCAGGTACCGCTGGACGATCTTGTCGACGCCGTTGTCCAGGGTGGCGGAGAAGAGCATGTGCTGGATGCCGCGCGGGGTCTGGTCCAGGATGCGCTTGACGACGGGCAGGAACCCGAGGTCGGCCATGTGGTCGGCCTCGTCGAGCACGGAGACCTCCACGCGCGAGAGGTCGGCGACCTTCTGGCGCAGCAGGTCCTCGAGCCGGCCGGGGCAGGCGATGAGGATGTCGACGCCGGAGTTCAGCTCCTTCTCCTGGCGGACCTGGGAGACGCCTCCGAAGACGACAGCGGTGCGCAGGTCAGCGCCCTGGGCCAGCGGGATGACCACGCGGCTGATCTGCGTGGCCAGCTCGCGGGTGGGCGCCATGATCAGGGCGCGCGGGAAGCGCGCCTTGCGGGGCTTGGGGTCGGCGGCCAGGCGGGCGACCAGCGGCAGGGAGAAGGCCAGGGTCTTGCCGGAGCCGGTCTGGCCGCGGCCGAGCACGTCCTTGCCGGCCAGCGTGGAAGGAAGGGTGGCTTCCTGGATGGGGAAGGCGGTGTCGATGCCCTGGGTGGACAGGACGTCGGCCAGGCGTGCAGGCACGCCGAGGGAAGTAAAGGAAACGCTCACGGGCTGCTTTCGGTCGTTGCTGTGCGCGGCCGGGTTCGGCGCGCAGGTCGCCGAAGAAGAGGATGGCCTGGGCACCCTGGCGGGGTGCTCCACCGATCGCCCGGGGGCGAGGGGCCTTCCGCCGCTGCTGCCGGTCCAACATCCAGCGGGTGTCATCCGTCGGATAGCCGGGGCGGCGGGAAAAGGTTCACATCTGTCGACGCAGGGCCCGCGTGCGTCCGGCCGGAGGGCCGGAAGGCGTGGAGCCACTGCCATCCAGTCTAGCAGCGGCACCGCCGCCCTCCCCCTTGTGTGCCGGAGGTCACCGCCGGCTGGTGTCCGGTTCCCGCGGGCGGTCCCGGATGCCCGGTTCGGCCGGGAGGCTCCGGAGCCTCCAGGGCCACCAGATCCTGTCGCCCAGGTCGTACGTGAGGGCCGGGACCAGCAGCGACCGGACCACCAGCGTGTCCAGCAGGACGCCGAAGGACACGATGAAGGCGAGCTGGACCAGGAACATGATCGGGATGACCCCCAGGGCCGCGAAGGTCGCCGCCAGCACGATCCCCGCGGAGCTGATGACCCCGCCCGTCACGGCTAGGCCGCGCAGCACGCCCTCGCGGGTGCCGTGAAGCAGGGATTCTTCACGCACGCGGGTCATGAGGAAGATGTTGTAGTCCACCCCCAGGGCCACGAGGAAGACGAACCCGAACAGCGGCACCGACGGGTCGGCGCCGGGGAAACCGAAGACCCCGTTGAACACCAGGGCGGAGACGCCCATGGCGGTGCCGTAGGAGAGGACGGTCGTGAGCACCAGCAGGACCGGGGCGAGGATGGAGCGCAGCAGCAGGACGAGGATCACCAGGATCGCCCCGAGGACCAGCGGGATGATCTTGACCAGGTCGGCCTCGGCGGTGAGGTTCGTGTCCAGCGCGACGGCGCTCGGTCCGCCGACCAGCGCTTCGGGGTCCACGGCATGGGCCGCGTCCCGCAGGGCCATGACCGTCTGCTGCGCGGCCGAGGAGTCGGCCGGGTCGGAGAGCGTCACGGACAGCAGGACGCGTCCGTCCACGACCTGGGGCCGCGTTTCGGACCCCGGGGCCCCGACTCCGGCCGGCACGCCGCCGGGGGCCTGCAGGTAGGCGCTCGCCACCCCGTCGACGTCCTGGACGCGATCGAGCATCTTCTCGCCCTGCTCCGCGGCGGTGACCAGCGTGGCCGGGCTGCCGGCCCCGGCGTCGAAGTGCCGGGCCAGGGCGTCCTGGCCGGCGGCCGATTCGGTCTGCCCGAGGACCAGTTCGCTTTGCGGCACGCCCGTGGCCTGCAACTGCGTGACCCCGGCGCAGCCGGCCAGCAGGATTACCGCAGTGGTGATCCAGAGGCGCCGCGGATGCCGGCGCACCAGGCGCGCCGTCCGGCCCCAGACCCCGGCGCCCTCCACCGGGGAGGAGGGGACGTGGTCGTGGTGCCGCGGGACGAGCGGCCAGTAGGAGGCCCGCCCGAGCAGGCCCAGCAGGGCGGGCAGGAGTGTCAGGGCCGCCAGCACCGAGAACACGATGCCCGAGGCGCCGATGGGGCCCAGTGCCTTGTTGGAGTTCAGGTCCGAGAACACCAGGCACAGCAGGCCCGCGGTCACCGTGGCGGCAGAGGCGACGATCGGGGCCGCGGCACCGCGCAGCGCGGCACCCACCGCGGCCAGGCGTCCGGCACCGTTGGCGACGGCCTCCTTGTGGCGGGCGACCACCAGCAGCGAATAGTCGGTGGCGGCGCCGATCACCAGGATGGACAGGATCCCCTGGCTTTGGCCGTCCAGGGCGATCCATCCGGCCTTGGCCATCCAGAACACGGCGAGGATCGCGGCGCACAGGGCCGACATGGCGGTCAGCAGCACCGCCAGCGGCAGCAGCAGGGAACGGTAGACCAGCAGCAGGATCACCAGCACGGCGCCCAGGGCGGCCAGCAGCAGGATCCCGTCGATGCCGGCGAAGGCCCCGATCAGGTCGGCGGTCAGCCCGGCCGGCCCCGCGACGTAGGGGGTGACCCCGGCCGGCACCTCCGCGTCCAGCAGCCCGCGCAGCTCCTCGACGGCCTGGTCGGTGTCCACCCCGGCGTCGAGCGGGACGATCATCTCCAGGGCCAGGCCGTCCTCGGAGGGGAAGGGACCGGCGACGTCGCCGCGGACCACGTCCAGGTCGGCGACGGCGGCGGCCAGCGCCTTCGGCTCGACGTCCCCGAGGGCGGAGGCGTCGGGGGCCTCGAGCACGACGACCGCGGGAATGGCGCCGCTGCCGTCGAAGCGCTGCTGCCAGTCCAGGGCGCGGGTGGCCTCGGCGCTGGCAGGCAGGAACGTGGCCTGGTCGTTGCTCTGCACCTGGTCCAGCTTGCCGAACGTGGGCCCGCCGATCCCGGCCACGCCGAGCCAGACCAGGAGCAGCACCGCGCAGACCAGCAGGCGCACGCCACGGTGTGCCGGTTCGGTCCCCCTTTTAGTTCCATCCCGAAATAGTTTCACGATGGAATCATAACCGATCGGCGCTAGACTTCAACGGTGGACAACAGGGCGAACCTCCAGTTGGTCCGGCTCCTCCAGGAATTCACCCAGGCGTCGGACCGCTTCGTGGACACCACCAGCGGCGGCAACTCCATGCACCGCAGCGACCTGAACGCCCTCTCGGTCATCATGCGCCATGAACAGGCCGGGCAGCCACCGACGACGTCGACGCTCGGCCGCGCACTGCACCTGAGCCCGCCGGCCACCTCCGCCCTGGTCAACCGCCTTGAACGCAGCGGCCACGTGGTCCGCCGGCGCTCCGAGGAAGACCGCCGCGTGGTCCGCATCGCCGTCACCGAACACGCCAAGACGGAGGGCCGGCGCATGTTCGGCCCCCTGGCCCGCGCGCTGGGGCAGGCGATCGCCGGCTACAGCGAGGCCGAGATCGCCCTCGTCTCGCGCTTCATGGCCGACGCCTCCCGCGCGGTGGACGACGCGACGAAAAATCTCGACATGTAGCTGCCGCCGACCCCGCCGCGCGCCTAGGCTCGTGGAATGGACAACGAGGTGTACTCCCACGGCCACCACGAGAGTGTCGTCCGCGCGCACGCGGTCCGCACCGCCGCCGATTCCGCGCCCCACCTGCTGCCCCACCTGTCCGCGGGCCAGCGCCTGCTCGACGTCGGGTGCGGCCCCGGTTCGATCACCCTGGACCTGGCCCGGCACGTCGCCTCCCCCGACGGCACCGGACACGCGACCGGCGTGGACCGCTCCGAGGACGTGCTGGCCACCGCGCGGGCCCGCGCCGCCGAGGAGTGCGTGGCGAACGTCGCCTTCGAGTCCGGCAACATCTACGACCTCCAGTACGACGACGGCAGCTTCGACATTGCCCACGCCCACCAGGTGCTGCACCACCTCGCGGATCCGGTGGCCGCGGTGCGCGAACTGCGCCGCGTCGCCGCCCCGGGAGGCCTCGTCGCCCTGCGCGAGGCCGACTACGCCGCCATGTCGTGGTACCCGGCCAGCCCGGCACTGGACCGCTGGCGGGAGGTCTACGACGCCATCTCGCGCTCCAACGGCGCCGAACCAAACGCCGGGCGCCGGCTGCTGTCCTGGGCGCTGGACGCCGGATTCGACCCGGCCGACCTGGCGATCTCGGCCTCGACATGGATCCACGGCAGCGCGGCCAGCCGCGGCACGTTCGGCCTGGGGTGGGCCGAACGGGCCCTGCACTCCAGCTACGCCGAGCAGGCCCTCGAGCGCGGGCTCGCCGACCAGGACACCCTGGAGGGCATCGCCGCCGGGTGGCGGCAGTGGGCCGCCGACCCGGCCGGCGTCTTCGTCATGCCCAGCGTCGAACTCATCGCCCGCGTCGGCAACGACTGAGCAGTGCAGCCCAGTGCTCCCGGCCTGCGGCGGGCCCACGGCGTCACGGTGGCACCGGCGTCGTGCCGTCACCCCTAGAATCCTCGGGTGACCTTTTCGCTGTGGCTCTCGCTGCTGGGCGCCTGCCTCCTCATCAGCTTCACCCCCGGCGCGGGGGCCATCAACACGATGAACAACGCCCTGAACGCCGGATTCCGCCGCTCGTTCTGGGGGATCCTGGGCCAGCAGGCGGCGCTGCTGGTGCATGTGCTGGTCGTCGCCGCCGGCGTCGGCGTGCTGGTGGCCAACTCCCCCCTCGCCTTCGCCGTGGTCCGCTACCTCGGTGCGGCCTACCTCGTCTACCTCGGCATCGGGCTGCTGCGCGCCCGACCGGATGCCGACACGGCAGCGGTCGACGTCCGGGCCCACGAACCGGCCTCCTCGATGTTCCGCCGGGGCGTGTGGGTGAACCTGCTCAACCCGAAGGCGATCGTCTTCTTCCTGGCCTTCACCCCGCAGTTCATCCGCCCACAGGAACCGCTGGTTCCGCAGTACCTGGTGCTCATCGGCACGATCATGGCCGTGGACATCCTGGTCATGTGGTTCTTCTTCGCCGCCACGGCCAAGGGGTTCCGCCGCTTCACCCGCAATGCCCGCGGGCAGCGCATCCTGAACCTGGTGTTCGGCACCCTGTTCATCTTCGTTGCCGCGCTGCTGCTGTTCATGCACCAGTAGCTCCCGGCACCCGTGCCCCGGGTACCGGCAGCAAGTGCCCCGCGACCTGCCCTCCCGGCCCTGACGTGCATAGACTGGCCACATGTACAGGATCCTCACCGTCTGCACCGGCAACATCTGCAGGTCGCCGATGGCCGCGTACCTGCTCCGCGCCGCCGTGCAGGAGGCCGGCATCCCCGACGTGGAGATCGCCTCCGCCGCCACCAGCGACTGGGAGACCGGCAACCCCATCGACCCCCGGGCCGCGGCCCTGCTGTCCGGCCAGGGCATCGACACGGCGTCCCACGTCGCCCGGCAGGTCACCGCCGGCGACCTCGCCGACGTCGACCTGGTCCTGTCGCTCGATACCGAGCACTACAACCACCTGCGCCGGCTGGCCAGCAGCGACACCGACCGCGCCAAGATCCGGATGCTGCGCTCCTTCGACCCGGAACTCTCCGGGCAGGCACCCGCCCGCCAGGGCATCTACGACCCCTGGTACGGCGACGAAGCCGACTTCGAGACGACGTCGCAGCTGATCACCGCAGCGCTGCCGGGGCTGGTGCAGCACATCAGGAACCAGACCGCGGACACGCGTGGCGCGTAGATCCCCCGTCATCATCGCGGTCGACGGCCGCTCCGGGGCGGGCAAGAGCACCCTGGCCCTGGAACTGGCCACCGCGCTGCGCGTCCACCGCCGCGTCTCGCTGTTCCACCTCGAGGATGTCTACACCGGATGGGACGGCCTGGCCGCCGGCCGGGAACGCTACGTAGCCGACGTCCTGGAGTCGTTGCACTGGGGCGAGGACGCCCGCTGGACCACCTGGGATTGGGTCCACGACACCGACGGCGAGCGCCGCACCACGGTCGCCGCCGACGTCGTCATCGTCGAGGGCGTCGGTGCCGGCTGCCGCGAGGCCCGGCGCTACCTGGATGCCGTGGTCTGGGTCGAGGTGGAGGACACGGCACGACACCGGCGGGCACTGGAGCGCGACGGCGACACGTTCGCCCCGCACTGGGACCGGTGGGCGGCCCAGGAGAGCCGCTGGCTCCAGGACGACCCCGTTTCCGAGAGCGCCGATGTCCTGGTGTTCAACCCGGCGGACGGCAGCGCACCCGCCGACACTCTGCGTGCCCTGGCCCAGCTTCCCGGGCTCCAGGAGGCCCTGCGCCCCGAGATCCAGGCCGCCGCCACCCCGACGCTGCTCTGGCGCCGATTGCCCTGGGCCGGCCCGCTCTCCGCCCCGGACCTGTTTGAACGGCTCTGCCCGGGACCACACGCCGTCCTGCTGGATTCCTCCAACGCGACGCTGCCGGGCACCACGCGGAACCGCTTCAGCATGCTGGCCGACGGCGGCGGGTCGGCGGCCTGGCGCATCGAACACCGCGACGGGGTCACCGAGGTCGCCACCGGCTGCGCCGTGACCCGGCTGGGCGGCCCGTTCTTCACCTGGCTGGACCGCAACTGGGGCCAGCCACGCCTCGAGGCCCCGGCGGGCTTCGAGGCCGGGTTCGCCCTGGGCTGGCTGGGCTGGCTCGGGTACGAGCTGGGACGCGAATCCGGCGGGGTCCCCAACGCCTCCAGCCCGACCCCGGATGCGGCGCTGCTGCACCCCGGGCGGGCCGTGGTGCTCGACCACCACCGCGCCGAGGCGTGGCTGCTGGCCCTGGCGGCCCCCGACGCCGAGGCCTGGCTGGACGCCACGTCCCGGATCCTCAGCGGGGGCGCCGGCAGCGGAAACGCCACCGGCGCCTTCACCCCGGAGCCGGCGGCCGTCCCGCCGCCCCCGGTGGCCCGCATTCCCTGGGCACCCCCGCATTTCACCCCGGCAGATTCCCGCGCGGGCTACCTGGCGAAGATCCGCGCCGCCCAAGACGAGATCACCGAGGGCAACAGCTACGAGGTCTGCCTGACCACGCGGCTGAACGCCGAGATCCCGCACATTGCGGGCGGTGGCGACGGCGGGGCAGGCGACGGCGGCACCGGCTT